>WBZM01003800.1_pt1 | contig 11515 bp, 7 predicted proteins | sample 5204271 | NCBI WGS metagenome assembly WBZM01 (sample SAMN12344346, study PRJNA552823) | activated sludge metagenome | biome: Activated sludge suspended growth; feature: Nitrification reactor; material: Wastewater; isolation source: activated sludge from nitrification reactor of wastewater treatment...
ACGTTCCCACTGCCCGTCGCTCAACATTCGCCGACCCATTGCTCACATCCAAATTCCAAGATGTGAACACGTTTTGGCTACTGTGAACACGCCCTAGAAAAAGACCCGGGTGCCGATGGATACCACGTCCTGGTCGCCGTAGAGGGGCGTGTCGGCGTCTCGACCGCTGTACTCGGCCCAAATCAGGGTCCGTTTGCTGAAGTTGTACTGGTAGCCGAGCCGCCAGTTGTCGATCGTGCTCTCGCCGTCGATGCCCGTATCGGTCTGACCGTAGGCGGCTCGGACGATGTTGTTGCCGAAGGCGTACTGGCCGGTGAGGTACCAGCTCTGGGCGTCGGAACCGGTGGCGAGCGGCACGCCGTTGACGCGGACCTTGCGGTCGAAGTTCACGTCGTTGAAGTCGCCCTGCTCGTAAATCAAGCCCACCAGCCATTGGTTGGTCTTGTAGCCCAGGCCGAGGCCCCAGTTTGCCAGATCGAGATCGGCGGTCCGGCCTTGACCGAGGTTCACGTCCTGGTCGCCGTCGAGCTGGATGTAGGTCAGCCCGGCGAAGTACGGACCCTGGCTGTACTTGACGTTGACGCTCCAGATGTCGATGTTGTCCGAGGTGTTCGGGATTCCCAGCGCCGTGCTCGCCGCGCCGTCCATGACCAGCATCGCCTCGGCGCTGAAGCCGTTGAAGATCGGCGTCTGATAATCGATGTTGTTGGGCTGGGTGGACAGGGCGCCGTTCACGTTGGTTTCCTTGGTGACCGTCCCGCCCAGGTAGGCCGAGCCGTTCAGCACCTTGGAGCTGTTCCAAATGTCGATCACGTTGAGCACTTTCCAGTACGGCGTGTCTTGGGTGCCCAGGGTCAGGGTGCCGAAGCCGCCCGTCAGGCCGGCGAATTTCTGGTTGAGGCCACTGAAATTTCCGCCCTCGGTCATGTCCACGCTGAATTCCCACATGTAGAGGGCGCTCAGGCCACCCCCCAAATCCTCGGTGCCCTTGATCCCCAGCTTGGAGCCGTCATCGAGCACGTCCCAGTAAGGATCGGTGTCTTGGATATGGTTGTCGATGTAATCGACCGATAACCTGGCCTCGCCGTAGAGGATCGTGTCGGCTCGGACGGCGAACGGAGCGGCCAGAGTGGCTGCAACCGCTAGGGAAATAGTAATTTTTTTCATGGTTTAAAATCCTCGCGGGTGAGTACCCAAATGAACAGCGGTACATATTTCATTAAAGAGCACTATTTTCATGAGTCAATAAATTTTGGGGCCGAAAGGGGTTGCTGGACTTTTTCAAACGAAGGCTTGGCGACCGGCGCGGTTTTGTTCGGCGGTTCTCGGTAATCGTTATCACCAGAAAAATCCTTATATAAAACCAGTTTGTTGGCCAATATTTGTAAACGTTTACAATTATTTTGTCAAGCGGTGGTCGTGAAAATTTTATCGGGAAGCTGTAGCGGGCAAAGTCGGGAAGGCGTTTTTGTTTGTCTGTTGATATTAAAGGATTTTATTTTCTAGAGTAATTTTAGCGTCCCGATGGATTCATCTAAAACAAACACTGATGTACAAATTGCTTGCTGATGTGCGAAAATAGTTGTAATCGTTTACTTGCTCTTGAAGGAGGGGTACAGATGGCGCAAATCAAGGATGTCGCAAAGCGGGCGGGCGTTTCGGTGGCGTCGGTTTCGCGCGTGTTGGCCGGCCATGCCGGGGTGAGCGAGTCGATTCGCCAGCGGGTGACGGCGGCGGTCGAGGCCTTGGATTATCGGCCCGATCTGGCGGCGCGGCGCTTGCGGTCGCGACAGACGGACACCATCGGCCTGATCGTGTCGGACATCCGCAACCCGTTCTTCACCGAAGTGAGCCGGGCGGTCGAGGACGTGGCATACCAGCACCGCTTGCGGGTGATTCTGTGCAACGCCGACGAAGACCCGGAGAAAGAGGCGCTGTATCTGGACCTGATGCGCGACGAGAACGTGCGCGGGGTGATTCTGTCGCCCACGCTGGCGACGCTGGCCGGCTTCCGCCCGACCGATTACCCGTTTCCGGTGGTGCTGGTCGACCGCTGCGACCGGGATACCGCCGCCGACGCGGTGGTGCTCGACAACGTCGATGCGGCGTACCGTCTGACCGCCCACCTGATCGACAGCGGCTATCGCCGCAACGTCTTCTTCTACGGCACCACCAGCGCCACCGGCCGCCAGCGGCGGGAAGGCTACGCGGCGGCGATGGCCGCCCACGGCTTGGACGCGCAAGCCGAGGCCTTGCCGGCGACCGTGGATCGCGCCCGAACCGCCGCGCGAGAACGGCTGCGCCGCCGGCCGCTGCCCGATGCGCTGGTGGCCAGCAGCGGCCTGATCCTGCTCGGGCTGACCGAGGCGTTGCGGGAAGCGCAGCTACGCTTTCCGGATGCGGTCGCGCTGGCCGGTTTCGACGACCTGCCCTGGACCCGGCTGGTGGAGCCGGGCATCACCGTGATCGCCCAGCCGATCTACGACATCGGCCGCGCCGCCATCGAGCTGCTGTTGCAACGGATCGCCCAGCCGGAACAAGCGGTGCGCCGCATCGTGTTGCGCGGGGAACTGGTGGCGCGGGGGTCCACCGCCAGGCCAAGCGGCGTGATTGCCCCGGTGCCGGTGGCGTGTCCGTGACCGCCGCGCGATGACTTGAACCTTCACCCGGAAATCGTCGCATGCTGGACCCTTTCATGATCGCGCTCGGCCTGCAAGCCGAAGTTCCCGCACCCGGCCAAGCGCGGGTGTGGGGCGCCATCCGGCCCGAGTTTCTCAACAGTTGGGGCTCGGCGCACGGCGGCTTTCTGTACTCGGTGGCCGACGCGGCTTTCGCGCTGGCTTCCAACTCGCACGGGACGCTGGCGGTCGCGCTAGCCGCGCACATCGAATACCTGCGGCCCAGCCAAGCCGGCGCGGCGGTGGAGGCGTTGACGACGGAGGTCCACCTCGGGCGCGGCACGGCGGTCTATCGGGTGGAGGTGCGCAGCGGGGCGGACCTGCTCGCGATCTTCACCGGGACGGTCTATCGGCGGCCCGGCCATCGGGCCACGCTGTCGGCCGAGAGTCCGCGAGCCGTTCTCCCGGCGGATTAGCGCCGGCTCGACCGCCGACAGCGCAGGAGCCGGGTCACGCGAGGTCCGCCAACACCCGCTCGGCCGCCAGCACCCCGCGATAGTGGGCTTCCTCGAAAACCGAGTAGCCGCTCAGGTCGGAATGGGCGAACAGCACCCGATCCCGCGCCTGTTCCAGCCGTTGGCGGGCCGCGCCCCAGACGAAGCCGGGCCATGGGCGGACCATGGCGTGACCCCAGCGCATCAAATCGAGCCGGGTGACGATCTCGCGGATGTCGGGGTGCGGTTTGGACAGATCGCGCAGAATCCGCTCCGCCCAGGTCGCCCACGGCGTTTCCAGCAAGCGTTGCCGTTCCCGGTCCGGCGGGCCGTCGCAGAGCGCCTGATACCAGGTGAACACGGTTTGGTCCTGATGCGCCGTCCGATGTTGGTGGGTGGCGACCACGTAGCCCAGCGCGTCGCTGTCGTACAGCACGTTGTCCCAGGACAAGGGCGCGCCCCGACGCTCCTCGGGAAAGCGGCGCAGGCTGAGGTTGGCGACCAGCCAGGGCGCGTACTGAAATTCGCCGATGGCGGTCGCCAGTTCGGGCGATAGCTCCCGAAACACTTTGGGCGCCTGAAAAACCGGCGCGGCCCAAATCACCGCTTGAGCCAAGCGGCGTACCGAGCGGTTTTCCCGTGGCTGCCAAGCGTCCACCGATACCGCCCGATCCAGTTCCGAGAGCCGCCAGGCCAGGGCGCGGGTGACGAGGTGTGGTTCCAATCGTTCCCGCAGCCGCTCGACCAGCCAGCCGTTGCCCTCCGGCCAAGCCAGCACGTCGTCGCCGTCGGCGTCGCGGGCCAGCGCGTCGCGACTGGCGAAGTAGTGAATCCCCATCCAGGCCGAGGTCTGGTCGTGACGGCAGCCGTAATCGTCGCGGCAGGCGTAATTGACGTGCCAGTGCAGCGGTTCCGAATCCAGTCCTTGCTGCAGCAAAAAATCCCGCATGGACAGCCGGTCCAGCGCCAGCAGGTCGGGATCGCGGGCGCTGAAATCCAGCGGGATGGCGAACGCCTTGCGGCCGTCCGCGCCGCGCCGGCCTTGAAAATCTCGCATCAAGTCCTCGAAGCGGCGGTACTGATCGAAATCCCGCTGCCGGACGCCGACCTGCGGCCACAGGCCCTCGCGCCAGACCCCTCGGGCGTACAGCCGCTCTTGTGGGGCGAAGTTGATGTAACGTTCGTCGTAGCGGGGTTCCACCGCGTCGGGATCGCCGAGCAGCACGCCGAAATCGGCCAGCAGCTCGCGCACGGAACGGGATTCACGGGTGGGAAAGGGCAGGTAATGCGCGCCCCAGGGATAGGCGGTGATGGCGTTTTCGCCGCTGCGGGCGTTGCCGCCGACATCCGGCTCCAGTTCTAGAACGACGAAATCGGTGAAGCCGTTTTTGAGCAATTTCCAGCCGGCGGACAATCCGGCGATGCCGCCGCCGACGATGACCACCGGGGCTTTCAGCGTCTCGGACGGCTCCGGGAAATCGGCGGTCCGCAGCCGGTGGCCGAGAGCGTCGGCCGCGCCCACGATCTCGCCTTCAGGCAGCGGCGGGCCGTCGCGAGCGCCCAGCCGCCGCCAGCCGTACCCGCCGCCGCTGACCGCGACGGCGGCGGCCAGCGACCCGAGAAACCGGCGGCGGCGCATCCGCCCGCCTACTCGATGCCGACCTTCTTGGCCGCTTCCAGGACCTTGGTATCGGCGTTTTTGCCGCAGTGATCGACCAGGTCTTTGCTGAATTTTTCGAGGTTGCCCCAATCCAGTTCGGTATCCCCGGAAACCCCGCTCAGATAGCCGTCGATCCACATCAAAACTATGCCCGCGTCATCGGCGGTGCCGGTGGACAGCTCTTTCAAAAATGCGCCGCAGGTGATCGACCCGAAATCGATATTTTGCATTTGCGCTTTCTTGGCGGCGACCGGTCCCGATACCAGCAGGCCGGTGGCAAGGCACAGGGCCGCGACAGCAAACGAACGCTTCATGGAATTTCCTCGTGTGATGGCATGTGTGGTGGGTGGGTTATGCCGGGCAAGACAGATCGTGGATATCATCGCATACAGCCTAGCCAGTGGTGGCATCAAACGCCGTGATATGTTCGGTCTGACCAAACAAATATATCATGAAAAAAGCATATATATCATTTAAGTCATATCAAGTGTTGATTAAGGGTTGAAGAGGTATGCATGGATTTTCCGGGATACCTCAACGGGTCATTCCGGCTCGGTAACCGCGTTGATCGCATGCGTTCATTTTTTAAATAATATTTTATATTTCAGATCATTATTTAATTAACGCCAGATACCTCCAAAGAAGTATCGCCACCGAGTTGGAAAGTCAAAACGAAGATTAACCTTGATTGTAGTCAAGGTATTTGTCTCCAGCCCAAGTAATATTGCGACCGCAGCATTTTCGCGAGGTCCGCAATGGCTACGCTCAAACAAAAACAAGTTTCCGTTCTCGCCATGAACACCATGGCCTTCGCGGTGAATTTCGCCGTGTGGGTCATGTTTTCGGTCATCGGCATCAAGATCAAAAGCGAGCTTAACCTCAACGAAACCGAATTTGGCCTGCTGGTGGCGACGCCGATTCTGACCGGTTCGTTGGTGCGTCTACCCCTGGGGTTGCTGACCGACCGCTACGGCGGGCGGATCGTGTTCTTCATTCAGATGCTCCTGGTGTCGATCCCGACCTGGTTGGTCACCTACGCCACCGAGTACTGGCAATATTTGGTGCTCGGCCTGTTCGTCGGGCTGGCCGGTGGCTCCTTCGCGGTCGGCATCGCCTACACCTCGACTTGGTTCAGCAAAGAGCGGCAGGGCACGGCGATGGGCATCTTCGGCGCCGGCAACGCCGGTTCGTCGCTGACCAAGTTCATCGCTCCGATGATCATCGGGGCGTTCGGCGCCTGGCAGATGGTCCCCAGGATTTATGCCGTCGCCATGGTGACGATGGCGGTGCTGTTTTGGTTCTTCACCTATACCGACCCGCTGCACGAGAAGGGCGCCGACCAGAACCGCGCCCGTCCGACCCTGGGCCAGCAGCTCGCCCCCCTGCTCGATGCCCGGGTCTGGCGCTTTGGTTTGGCCTACGCCTTCGTGTTCGGCGCGTTCGTGGCGATGGCGCTGTGGCTGCCCAAGTACTACGTCGGCGAATACGGTCTGCCGCTGGCCACCGCCGCATTCCTGACCATCTTCTTCGATCTGCCTTCCGGCGCGATCCGCGCCCTGGGCGGCTGGGCCTCGGACAAATGGGGCGGCAACACCGTGACTTGGTGGGTGCTGTGGGTCAGCCTGATTTGCCTGTTCCTGCTCAGCTATCCGCCCACCACGCTGGTGATTCATGGCATCAAGGGCGAAGTCTCGGTCAATCTGGCCGTGGGCATCACGCTGTTCACCGTGCTGGTGTTCGTGGTCGGCTTGGCGCAGGGTTTCGGCAAGGCCAGCGTCTATCGCAGCTTGGCCGATCATTTTCCGGCCCAGATGGGCGTGGTGGGCGGCATCGTCGGTCTGATCGGCGGCCTGGGCGGCTTCGTTCTGCCGATCATGTTCGGCGTCGCCGCCGATGCGGTCGGCGTCCGCAGCAGTTGTTTCATGCTGATGTTCGCGCTGGTGGTGGTCACCATGCTCTGGACCTGGGTGGCCGAAAAGAACGAGCGCGAGGAAATCCTGGAGCGGCACGCCGACGTGCGGGCCGAGCTGGCGGGCGCGAACCTGATCGATCGGGTCTACCGTCGGCGGCATCTGCTGGTCGATTGGCGGCCCGACGACGAGGCGTTCTGGGCGCAGGTCGGCCGGCGCATCGCCAACCGCAACCTGTGGCTGTCCATGCCGGCCCTGCTGCTGGCCTTCGCGGTCTGGGTGGTGTGGAGCGTGATCGTGGTCGAGCTGCCACACGTCGGCTTCCAGTTTTCGCAAAACCAACTGTTCTGGCTGGCGGCGCTGCCGGGTTTGTCCGGGCCCTTCTTCCGAGCGTTGTATTCCTTCGTGGTGCCGATCTTCGGCGGCCGCAACTGGACCGTGTTCAGCACCGCTTTGCTGTTGCTGCCGACGCTGTGGATCGGGGTCGCGGTGCAGGATCCCAACACCAATTACGCGGTGTTCGTGGCCATCGCCCTGCTGTGCGGCCTGGGGGCCGGCAATTTTTCCTCCAGCATGGCCAACATCAGCTTCTTCTATCCGCAGCGGCTGCAAGGAACCGCGCTGGGCTTGAATGGCGGCATCGGTAACCTCGGCGTCGGACTGGCCCAGTTGATCGTGCCCATCACCATCTACGGCGGCGCCCTGTGGATTTTGGGCGGCAGCGCCCAGAATCACACCGACGGCGGGGTGACGGTCCAAATCTGGGTGCAGAACGCCGGTTTCATCTGGGTGCCGTTCATCGTTGCCGCGTCGGTCGCCGCCTGGTTCGGCATGGACAATATCGCCACGGTCAAGGCCGGCTTCGCCGAGCAGGTCGCGATCTTCCGCCACAAACATCAATGGCTGATGAGCTGGCTGTACACCGGCACCTTCGGTTCCTTCATCGGTCTGGCGGTCACGTTCCCGATGCTGGTCAACACCCAGTTTCCGGCGGTGGACGCTTTCAAATTCGCCTTCATCGGCCCGTTGCTGGCGGCGCTGGTGCGGCCCGTCGGCGGCTGGCTGTCGGATCGCATCGGCGGCGCGGCCATCACCTGCGGAGTGTTCGCGGCGATGACGGCGGCGTCGCTGGGCGCGCTGCTGTTTCTGCCAGGGGTAAACGGCGGCGGCAACATGATCAGCTTCGTGATCATGTATCTGGTGCTGTTCGTCAGCGCGGGCATCGGCAACGGTTCCACTTTCCGCATGATCCCGATCATTTTCCGCGTCCTGCGCCAGCGTCAGGTACACGGTAAAGACCATGCAGCCTTGGAGCAGGCTTCGCGCCTGGCCGCGACCGAGGCCGCCGCCACCCTGGGCTTCAGTTCGGCGGTGGCGGCGTTCGGCGGCTTCTTCATTCCCATCGCCTACGGCGCGTCTATCGACCTGACCGGCGGCTATCAGGCGGCATTGATCGTGTTCGCGCTGTTCTACCTCGGTTGCCTGTTCATCACCTGGCGCTGGTATGCCGGCAAGAACGTGGAAGCGCCGTGTTGATGAAATAACCCCTTACCCCCGACCCTTCTCCCGCAAGGGGAGAGGGGCTTGAATTCCCTTTCCGCGACCTGGAGCAACCTCTCGATGACCGAACACAACCCTCGTACCTGGTTGAGCGCCTGGACCCCGGAAGATCCGGGGTTCTGGGAAACCACCGGCAAGCCGCTGGCCTGGAAGACGCTGACCATCACCACCCTGAATCTGATGATGGCCTTCATCGTCTGGTTCGTGGTCAGCGCGCTGGTGGTGCGCCTGCCCAAGCTCGGTTTCAAGCTGACGCCGACCCAAACGTTCTGGCTCGCGGCCATGCCGGGACTGGCCGCCGGCATCCTGCGCGCCATTCACACCTTCCTGGTCCCGCTGTACGGCACCCGCCATGTCGTGACCTTTTCGACCCTGTCGCTGCTGGTTCCGGCGCTGGGCTGGTTCTACGCGATCCAGGACCCGACTACTCCTTACTGGGTGTTGCTGCTGCTGTCGTTCCTGGCCGGCCTGGGCGGCGGTAATTTCTCGTCGTTCATGCCTTCGACCAGCCTGTTTTTCCCGAAACGGCTCCAGGGCACGGCGCTGGCGATTCAGGCCGGTATCGGCAATTTCGGGGTCAGCGTGGTGCAGTTCGTGACGCCGTGGATCATCGGTTTCGCCCTGTTCGGCACGCTGGCCGGCGCGTCCCAGACCTTCGTGCCCACCGCGCCGGGTGCGGCCACCAAGCCGATCTGGCTGCAAAACGCGGCCTTGGTCTACGTGCCGTTCATCGTGGTGTTCGCCCTCGCCGCCTGGGCGATGCTGAAGTCGGTGCCGGTGCGGGCCAATTTCCGCGAGCAACTCGACATCTTTCATCCCAGCAACATCCACGGGTTCTGGATGACCTCGCTCTACATGATGACCTTCGGCTCGTTCTCCGGCTTCGCCGCCACCTTCCCGCTGATGATCAAGCAGATTTATACCCCGTTGCAGGGTGGTCCGGACCCGTTGGCTTGGGCTTTTCTCGGTCCTTTGGTCGGTGCCGCCGCTCGCGTGATCGCCGGCCCGATTTCCGACAAATTGGGCGGCGCCATCGTCACGCACTGGTCCGGCATCGGCCTGCTGGCTTGCGCCATCGGTGTGACTTTCTACACCCAGCCGACCTCGATGGAGCAGTTCCCCCTATTCGTCGGGATGATGCTGGGCGTGTTCTTCTTCAGCGGCGTCGGCAACGCCAGCACCTTCAAGCAGATGCCGATGATCTTCGAGCCGCGCCAAGCCGGCGGCATCATCGGCTGGACGGCGGCGATGGCCTCGTTCGGTCCCTTCATCTTCGGAATGCTGATCGGCTGGTCCTTCGCCGCGACCGGATCGCCCAACGCTTTCTTCTACGGCGCGGCGGTGTTCTATCTGTTCAACATCGCCATCAACTGGTGGTTCTACGCCCGTAGCGGGGCGGAGAAACCGTGCTGATTCTTTCTCCCCTCTCCCATGGGGAGAGGGGCGGGGGTGAGGGTGCCCGTTACCCCCTCACCCTAACCCTCTCCCCCAAGGGGGCGAGGGAACCCTTGAAGCGAGGTCAATTGCTATGAGTCATTTTCTCGACCGGCTGAATTTCTTCAAGAAAGTCACCGACACCTTCTCCGGCGATCACGGCATCGTCACCAACGAGGACCGCGGCTGGGAAGACGCCTACCGCGCCCGCTGGCAGCACGACAAGATCGTGCGCTCGACCCACGGCGTCAACTGCACCGGCTCCTGTAGCTGGAAGATCTACGTCAAGAACGGGCTGGTGACGTGGGAAACCCAGCAGACCGACTATCCGCGCACCCGCGACGATCTGCCCAACCACGAGCCGCGCGGCTGCCAGCGCGGCGCGTCCTATAGCTGGTATCTGTACAGCGCCAACCGGGTGAAATACCCGATGGTACGCGGACGGCTGCTCAAGCTGTGGCGCGAGGCGCTCGCCGCCAAGAAAGACCCGGTGGACGCATGGGCCTCCATCGTCGAAGACCCGGCCAAAGCCGCCGAATACAAGACGATGCGCGGGCTGGGCGGCTTCGTCCGGTCGAGTTGGGAGGAAGTCAACCCGATCATCGCCGCCGCCAACGTCTACACGGCCAAGCAGTACGGCCCGGATCGCATCTACGGTTTCTCCCCGATTCCGGCGATGTCGATGGTGTCTTACGCCGCCGGCTCGCGCTATCTGTCCTTGATCGGCGGGGCTTGCGGTTCGTTCTACGACTGGTACTGCGATCTGCCGCCAGCCTCGCCCATGATTTGGGGCGAACAGACCGACGTGCCGGAATCGGCGGACTGGTACAACTCCACCTTCCTGATGATGTGGGGCTCCAACGTCCCGCAGACCCGCACCCCGGACGCCCATTTCATGACCGAGGTGCGCTACAAGGGCGCCAAGACGGTGGTGGTCTGCCCGGATTATTCCGAGGCGTCCAAGTTCGCCGACATCTGGCTGCATCCCAAGCAGGGCACCGACGCCGCCGTGGCGATGGCGATGGGTCACGTCATCCTGCGCGAGTTCTATCTGGACGGGAAATCGGAGTATTTCACCGACTACGTCCGCACCAAAACCGATTTTCCGGTGCTGGTGCTGCTGGAGCAGCGGGCGGATGGAACGTACTTCAACGGCCGTTTCCTGCGCGCCTCCGATCTCACCAATGACGCCGGGCAAGCCAACAACCCGGAATGGAAAACGCTGGCCTTCGACGAGAAGGGCGGCCAGTTGATCGTGCCGAACGGCTCGATCGGTTTCCGCTGGGGCGAGAAGGACGGCATGATCGGCAAGTGGAATCTGGAGCCGAGAGAGTCGCTGACCGGCGCGGAAACCCAGTTGCGGCTGTCGGTGAACGAAATCAAGGACGAGGTGGTTCCGGTCGCGTTTCCGTATTTCGGCTCGACCCAGCACCCGCACTTCGCCTGCACCAACCATGATCCCGTCCAGGTGCGCAACGTGCCGGCCAAGAAAGTCAAGCTGGCGAACGGTTCCGAGGCGCTGGTGGCGACCGTTTATGACCTGACTCTGGCCCAGTACGGTCTCGACCGGGGTTTGGGCGGCGGCAACGTCGCCAAGACCTACGATGACGACGTGCCCTATACGCCCGCCTGGCAGGAGAAAATCACCGGTGTGCCGCGCGCCCAGATCGTCGCGGTCGCCCGCCAGTTCGCCGAAAACGCCGACAAGACCCGCGGCAAGTCGATGATCATCATCGGCGCGGCGATGAACCACTGGTATCACATGGACATGAACTACCGGGGCGTCATCAACATGCTGATGATGTGCGGCTGCGTCGGCCAGAGCGGCGGCGGCTGGTC
>WBZM01003802.1_pt1 | contig 11513 bp, 14 predicted proteins | sample 5204271 | NCBI WGS metagenome assembly WBZM01 (sample SAMN12344346, study PRJNA552823) | activated sludge metagenome | biome: Activated sludge suspended growth; feature: Nitrification reactor; material: Wastewater; isolation source: activated sludge from nitrification reactor of wastewater...
CCAACACCGAATGGCAGCGCGACCTCTCGGTCAGCCACGACAGGATCGGCGACGTGCTGGTCGCCCAGGGCGACGGGCCGGGGGCGCTCGCCGCCTACCGCAAGGGGCTGGCCATCGCCGAGGCCCTGGCCCAGCGCGATCCGGCCAACACCGAATGGCAGCGCGACCTCTCGGTCAGCCACAACAAGATCGGCGACGTGCTGGTCGCCCAGGGCGACGGGCCGGGGGCGCTCGCCGCCTACCGCAAGGGGCTGGCCATCCGCGAGGCCCTGGCCCAACGCGATCCGGCCAACACCAAATGGCAGGTCGATCTGGCGGTGTCGTGCAGCAACTTGGGGGCTTTCTCCGGGCTGCCTTTGCCCGAGCGCCGCGATTTTCTGGTGCGCGGCCTGAAGATCCTGCGCGCCTTGCGCCAGGCCGACCGTCTGTTGCCGAACCAGGACTGGACCGGCTGGTTCGAATCCGCCCTCAAGGAACTCGACGCCAAGGCGCCGCAATAGGCTGGAGGCTGCGGTTCCGGGCGGCCGTCGCCAGGCGGAATAGAGCGAATACCGGTTCCTGGCCCGCTTTTCCGGTCGACCGCAGCAAACCGCATCATTCTTCGATCAGGAGAACCGGGAAAATGACTCCGACCCCGTTGGCGATGGAAAGACCCCGGCACAGGTCGCTCAGGTGCCGTCCATGATCATTGACGCATGGGGCCAGCACCCCACGCTCCGCCACATCGCCGATCCGGTCTTCGATTCGCTGCGGCGCTGGACCGGGGCGACCGTTCCCACCGAGGAAATTCCCGTGGCGGCGACGGTGGCGGCGATGGACCAGGGCCGCGTCGACAGGATGCTGATCAGTGCCTGGGTCGCGCCGCGCTCGGCGATGATCTCCAACGACGAGGTGGCGAGCTGTGTCGCACAGGCACCCGACCGGCTGATCGGCGTGGGTTCCGTGGACATCTCGCAGCCGATGAAGGCTTTCAGGGAAATTCGCCGCTGCATCGACGAGCTTCGCTTCAAGGCGATCCGCGTCCTTCCCTGGCTCTGGGAACTCCCGCCCACCGATCGCCGCTTCTACCCCGTCTACACCGCCTGCTGCGAACTCGGCGTGCCCTTCTGCACGCAGATCGGGCACACGGGACCGCTCATGCCGAGCGAGCCCGGCCGGCCCATCTACCTTGACCAGGTCGCGCTGGACTTCCCTGAACTCGCCATCGTTGCGGGGCACATCGGCTACCCGTGGACCGATGAAGCGATCGCCGTCGCCACGAAGCACGAGAACGTCTTCATCGACACGTCCGCCTACACCGTGCGCCGCTACCCCGCGGCGCTGATCGAGTTCATGCGCGGCCACGGCCGCCGCAAGGTGCTCTTTGGCAGCAACTATCCCATGCTGACCCCGGGCCAGGCGCTCGCCGGAGTCGAGCAACTCGGCCTCGACGAGCAGGCCCTTGCGCTCTTCCTCGGTCGCAACGCCGAACGCGTCTTTCACCTCGACACGGGCGACGCCTGATCCCGCGCCCGGACTGTCCTCGAACGGCGAACGTCAATGAACGGAAATGCCCATGCAGATTGAGCGCCTCGATCATTTCGTGCTTACCGTGCGCGATGTGGAGGCAACGATTTCGTTCTATCAGCGGGTTCTCGGCATGGCCCCCGTAACCTTCGGCGCCGGGCGGAGGGCGCTTGCCTTCGGCCAGTCGAAGATCAACCTGCATTCGGCGGACGCGCCCATTGCGCCGCACGCGCAGCATCCCGTCCCCGGTTCGGCCGACTTGTGCTTCATCACCTCCGGATCGATCGAGTCGGTCATCGGCCACCTGCAAGCGTGCGGCGTGACCATCGAAGAGGGACCGGTCCCGCGCACCGGCGCCATCGGCCCGATAACGTCGGTTTACCTGCGCGATCCCGATGGCAACCTCATCGAACTGTCGTCGTACCAGTCGTAGTCGCAACGGTGCCATCCCGCTCCGACTCGCTGCAACCGGCGCCAGTCGGCGCCCTCCGTGGAGCAGGTGGCGTGCAGGGAGCAGCATCCAGCTTCTTGCCCCTTTGCGCCGGTCGACCGCGACCAGGTCCGGCGCCGGGCAGACGATCGTTCTTCGTCGCGAGCGCTCGCCGGGCAGCGATGCCATTCTTCTACAATGTCGTCTGGAGTGAATTCGTGGATGGGCCACCATGGTTACTCGAAGGGGATTTCTTGCTTCCGCATCAGCGACCGTCGGTGGGCTGCTGACCGTGTCGTCATGTTCATTGCCAAGCGGTAGCGACAGCTACGAAAACGCCGTCAGCCGCACCTGGCGTCACAGCGGGGCAGACGCCGGCGACAAGCCGGCGCTCCTGCGCGATCTCGTGCGCCATGCGACCCTGGCACCGTCCAGCCACAACACGCAATGCTGGAAGTTCCACCTTGAAGACCGTTCCATTTCGATCCTGCCCGATCTGGCGCGACGGTGTCCGGTGGTGGACCCCGACGATCACCACCTCTTTGTTTCGCTCGGGTGCGCAACGGAGAACCTGATTCAGGCGGCCCTCGCCAACGGGCTGAACGGAACGGTCGTTGTCGACGATTCCGCGGGCAAAACCCTGCGGGTATTGCTGGAGCCAACCAGGGCGGTTGCCACCCGCTTGTTCGACGCAATCCCGGAGCGCCAGAGCACGCGGGGCGAGTACGACGGAAAGCCGGTTTCCACAAGCGAGCTCGCGCTGCTCGAGCGTGCCGGCACCGGCGATGGCGTCCGGATCATCCTCCTCACCGGGCGCGCGGCAATGGAGAAGGTGCTCGAGTATGTCGTCCAGGGAAACACGGCACAGATGAATGACCGGGCTTTCGTCGAGGAACTGAAGGCGTGGATCCGTTTCAGCGCCAGCGACGCAGTGCGGACGGGAGACGGGCTGTATGCCGCATCCTCGGGAAATCCGTCACTGCCGGCGTGGCTGGGCAGTCTGCTCTTCGGCCTGTTCTTTACGCCGAAGAACGAGAACGACAAGTACGCGAAACAGGTGCGCAGTTCGGCAGGAATTGCCGTTTTCGTCTCGGAGGCCGATAACCCGGCCCAATGGATCGAAGTCGGGCGCTGCTACGAACGCTTCGCGCTGCAGTCGGCGGCGTTGGGAATCCGCAACGCGATGCTCAATCAACCGGTGGAGGTATCGGCATTGCGGCCGCAGTTTGCGAACTTCCTCGGAGTCGATGGACGCCGGCCCGATCTGGTCGTTCGCTTCGGCCGTGGGACCAAGTTGCCGCCGTCGCTGCGCAGGCCGGTGGAGGCGGTGCTGATTTGACTGCGCCAGCGATCAAGGCCGGCATTGCCTACTTCGCGCTGGTGTTCGGCGCCGGCTTCGTCCTTGGCGCGCTGCGCGTTTCCTTTCTGGTGCCGCGCTTCGGCGAGCGCATTGCGGAACTGGGGGAGATGCCGCTGATGTTCGCCGTCATCGTGTTCGCGGCGAGATTCGTCATGAAACGATTCGCCGTCCCCCATTTCCTTCCCGCGCGCCTCGGCACCGGGCTTCTCGCGCTGGGGCTCTTGCTGGCCGCTGAACTTCTTTTGGCCGTGGTCCTGCAGGAGCGATCACTTGCGGATTACGTCGCCAGTCGCGACCCCGTCTCCGGCAGCGTCTATCTGGCGATGCTGGCGCTGTTCGCGCTCATGCCTGCTCTCGTCGCGCGCGCGGCTGGAGCCGGGAACCGCAACCGGTGAGGCGCCGAATCCAATCGCCAGCCTGCCTTCGGGATGCCACCGCCCATATTTCCAAATGGACCCTCGGGCCGGAGTTCCCGGCGAGCCATTGCACGGATGGGCTGGCCCTGGCCCCTGCCCTGCCCGACTTGACGCGGCAAGCGAGTGTTGCGGTCGACCACCGAAAAGGGGCCAATACTTTCCGCCGCCTTCCTCCACCGGAGCCGCTCAGCGCGTGTCGTACACCGCGACGCGCCCGGCAAGCGCGATGGCCGCGAGCCCGGCAGCGACGGCGATCCAGCCGACTTCGCCATAGCCGGTGAAACGGCCGTCGGCGCCCTCGGCGATGACGAAGCCGGCGAGCGTGCTGGCAGCGCCCATTGCCAGCGACTGGACGGTGGCGTTGAGCGACATCGCCGCGCCGCGCTGCGTCGGGTCGGCCGCGGAGGCGATCAGCGCCATGGCGGGAATCATGCGCCCGGAGACGAGGACGAAGAAGGCGAGGCTGCCCGGCAGCCAGCCAAGGAGGCCGACCTCGCCGACGTGGGTGAGCAGCAGAATCGGCGCCAGCGCCGCCAGCGCCAGCCGGCGGAACGCCCGCAGCTTGCCGGTGCGGTCGGCCCAGTGGCCGATGCGGCGCGCGGTGAACAGCGTCGCCAGCCCGCCGAGCAGGTAGATCAGCGGAATCTGGCCGGGCAGGACGCCGGCGTTGCCGATCGAGTAGACGGTCAGGTAGGGAATGACGACGAAGCCGGAGAAGATCAGCGTCCCCGAGAAGAGCAGCGCCCAGCGCTGGTTGGCGTCGGCGAGGACGCCGCCGATGGCAGCGAGCGGGGGGCGCGGCGCGACGCCGTCGCGATGGGCGTCGAGCACCGGTAGCGCACGACAGCCGGCGAGCCAGACGCCGGCGCCGAGGGCGGCGATGGCGAGGAAGGGAGCACGCCAGCCGAGCGCTTCCGCCAGCCACAGCGAGAGCGGCACGCCGGCCACGGTCGACACCGAGAAGGCGGTGGAAACGAACCCCACGGCCGCCGCCCGGCGCGCGAAGGGAATCGCATCGGCGAGCAGGGTCTGCACCAGCGAGCCGAGGATGCCACCGAAGACGCCGGCCAGCACACGCGCCGCGAACAGCGTGGCGAAGCCGGTCGCCAGCCCGCAGGCGAGCGTCGCCGCCAGGAACGCAGCGAAGAGGACGAGCAGCGTCCGCTTGCGTTCGAAGCGGTCGACGAAGCCGGCGGCGAGCAGCCCGGAAGCCGCCGCGCCGAAACTGTAGGCGGCGACGAGCAGGCCGAACCCGCGGGTGTCGACGCCCAGCCCCTGGATCAGGTAGGGGCCGAGCGGCATCATGACCATGAAATCGACGATGTGGCTGACCTGGACCGCCGCCAGCGTCAGCAGTAAGGCGCGCTCGCGCGCGGGCGCCAGGGCCGGCGCGTTCATCCCGGAAACAGGCGCCACATCGCCTCAGCGCACGTCGCCGAGGCTGGACTCGAGGCGCGCGATCAGTTGGCCGTGGGTCGCCGAGCGTTCGCCGAAAGCCCCTTGGCGCCCGCCGACCACCTCGTCGAGGAAGGCGAGGGACAGGTCGAGGGTCGCCCCCTTGACCTGGACGTTGAGGTCGTACCCCCCCGGCGCCAGACGGTCGGTGAACATGCTGTGGCTGCCGTCGCGGAAGACGACCAGCGCCTTGCGCGGGCTGCCGGTGGCCGCGAACACGCGCACGCGGTCCTCGTAGCCGGATTGGTAGCCGGGCAGGCGGATCTCGTCGCCGGTCGCCGTGATGTGCAGGGTCGGGATGCCGATCGGGCCGACGATGGCCTCGGCATCGGCCTCGCCGTGGAAGGGCGGCGCGCTGATGACGACGGCGCCGGCGAGGCGCGGCTCGGCGTAGCTCTGCCTGCCCTGCGGCCGTTCGAAGACGGCACCGGCCGCGAGCAGCACGGTGTTGGCCCCGTAGGAATGGCCGGCGGCGACGATGCGCGCGGGGTCGAGCCGGCTGCCCAGCCCCGGCGCGGCGAAGACCTGGTCGAGGGCGAAACGCAGGTCGCGCACTCGGTCGACCGCTTCCGCCTCGCTCGCCGCCGACTGCAGGCGGGAGACGACCTCGAACGGATTGCCTCCCCACAGCCGGCTGTCGCTGCCCGCGTGCTGGACGTGCAGGCTGGCGTAGCCGCGCGCCGCCCAGTTCGCGCCGAGATAGGAGTAGCCCTCGCGCGAACCGCCGAGGCCGTGCGAGAAGACCACCAGCGGCACCGGGCCTACGGATGCCGCCGCCGGCGGCAGGTAGAGCTTCGCCAGCACCTCGCGCTGGCGGTCACGGTCGACCCAGTCGAAATAGCGGATTTCGTAAGCGGCCGGCTCCGGCACCAGCTTCGCCTCGGCGAGCGCCGCCTGGTGGCGTGCCGTCCATGATTCGGCGGCGCTCCCGCGCGAATCCGCCGTTCCGGCGCAGGCGCCGAGCAGGAGCGCGGCACTCGCCGCCAGCAGCGCAGTGCGGACGACGCGGTGCATGGTCATCATCGGGTTTCTCCCGGACGGCTTGCCGTCCCAAAGCCTCATCTGAGCGCGCAGCGCCCGACAAGTTCCGCGGCGCGCCGCCGCGGCGCCCGCGCAACCGTCATTCCAGACCGCGGCCCTCGTCGACGCCGAGGTGCACGTTCATCGACTGCACCGCCGCGCCAGAAGCGCCCTTTCCGAGATTGTCGAGGCGCGCGACGAGGAGCATCCGCTCCGCATTGCCGAAGACGAAGAGATCGACGCGGTTGCTGTCGTTGCTCGCCTCGACGTCGAAGAAGCCGCCTTCGGTGTTGGCTTCGAGGTCTACCGGTGCCACGCGTACGAAGCGCTCGCCGGCGTAGTAGTCGGCCAGCACTTCCTGCACGTCTGCCGGGCCGGCCGGGCGCGCGAACTGCGCCGGGTGGAGGAAGACGGTGACCGCCAGCCCCTTGTAGAACGGCCCGACGATGGGCTGGAAGATGGGTGCCGCGGTCAACCCCGTGTAGGCGGCCATTTCCGGCAGGTGCTTGTGGGCGAGGCCGAGCGCGTAGGGGCGCGGCGCCTTGAGCTGCGTGGCGCTGGCGCTGGCCGCCTGGTAGTCGGCGATCATCGACTTGCCGCCGCCCGAATAGCCGGTGATCGAGTTGGCGGCGACCTGGGTGTCCGCCGGCAGCAGCCCGGCGGCGACCAGCGGGCGCAGCGCGAGGATGAAGGCACTGGCGTGGCAGCCGGGGTTGGCGATGCGCTTGGATTCGCGGATCTTCGCGCGCTGGTCCGGCGCCAGCTCGGGCAGGCCGAAGGTCCACGCCGGGTTGACGCGGTGCGCGGTCGACGCGTCGATGACGCAGGTGTCCGGGTTGTCGACCAGCGTCACCGCCTCGCGCGCCGCAGCATCGGGCAGGCACAGGAAGGTGACGGCGGATTCGTTGATCAGGCGCTTGCGCTCGGCGACGTCCTTGCGCCGCTCGGGGTCGATGCGCAGCACCTCGATGTCGGCACGCTGCGCCAGGTATTCGTTGATCTGCAGGCCGGTCGTGCCTTCCTGCCCATCGACAAAGACTGTGGTGGTCATGGTGAACTCCGGGAACCGGGATGGTGGGAAACGCGGATTTTCGCAGAAAACGCCGGCGGGCGGCCGGCGCCGCTCAGCGGCACTGCTGGATTTCGGCGGTGACGTGGACGATCTCCTCATGCACCGCGAGCTGCTTGCGCACGTCGGCCGCCGTCAGTTGCGGATCGTGGGTGACGAGGCTGACGGCGCAGGCGTAGGCGCCGCGCCCGACCCGCCAGACGTGGAGGTCGGTGCAGCGCGTTCCGGAAATTTCCGGCCCGGTCTCGACCGCCTCGCGGATCTCGTCGACAACCGGGTGATCCATCTCGCGGTCGAGCAGGATCTTGCCGGTGTCGGTCAGCAGGTTGCGCGCCCAGATGCCGACCAGGATGCCGCCGACGATGCCCATTACCGGATCGAGCGACGACCAGCCGTAGATCCAGCCACCGGCGAGCGCGGCGATCGCCAGGACCGAGGTCGCCGCGTCGGCGACGACGTGAATGTAGGCCGACTTGAGGTTGAGGTCGCCGTGGCCGTGCTGGGCATGATGATCGTGGCCGTGACCGTGGTCGCCGGCGTCATGGCCGTGGCCATGGCCGTGGTCGTGCCCATGACCGTGGTCGTGCGCTCTGCCGAGGATCAGCGCGCAGACGACATTGACGACGAGGCCGATGACGGCGACGACCATCGCTTCCGCATAGTGGATCGGCTGCGGCGCCATGATGCGCTCGACCGACTGCCAGATCATCGACACGGCGACGATGAGCAGCAGGATGGCGCTGGTGTAGCCGCCGAGGATCTCGATCTTCCAGGTCCCGAAAGCGAAGCGCGGGTCGCGCGCGTAGCGCCGCGCCGCGGCGTAGGCGAACGCCGAGAGACCGATGGCCAGCGCATGCGAACTCATGTGCCAGCCGTCGGCGAGCAGCGCCATCGAGTTGTACCAGTAGCCGGCGGCGATCTCGACCACCATCATCGCCAGCGTGATCCACATCACGGCGCGCGTTCCGCGCTCGCCCGCCGGGTTGCCCGCGTCGAAGACGTGGCTGTGGCTCCAGGAGGAAAGGTCGTGGGTATGCATGGCGGCGCGCGGCAGTGGGTGGCAAGGGTGCAAGGATAACACCCATCCCCCGGCTCACGGCCGCGTCCCGGCGGCATCCCGCGGCAATCCCGAGGCCGGCGGTGGCGGCGTAGAGTCCCGGGAATGGCCGCGCCGCTTCCGCTGCTGCCCACGGGTGCCTGGATCAGGCCGCCAGGCGCTCGGCTCGGCGCACCGGGCCGTAGCGCAGCGCGGGGATCGAGGTGTCGGCGACCTGATGCAGATCGATGTCCCACTGGCGCATCGCCTGGGCGACGATGACCGCCTCGTCGCCACCGAGGCAGCGGTTGGCATTGACGACGTCGAGCATGGCCCGCAGCACCTTCTGCTGCAACTCCGGCGCGCGGATCTCGTCGAGCAGCAGGGCGATGGTCTGCGCATCGTGCCGGAACTGCCCGTAGGGCATGCGCTGGACGTTGGCGAGGTAATCCTCGCAGTAGTCGGCAAGCACCCGGTCGAAGCGTTCGCGCTCGATGCCGATCGCCTCGACAATGTGGCGGCGCTCGAGGACGGTCATCTCGGCGGGGTCTATGGCGCCGTCGGCGAGCAGCGCGACGGCGACGATGCGAGCCATGGCTTCCGGGCTGTTGGTGGGATAGTGACGCATCTGGATACTCCTTGTGGTTGGTTTTCGGGTTTGGTCGCCGCGTTTCCTGCGGCCACGGCGACACTATGGCGACGAATCGACATAAAATCCAATTAAAGGTTTTTTGAAATCGCATTTACTGGAGCTTATTCATGCCACGCCGCCGCATCTCCTTCCGCCAGCTTGAAACCTTCGCCGAGGTCGCCCGCCAGGGCAGCTTCACGCGCGCCGCCGAGGCGCTGCACCTGACCCAGCCGGCGGTATCGATCCAGATCCGCCAGATCGCCGACACCATCGGCCTGCCGCTCTTCGAGCAGCGGGGCAGGGAGATCGCGCCGACGGCGGCGGGCGAGGAACTGCTGGCGACCGTGCGCAACCTCGACGACGCCTGGAACCGGTTCGAGTCGGCGATCGACGCCCTCAAGGGCTTCCGCCGCGGCAAGGTCCGCGTCGGCCTGGTCACCACCGCCAAGCATTTCCTGCCGCGCCTGCTCGGAGCGTTCTGGCAGCGTTACCCGGACATCGCCCTCGAACTCGAGATCGCCAACCGCGACACCATCGTCGACCGCCTGCTCGCCAACCGCGACGACCTCTACGTGATGTCCTACCCGCCCGACCGGCCCGACGTCGTCAGCCTGCCCTTCCTCGACAACGAGCACGTGGTCGTGGCGCCGGCGGCGCACTGGGCGGTGGGCCGCCGCGTGACGCTGGCCGAGCTTGCCGGCGAGCCCTTCCTGCTGCGCGAGGCGGGTTCCGGCTCGCGCCACGTCGTCGACCGCCACCTGCGCGAGACCGGCATCGTGCTCAACGTCCGCCTCTCGCTGGCGAGCAGCGAGGCGATTCGCGAACTCGTTGCCGCCGGCATGGGGCTGGCCGTGCTGTCGCGCCACGCCCTCGGCGACGTCCCGCCCGGCGGCAGTCTCGCCGTGCTCGACGTTGCCGGCTTCCCGTTGCGCAACCAGTGGTGCGTCGTGCATCTGCGCGACAAGATGCTGTCGCTGCCGGCGCGGGCCCTGCTCGACAACCTGCTGCAGGGAGTCGGCCGCCCGGATCGCCCCGCAAGGCGCCCCGGGTCGAAATCGCCATGAGGGGGCAGCGCGAGCGCGGCATCCTGCCGCCGATCGGCCAGCCTGGCGACCGCGATCCCATCGGGGGCGACGCCGTGGGGCGCGTAAACGCCACCATCCGGCTCGCCATGCACATCGACTGCGACGAAGGCAACGCCGGCAACATCCGTGCCAGCATACCCAGGCACGTTTAGCGGTTCAGCGGCAAAGATCCGAGCTCAACAGTCGCCACGTGTCCATGACCTCCGACTATTCACCTGATGACCGACCTACCAACGCACGGAAATGGAGCAACATGTCGCCGACGAGCACAGGTACCTCGCTGGCGGCGGTACTCTCGGCCATCGCTACCGGCGCATCGGTGCGGAAGCGGGCGGCCGAGTAGCTTTCCTCTGGCGACATCAGGTTGATCAGCCCCTGCGGGCAGCGGGCAGGGATGACACGGTCCGGCTTGGCCGTGCCTCCATCCATGTCGATGAAGGCCTAGGCCGAATCGATGCTGATAAGTTCGACCGGAAGACGTTCGACCAACGCCATGACGACCGCCGTCTGGCCCGAGCCGGTCTGGCGCATCGTCAAGCAGCAGTTGAGGAAGCCGGTGCAGCAAGCTTCGGCAAAGCCGCGGCTGCCACGGTCAACGGGAGAGAAACAGACAAAATCGAAAAGACGTTCACGGCAACGCCCCTTCGAGGCGGGCGGTAGCATCGCGATACTCGCGGCGAATTGCCTCCGGCGCGCCCCGGGTAACCCGGCCGAGCGGCCGCCGAAGGTTCTCCGGCACACCGGCCAGCGTGGCGTGCATGCCGATCAACTGCGTGGCAGGGATCGGCGTCATGTCACCCGGGGATTCCAGCGAGGCGTTCATGGTGCCGACATGCGCGCCGAGCAGGAAAAGATGGCGCAGGCGCGGCGAGCCGACTTGTTCGATGCGGCCGGCAACACCGGTCGGGTCTTCCTCGATGCGCTGGGTGAGTCGACTGAAGTCGGCGGCGGTGCGCACCGGCAGGCGTTCGACCGGTGCTACGCCGAGTTGTCCGGCCAGTTCGTCGAGGTGCCGCTGGTGCATTTCCACCGGGCGCGACAACTGGCGCATGACATCCTCCGGCTGCTGTCCGTAGCCCCCCAGCCACTGGCTCAGGTAGCCGTATTCATAACCCAGTTGAAAGACCTGCCGGGAAAAACCGGCGGGCAGGGCAGTCTCGCGAGGGCGCGAACGTTCAGCCAGTGCAGCGGCCTCGTCGGCGTAAGTCGGGGCCGGGTCATTGACCGTCCACCCGCGGTGCGCCAGTTCGGCGGCGCCCTGCATCCAGATCGCCTGAATGCCGAGGTAAAGCAGGGTAATGGCCAGCGTGGCCAGCAGAAAACGCCGGCGCTCGCGCCAGCGGTTCGGGGGGACGGCAGATGTCGACGCGGTCATGATGAGTCAATTCCAATGAAGGTATGAGTCTGAACTGTTGGTTTTGAATTGCATATTTCTTGACCGATGACGATGGCCTGTGGAGCTTGTGGGCAGCCGCCGGCCTGTGGGTGGGCGGTGGGAAACGCGA
>WBZM01003803.1_pt1 | contig 11508 bp, 10 predicted proteins | sample 5204271 | NCBI WGS metagenome assembly WBZM01 (sample SAMN12344346, study PRJNA552823) | activated sludge metagenome | biome: Activated sludge suspended growth; feature: Nitrification reactor; material: Wastewater; isolation source: activated sludge from nitrification reactor of wastewater...
CGCCGAGAGGCCGAGCAGGCCGCCGAGGAACGCGAGCGCGACCACCTGCAGGTAGGGCGGCACCGTGCCCCACAGGAACAGCGCCGGGATGGTGAAGATGGTGCCGGTCGCGAGCGCCGTGGAGGCGGAGGCGACGGTCTGCGAGAGGTTGGCCTCGAGGATCGTGCCGCGCGTGCGCAGCATGCGGAACGTGGCGACGGTCATCACCGCCGCCGGGATCGACGCCGACACCGTCATGCCGACGCGCAGCCCGAGGTAGGCATTGGCGGCGCCGAATACCACGCCGAGCACCACGCCCACGACGACGGCCTTGAGCGTGAATTCGGCGAGGTCCTGCGGGCGCGACATCCGGGCGATGATCGCCCAGCGCGCCGGTCCACCGCAATGCGCGGCGGTCGCGCCCGCCTAGCCGGGCGTGCCGGGCGCGGCTTCGCCGGCCGGCTTCTGCACGGCCTCCTTGCGCTTCTTCTTCGGCGGCGGGCCCTCGCTCGCGACGAAGCTCTTGAACGGACAGTACTGGTTCACCGACGGTCCGTCGCGCAGGCGGATGGCGCTGTGCACGTCGAGCGCGCCGTCGGGCCCGGTGTCGAACAGCAGGGCGTGGGCGAAATCGAGGCCCGAGCAGGGCCCCAGCAGCGTCGCGTAGTACCAGCGGTTGGCGTTGTCCTGCACCCACAGGCCGCGGGTGCCGTCGGCCTTCCAGTTGCGGATGCCGCCCTGGTTCGCGAACGGGATCGACGCCTGGGGCGCCGGGGCCTGCGCGGGCGGGGACTCGGCGGGTGCGAGCACGGGCAGCAGTGCGAGGCCCAGGCAGAGCGACCTTGCAGCGTGGCGGAGCATGGCGACCTCCTGCGGGAGCGGGACGGACCCGGGTCCGGGCGGGAACGGGGGTTCGTCCGTTTCGACCGGGCGCGGGCCCCGGTGGTTCCCGCCGCGGATCAGACGCGCTCGATCAGCATCGCCATGCCCTGGCCGACGCCGATGCACATCGTGCACAGCGCGTAGCGGGCCCGGCGCGCCTCCAGTTCGTTGACCGCCGTCGTCACCAGTCGCGCGCCGGACATGCCGAGCGGGTGGCCGAGCGCGATCGCCCCGCCGTTCGGATTGACGTGGGCGGCGTCGTCCGGCACGCCAAGCTCGCGCAGGCACGCGAGCGCCTGGGCCGCGAACGCCTCGTTGAGCTCGACGACCTCGACCTGGTCCAGCGCGACGCCGGTGCGGGCCAGCAGCTTGCGCACCGCCGGCACGGGCCCGATGCCCATGATGCGCGGCTCGACGCCGGCGGTGGCGCTCGCCACCACGCGGGCCCGGGGCGTCAGCCCGTAATAGCGCGCGCTGTCGGCATCCGCGAGCAGCAGCGCGCAGGCGCCGTCGTTGATGCCCGAAGCGTTGCCGGCCGTCACGGTGCCCGGCTCGCGAAAGGGCGTCGGCAGGCGCGCCAGCGTCTCGAGCGTGGTGTCGGCGCGCGGGTGCTCGTCGCGGCTCACCTGGGTCGTCGCGCCCTTGCGCCCGGCGACGGTGACCGGGACGATCTCGCGGGTGAAGCGCCCGTAGGCCTGCGCGGCGCCCGCGCGCAGCTGCGAGCGCAGCGCGAACGCGTCCTGGTCCTCGCGCGAGACGCTCCACTGCTCGGCGACGTTCTCGGCCGTCTCGGCCATGGAGTCGATGCCGTACTGGGCCTCGATGCGCGGGTTGACGAAGCGCCAGCCGAGCGTCGTGTCCTCGAGCCGCTGGTTGCGCGCGTAGGCGCCCTCGGCCTTGCCGATCACGTACGGCGCGCGCGACATGCTCTCCACGCCGCCCGCGATCGCGATCGAGTACTCGCCGAGCCGGATTCCGCGGGCGGCGGCGGCGATCGCTTCCATGCCGGAGGCGCACAGGCGATTCACCGTGGCGCCGGGCACGCTCGGCGGGATGCCCGCGAGCAGCAGCGCCATGCGCGCGACGTTGCGGTTGTCCTCGCCGGCCTGGTTCGCGCAGCCGAGGATCACCTCGTCGATCTCGTTCGGGTCGAGGCCCGGATTGCGCTCGAGCAGCGCCCGGACCGGCAGCGCGGCGAGGTCGTCGGTGCGGACGGCCGCGAGCGCGCCGCCGTGGCGGCCGATGGGGGTGCGGATGGCATCGCAGATCAGTGCCGACTTCATGGCGGGTCCCTGTCCTCGTTGCGCGGCAGGTTAGGGGGACGGGAGGCGCCGCGGCATCCGCAGTTTCAGCAGCGCGTCGCCACGGCGCAAGAACGCGGCTAGGATGCCGGGATGACGCGCATCCTGCGGCTCGCGGTGTACCTGGTCGGCACGCTGGCGCTGATCTTCTGGCTGTCCGCGCGCCAAGGCGCGCCCGCCCCGGACGCCGCCGCGGTTGCGCCCGCCGCCCCGTCCGCGCAGTCCTCGCGCGCGCCGGTGACGGTCGAGCCCGCGGACCTGCGCCCGGCCCTGCCGCGCGAGGCGATCGAGACGCTGCAGGCGATCGAGCGGGGCGGCCCGTTCCCCTATCCGCGCGACGGGATCGTATTCCAGAACCGCGAGCGCCGGCTGCCCGCGCGGCCGCGTGGCTATTACCGCGAGTACACGGTCCCGACGCCCGGGTCGCGCGACCGCGGCGCGCGGCGCATCGTCACGGGCGGCGAGCCGCCCGAGGTGTTCTACTACACGGACGATCACTACCGATCGTTCCAGCCCGTGGAGTGGCCGCCATGACGCAGGCCGATGCCGACGTCCCGCTGGTGAGCGAGCTGCCCCTCGGGCCGCACACCGCCGAGGCGCTCTGCGTGCTCGCCGGCTCGCTCGGCATGCACGCCGTGCGCATCGACCTCGAGGGCTGCACCGACGAGGACGACCTGTTCGGGCGCATCGCGCAGGCGCTCGAGTTCCCCGACTGGTTCGGCCGCAACTGGGACGCGCTGTTCGACTGCCTGAACGACCTCTCCTGGCTCGACGCTCCCGGCGTGCTGCTCGTGTTCGAGAACACCGGCGACCTCGCGGACGAGGCGCCGCAGGCGCTGCAGACGCTGCGCGACATGCTCATCGAGACCGCGGTGGAGTGGCGCGGGCAGGACCTGCCGTTCCGCGCCGTCCTGGCCGCCCACTGACGGCGGGCCGGCCGCGGCGTACGCACAGGGCGGCGGTCGCGGCAATCCGTAACACTCCCGGGTCCGCGCGTGCGGGGCGGCCCGCCTTTTGCAAATCCCCGGCCGCGTGAGCCAAACTGCCCGCGGCATCGCGCCCCAGGAAGCATGGATCATGGCGGTTCCGTTCCCCTTTTCGGCCATCGTCGGCCAGGACGAGATGAAGCTCGCGCTGCTGATCGCAGCGGTCGACCCGGGCATCGGCGGCGTGCTGGTGTTCGGCGACCGCGGAACCGGCAAGTCGACCGCGGTGCGCGCGCTCGCGGCACTGCTGCCGAAGATGCGGGTGGTCGCCGGCTGTCGCTACGGCTGCGATCCCGCCGCGCCCGAGGCGCATTGCGAGGAGTGCCGGCGCCGCAGGCCCGCCGAGCTCGCGAAGACCCGCCAGGTGCCGGTGCCCGTGGTCGACCTGCCGCTCGGCGCCACCGAGGATCGCGTGGTCGGCGCGCTCGACCTCGAACGCGCGCTCACGCAGGGCGAGAAGGCCTTCGAACCCGGGCTGCTGGCCCGCGCCCATCGCGGCTTCCTCTACATCGACGAGGTCAACCTGCTGGAGGACCACCTCGTCGACCTGCTGCTCGACGTGGCGGCGTCAGGCGAGAACGTCGTCGAGCGCGAAGGCCTCAGCGTCCGCCACCCGGCGCGCTTCGTGCTGATCGGCAGCGGCAACCCCGAGGAAGGCGAACTGCGCCCGCAGCTGCTCGACCGCTTCGGCCTGTCGGTCGAGGTGCGCACGCCCGGCGACCTGCCGACGCGCGTGCAGGTGGTGAAGCGGCGCGACGAGTACGAGCGCGACCCGGCCGCGTACGCGGCGGCCTGGCAGAAGGACGAGAACAGGCTGCGCCGGCGCATCCTCAAGGCGCGCGAGAAGCTCGCCGGCGTGAAGGTGCCCGACGCGGCGCTCGAGCGGGCGACCCAGCTCTGCCTCGCGCTCGGCACGGACGGCCTGCGCGGCGAACTGACCCTGATGCGCGCGGCCCGCGCGCTCGCGGCCTTCGACGGCGACGCCACCGTGGGCGACGCCCAGCTGAAGCGCGTGGCCCCGGCGGCGCTGCGGCACCGCCTGCGCCGCAATCCGCTCGACGACGCCGGTTCGACCGTGCGCGTCGAGCGCGCGCTCGGCGAACTGTTCGCCGCCTGAGCTGCGGCGCATGAGCACTCCCGCGCCCGGACCGGCCTCGCCCTGGGGCGAGGCCGTGCTGGCCGCCGCGCTCGGCGCAATCGATCCGGCCGGGTGCGGCGGCGTCGTGGTGCGTGCCGGCGCGGGCCCGGTGCGCGACCGCTGGCTGGCGCTGCAGAAGTCGTTCCTGCCCGAGGCCGCGCCGGTGCGCCGGGTGCCGGTGCACGTGCACGACGACCGCCTGCTCGGCGGGCTCGACCTCGTCGCGACGCTGCGGGCCGGACGGCCGGTGGCCGAACGCGGGCTGCTGGCCGAGGCCGACGGCGGCGCGGTGATCGACGCGGGCGCCGAGCGGGTCGGCGCACTGGTGGCCGCGCGCCTCGCGGCGGCCTGCGACACCGGCGAGGTCGTGCTCGAGCGCGACGGCGTGGCGCTGCGCACGCCGACCCGTTTCCTGCTGGTCGCGCTGGACGAGGGCATCGCCGAGGACGAGCGTCCGGCCACGGTGCTGATGGAGCGCCTGGCGTTCCACCTCACGCTGGAGCAGGTGGGGCTGCGCGACACGGGCGAATCGCCCGTCGATCCGGACGCGATCGAGGCGGCGCGCCGGCGGCTGCCGCACGTGCAGGTCGAATCGAGTGTCGTCGAGGCGCTGTGCGCGACGGGCATCGCCCTCGGCGTGGCGTCGCTGCGCGCGCCGGTGCTCGCGCTGCGGGCGGCCCGCGCGGCTGCCGCGCTGGCCGGGCGCTACGCCGTGACCGCGGAGGATGCCGCGACGGCAGCCCGCCTGGTGTTCGCGGCGCGGGCGACCATGCTGCCGGCCGCGCCGGAGGAGCCGCAGCCGCCGGCGCCGGCCGAGCCGCCCGAGCAGTCGCCACCCGAGGACGCCAGCCAGTCGAAGTCGACGCCGGAGGACGTGCCGCTCGACGACCTCGTGCTCGCGGCCACCGCCGCGGCCATACCGCCGGGATTGCTCGCACAGTTGCAGATCGCTTCCGCCATCCGTGCCCGCGCGCAGTCCGGGGGGCGGGCGGGCGAGGAGCGGCAGTCCGGAACGCGCGGCCGGCCGGCCGGCATCCGTCGCGGCGAGCCGAAGCGCGGCGCGCGGCTGAACGTCGTCGAGACGCTGCGTGCCGCCGCGCCGTGGCAGCCGCTGCGTCGTCGTGCGGCCGGCACCGCGCACGCGCATCGACCCCGCGTCGAGGTGCGGCGCGACGACTTCCGCATCAACCGCTACAAGCGTCACACGCGCACCACCACGATCTTCGTGGTCGACGCGTCGGGCTCGGCCGCGCTGCACCGGCTCGGCGAGGCGAAGGGCGCGGTCGAACTGCTGCTCGCGGAGTGCTACGTGCGCCGCGACCGCGTCGCGCTGGTCGCGTTCCGCGGCCCGGGCGCCGAGATCGTGTTGCCGCCGACGCGCTCGCTGGCGCGGGCCAAGCGCTCGCTCGCCGGTCTGCCGGGCGGCGGCGGCACGCCGTTCGCCGCCGGCATCGAGGCGGCCTATGCGCTCGCCGATGCGATCCGCCGCCAGGGCGACGCACCGCTCCTGGTGTTCCTCACCGACGGCCGCGCCAACCTCACGCTCGAGGGCAAGCCCGACCGCGCCGCCGCCGAAGCGCAGGCGATCGCCGCCGCCCGGCGCATCCGCGCCGAGGGCCTGCGCTGCCTGCTGGTGGACACCGCGCCGCGCCCGCAGGCGCTCGCCGAAAAGGTGGCGAACGAGATGGGCGCGCGCTACCTGCCCCTGCCGCACGCGCAGTCGCAGTCGCTAAACACCGCGATCCACCGCGCGGCCCAGGCCTGACGCGGCCGGCGCCGATGAGCGAACGACCGCAGTGGGACGTGCAGGGTCGCGACTGGCCGCAGCGCGCCGCGAGCCGGTTCGTCGACGCCGGGGGCGTGCGCTGGCACGTGCAGCAGTTCGGCGAGGGGCCCGCGGTGGTGCTCGTGCACGGCACGGGCGCGGCCACGCACTCGTGGCGGGGCCTCGCGCCGCTCCTCGCCGAGGACCGCCGCGTGATCGCGATGGACCTGCCGGGCCACGGTTTCACGGGCGCGCTGCCGCGCGGCGAGACGACGCTGCCCGGCGTGGCGAAGGCGGTGGCCGCGCTGCTCGCGAAGCTGCGCGTGCACCCGCAGCTCGCCATCGGCCACTCCGCGGGCGCCGCGATCCTCGCGCGCATGTGCCTCGACGGCGTGCTCGCGCCGCGCGCCCTGGTGAGCATCAACGGCGCGCTGATGCCGCTGCCCGGCGTGCCGGGCGCCGTGTTCCTGCCGATCGCGCGGGCACTCGCGGTCAATTCGCTCGCGGCCAGGCTGTTCGCCTGGCGGGCGCGGGAACCGGCCGCCGTCGCGCGGCTGGTGGCCAGCACCGGCTCGCAGATCGACCGCACGGGCCTCGACCTGTACGGCCGCCTGCTGCAGAGCCCCGCCCACGTGATCGGCACGCTGCAGATGATGGCGGGCTGGGACCTCGCGGCGCTCGAGCGCGACCTCGGCGGGCTCGCGGTGCCGCTGCTGCTGCTCGCGGCGACGCGCGACGGGACCGTGCCGCCGGCGGAGGCCGGGCGCGTGCACGCGAAGGTGCCCGGCTCGCGCGTCGTGCACCTGGCGGGGCTCGGCCACCTCGCGCACGAGGAGAAGCCGGCGGAGGTGCTGAAGCGCGTGCTCGAGTTCGCGACGCGGGTGGGTGCCTGAGCCTCAGTGGCCGGCGACCAGCTTGCGCACCTTGCGCAGGCCGGCGATGCCGAGCACCAGCACCAGCGGGATGCTGAGCGCCATGACGATCGCGGGCTCGACCGGCCAGCCGAGCGCCTCGAGCCCCTTCGCGCCGTAGCCGATCAGCCCGACCACGTAGTAGGTGATGGCGGCGACGGAGAGTCCCTCCACCGTCTGCTGCAGCCGCAGTTGCGCGGCGGCGCGCCGGTTCATGGACTCGAGCACGGCCTGGTTCTGCTTCTCGCGGGTCACGTCGACGCGCGTCGACAGCAGCTGCGTGGCGCGCGCGACCCGCTGCGACAGCGACTCCTGGCGGGCCGCGGCGGCCCGGCAGGTGTTCATCGCCGGCGCCAGCCGTCGCTCGGTGAATTCCTGGAACGTCTGCACGCCCTGGATGCGCACCTCGCGCAACTCCGCGATGCGCCGCTGGACCAGCTCGTAGTAGGCCGTGGCGGCCGAGAAGCGGAAGGCGTTCTCGGATTCGCGGCTCTCGATGCCGGCCTCGAGCCGCGTCAGCCGGTCGAGCAGCACCGGCTCGTCCGCTTCGCTCGACGCCGCGAGCAGCGTGGTGATCTCCGAGAGCTCGCGCTCGGCCCGCGTGAGGTACGGCGTCAGCTCGTGCGCGACCGGCAGCGCGAGCAGGGCCATCATCCGGTACGTCTCGATTTCGAGCAGCCGCTGCAGCATGCGTCCCGCCTGCCGCTGCGTCATGCTGCGGTCGATCACCAGCAGGCGGCTCGCACCCGCGTGCAGCTGGAAGTCGGTGCAGGCCACGCCGGCGCCGTCGGCGATCCCGGCGCCGACGAGCGGATTGCCCGCGAAATACCGCGCCGACAGCGCCTCGGGCTCGGCGTCGATCTGGTCCTGCCGGAGCAGCGCGGCGTGCGCCGCCACCATCACCGAGCCGGGAATCGCCGCCAGCCAGTCGGCGGGCACGCTGGCGAGCGCGCTCTCCTCGAACGGATCGCGGCCGGCGCCCGGCACCACGAACTTGTAGCGCGCGAACTCCGAGTGACGTTCCCACTTGAGCCGGAACGGGCCGAGGTCGACGCTCAGGTGGCTGCCGGCCTGCTCGGGCAGGACGACGCCGTAGCGAGAGGCGAGCTCGCGGACGTGGCGCCACTCGGCCTCGCGGTTCGACGGATCGGAGCACAGCGCGAGGAACGCGAGACGCAGCGGGGCGCTCAGCGACTCGGGCGGACGCGCGTGGATCTCCGCGTGCAGTTCGCGCCGCAGCGGGTGGTCGGCTGGTAGGTTCATGTACGTACTCTTCGGATTCCCACGGTAACTTGGATGCCGCCGCCCGACAAACGGCTGCTAGACTCCCGCGCGATGAGCTCGCCCACCCAAGAGGCAGCGTCGGTCACGCACCGTTCCGCGCCACGACGTCCCCACGCCGTCGTCATCGGCAGTGGGTTCGGCGGCCTCGCCGCCGCGATCCGGCTGGGGGCCCGCGGCTACCGGGTCACCGTCCTCGAACGGCTCGACGGTCCGGGCGGGCGCGCCTACGTGCACCGCCGCGACGGCTTCACGTTCGATTCCGGCCCCACCATCGTCACCGCGCCGTTCCTGTTCGACGAGCTCTGGTCGCTGTGCGGCAGGCGCTTCGCGGACGACGTGCAGCTGGTGCCGATGGATCCGTTCTACCGCATCCGCTTCCACGACGGCAGCCACATCGACTGCTACGCCGACTCGGAGCGCATGCGCCAGGAAGTGGCGCGCATCTCGCCGACGGACCTCGCCGGCTACGACCGCTTCAACCGCCTGAGCGCGGAGATCTACAGGGTCGGGTTCGAGGAGCTCGGCCACGTGCCGTTCAGCTCGATCATGGACATGGCGAAGGTGGCGCCCGACATGGTTCGCCTCGGCAGCCACCGCAGCATCTACTCGGTCGCGGCGAGCCACGTGCGGGACGAGCGCCTGCGCTTCGCGCTCAGCTTCCACCCGCTGTTCGTGGGCGGCAACCCGTTCAAGGTCACCTCCATCTACGGCCTGATCACGCACCTCGAGCGCAAGTTCGGCGTGCACTGGGCCATGGGCGGCACCGGGCGCATCGTCGATTCGATGGTCCGGCTCATCGAGGGGCAGGGCAACGCGGTGCGCTTCGGCGCCGAGGTGCGCGAGATCACGCTGCAGGGCCGGCGCGCGACCGGCGTGAAGCTCGCGGACGGCGAGCAGATTCCCGCCGACGTGGTCGTCTCGAACGGCGACACCGCGTGGGTCTATCGCAACCTGCTGCCGGGGCTGGCGCGCCGGCGCTGGACCGACCGCAAGCTCGATCGCGTGCGCTACTCGATGAGCCTGTTCGTCTGGTACTTCGGCACGCGCCGGCGCTACGACGACGTCCCGCACCACACCATCATGGTCGGGCCGCGCTACCGCCAGCTCGTCGAGGACATCTTCCGGCGCAAGGTGCTGTCGGACAATTTCAGCCTCTACCTGCATCGCCCGTCGGCGACGGACCCGTCCGTGGCGCCGCCTGGCTGCGACGCGTACTACGTGCTCTCGCCCGTGCCGCACCTCGAGAGCGGCGTCGACTGGGAGGAGCGCGCCGAGCCGTACCGCAAGGCGGTGGCCGACTTCCTGGACGAGGGCACGCTGCCGGGATTCCAGTCCGAGATCGTCACCTCGCTGGTGACCACTCCGCGCGACTTCCAGGACCGCCTGCTGTCCCACCACGGCGCGGCCTTCGGGTTCGAGCCGGTGCTGCTGCAGAGCGCGTGGTTCCGGCCGCACAACCTCAGCGAGGAGGTGGAGCGGCTGTACCTCGTCGGTTCCAGCACCCACCCGGGTGCCGGCGTTCCGGGCGTGATATCGTCGGCACGGGTCCTCGACCGGATCGTGCCCCATGCCGACGCGCTCGCCTGACGAAAAGCTCGCCACGCCCGCCGACCACGAGGCGTGCACGGAGCTGCTCAGGCACGGCTCGAAGACCTTCCAGGCCGCCTCGTTCGCGCTGCCCGCCGACATGCGGCGCTCGGCCACCGCGCTGTACGCGTTCTGCCGCCTCGCCGACGACGCGGTCGACCTCGGTGCCGACGGCAAGGCCGAACTGTCGGCGCTGCGGGCCCGGCTCGACGGCATCTACGCGGGCCGGCCCGCGGATCACCCGGCGGACCGCGCGTTCGCCGAGATCGTCGCGACCCACGCCATCCCCCGCGAACTGCCCGAGGCGCTGCTCGAGGGCTTCGCGTGGGACCTCGAGGGCCGCCGCTACCGCACGCTCTCCGACCTCAACGCCTACGCCGCGCGCGTGGCCGGCACGGTCGGCGCGATGATGACCCTGCTGATGGGCCAGCGCACGCCGTCGGTGCTGGCGCGTGCCTGCGACCTCGGCGTGGCGATGCAGCTCACCAACATCGCGCGCGACGTCGGCGAGGACGCGCGCCTCGGCCGGCTCTACCTGCCGCTCGAGTGGCTGGAGGAGGAGGGCATCGACCCCGCGGCCTGGCTCGCCCGGCCGCTCTACAGCGAGGCGCTCGGCCGCGTGATCGAGAAGCTGCTGCGTACCGCGGACACGCTGTATGCGCGGGCCGCGCACGGCATCGCCTCGCTGCCCGCCGCGTGCCGCCCGGCGATGCACGCGGCGCGGCTGCTGTACTGCGAGATCGGCCAGGAAGTGCGTCGCCGCGGCCACGATTCGGTCAACGGCCGCGCGATCGTGCCGTGGACGCGCAAGTCGCGCCTGCTGGCCGAGGCGACCGTGGCCTCGGCGCGTCGCCAGGCGGCGACCCACGCGGCGATGCTCGAGGAGACCCGCTTCCTGGTCGAGGCGGCCGCGGCCTCGGTGCCGCCGCCGCCGCCCGCCGAGGAACCGGCGGGCGTCGAAGGCCGCGTCGTGTGGGTCGTCGACCTGTTCGCGCGGCTCGAGGAGCGCGATCGCTCCGGCGGCGCCGGCTCCGGCCCCACCTATTTCCTGCCCGCCACCTGAGGCCTAGCGGCCGCGCGTGCGCAGGCGCGGCATCCGGAACGGCAGCAGCGTCTGCACCCAGGGCGAGTCGAAGCGCTCGAGCGACAGGCTCTCGTGCACGACGTGCGCAGGCTCGCCCGTGCCGTCGGTGTACAGCGAGCGGGCGTAGAACGGCGTGTCCTCGAGCGTGCGCAGGTCGTCGAGCCTGTCGTCCCGCGCGCGCGCCGAGCGCGCGATGCGCCACCACCGCGTCGCTGGCAGGCGCTGCAGCGCGGGCGTGGCGGCCGGCGTCACGCCGCCCCGCGGGTCGAAGCGCAGCGCGAGCCCGTGGGTCGAGCCGTCGCGACGCACCACGTCGTAGAACACCGTGGTGTCGCCGGCGGCCGTCTGCGCGCGCGACCAGTGCCAGGAGGCGAAGTCGTGCTCGAGCGGCACCTCGCCGCGATTGCTGTCGAGGTAGCCGTGGCCGTTCCAGCGCAGCGCCGGCCGCTCGAGCGCGAGCTCGACGCGCGCACGGGGCGCGATGGGCTGCCACACGTGGCGCCCGCCGGGGTCCAGCGGCGCCGCGTAATCCGGGCACGCGAGCGGCGCCACGCGGATGCGGCCGCGCACGCGCCGCGGCCAGGGCACGGC
>WBZM01003804.1_pt1 | contig 11507 bp, 9 predicted proteins | sample 5204271 | NCBI WGS metagenome assembly WBZM01 (sample SAMN12344346, study PRJNA552823) | activated sludge metagenome | biome: Activated sludge suspended growth; feature: Nitrification reactor; material: Wastewater; isolation source: activated sludge from nitrification reactor of wastewater treatment...
CCCGCCGCGGCACCACCTCGCGCGGGCGAAGCTCCGCCACCACCGCCTGCGCCTCCTGCTTCGACCGGTGGAAGAAACGCTGCAGCACCTCGGCCTGGTTCTCGGCCGTCAGCACCTTGGCCAGCTCGACCACGCTGGTGATGCACAGGCGGCCGTCCCGGAGGGCCGTCTCCACCTCCGGGAACCGCGCCACCAGGCCGGCGGCGACCACGCGGAAGTGGGCCGTGCCCTTGGAGAGCCCCAGCTCCCGGTGCAGGTAGTGCCAGAGGCTCGTGTACCCGAGCGGCTCCCACAGCCTCCGCCGATCGAAGCCGGCGAGGGCCACGAGGAAGTCGGCCATGGCGCCGTGCTCGCGGGAGAGGAGGTCGGCGAGGCGGGAGGAGGCGGCGCGCGCAGTGGCGGTGTCCATTCACGCATCGTCTCATGCGTTCCCGAGGCCTCCTGGAACGCGCGCATTCGCGTCCTGGCGCGAGTTCGCGAGGAGGGGTCCCGGACCCCGCCGGCTCATGCCGTGCGCGTCCAGGCGAGCGAGCGGCGCTGCCAGAGGGTCATTCCCGAGAGGTCGCGCCAGCGGAAGCGCGAATGGCGCCAGCGGACGTCAAGCACCGGGCGTGAACAACTTGGGGCGTCTGCGCCGCGGACCATCTCGATCCAATCGACGCCTTCGGCATCCCCGTCATGGAAGGACCCACGGCTCATCTCGAGCCCCGCCCCTCACCCTGTCCCTCTCCCCGCTGCGCGGGGAGAGGGGAGGAGGTGCGCAAGGAGCAGTCCCGCGAACCGTCAGCCCCCCGTGAACCGATCACGAGGATCCGTCTCGAACGGGCGAAGCCGCCTCCCGCACGACGGCCGCCAAAGGAGAGCGGCGTCCACGGCAGCGGCGCCCGCCCACCTGCCGCTTCCATCACTGCCGCATTCCCGGAGAACGCGGGCAGGCCCCTCACCACGCGGCCCCCGCCCAGCGCACCGTCCACGGGCTCAACCACGAAGCCCGCGCGACGCGCGCATCTCCCTACGTCCCCTTCGCCGCCGTGATCGGCATGATCCACCCCCGCGCCAGCAGGTGCCCGTACAGGTGCCCGAGCGGCCCGTGGAGCATGAGGTTGGTCGCGGTCACCGAGCCGCCGCCCGGGAAGCTGAGCTGGGAGAGGTCGATGCCGATGCCGGTGAGGTGGCGGCGGAAGGCCTCCACGTCCATGGGGTGCACGTAGACGCGCACGTTGTCGGCGAGGAGCTTGCCGACGCCCTCCAGCAGGCCGCCCGGCAGGTCCCGGTAGTGCACCTCGTCGAGCAGCTCGACCAGGGCCGAGGGGCCGGCCACGAAGCGCAGCGCCTCGTGGGACATGCGGCGCAGGTAGTGGGTGAGGAAGAAGCTCTCCTTGAGGCGCGACACCAGCACCGGGTGGCCCAGCGGCAGCAGGCCGCGCAGGCGCCCCTTCAGCACCTCGTCGTCCACCGCCTCGCGCACGCTGTTGACCGAGAGCTCGAAGAGGCCCAGCGGCTCGCGCTCCAGCTCGCCCGCCTCGGTCCGGAGCTGGGCCAGGCCGGCGGTGAGGAGGCGCACGTAGGCCTCGTTGGCCACCGCGAAGCGGCCGCGCTCGATGACGATGGCGCGCTTGCGCACCACGTCGAGGGGCGGCACCAGCCCATCGGCCGGGTCGAGGAGGATGCAGCGGGCCACCTCGGCGCGCAGCAGCGCCATGCCCAGGTCCACGTCGTCGGCCGGGGCGAAGGCCGGCCCGGCGAGGTGGGCCACGTCCACCTCGATCCGCTCCAGCGAGAGGCCGTCGAGGAGGGAGCGCAGCAGCGTCTCCGGCGTGCGGTCCTTGCCGTGGAAGACGGCGTGGATCAGGTTCACGCCCAGCGTACCGATGGCCTCCTGCTGCGCCGAGTTGGTCTCGTCGAGGGGCACCACGTGGATCAGCACGTCGGAGGGGGGCGCCCCGGGCTCGTGCTGGAAGCGCAGCCCCAGCCAGCCGGTGCACTGGTTGGTGCCCTGGTAGTTGCGGGCCGACACCGTGTCGGCGAAGGCGAAGAAGGTGGTGGTCTGCCAGCGGCTCTCGCCGAGCCGCTCCACCAGCAGGCCGTACTCGTGATCGAGCATGGCCACCAGCCGCTCCCGCGACACGTAGCGGCCGGCCTTGCCGTAGATCTGGTCCGAGACCGTCATGTCGTAGGCCGACATGGTCTTGGCGATGGTGCCGGCGGCGCCGCCGACGCGGAAGAACCAGCGGGCCACCTCCTGCCCGGCCCCGATCTCGGCGAGGACGCCGTAGACCTTGGGGTCCAGGTTGATGTCGAGGGCCTTCTGCCAGGTGATGTCGCCGTCGGCGCCCATGCGCGTCGCTCCGCTCCGGTGGCGCGCGCCCCGACGGCGCGGCGGTGCCGGAAGGGCGCGAGACTACCCACGCCCGGGGGTCCGCGCCACCGGTCGTGTTGGGGGTGGGTCGCGAGGGGGCCGCCCTACTCCTTCTTCTTCAGCTTCCCCTCGTTCTCCTTGATGAAGGCGCGGATGTCGTCGGCCAGGTCGAGGAGCTTGGTCCACTGCTCCTGGTAGAGCGTCACCGGGAAGCGCCCCAGCCCGTAGACCGAGACCGCGCCCTTCTCGCTCACCTTCATCGAGACGCCCTTCGAGCCCCGCGACTTGAGCGCGGCGTTCTCCGCCTTGAGCTTCTCCAGCTCCGCCTTCAGCTCCTCCTCGGACGACATGCGGCGCTCCTTCCCCGGCCCGGCGGCCTCCCGGCGGTCCATCCGCCAGGGCGGAGGACTCTAACCCCGCGGCCTGACTGGCCTCCCGGGCAACCTGCCGCCCGCCCCGACCGGAACCTTGCCCCGACCCCCGCTCCTGCGGGAGAATACTGAACATCAGAGCAGCATTCAGCCCTTCTTCACAGCCGCCTCCTCGGGCCCCGCAGCTCCTCCTGCGAGGCCCGGGGAGGCGCGCAGGGGCCGGTCCTCTCCCAGCCTGATCGCGCCGACTGGCCCCGCGCCGACGCACCGTTCGAGGGCGTGCTAGGGTCCGCCCTTGTCCGTCCCCCCCATCACCCGCGCCCGCCGAGCCCTGCGCTCGCTCGCGCTGCGCGGCCTGGTGTCCCTCCTCGCCCACCTTCCGCTCCGCGCCGCGCTGGCCCTCGCCAGCCTCTGCGCCCGCGTCGGCTGGTGGCTCATCCCGGCCACCCGGCGCCGCATGCTGGCCCACCTGGCCATCGCCTTCCCGGCGCTGACGCCCGCCGAGCGCGAGGCGCTGGGCCAGCGCAGCCTGCGCCACCTCGGCTGGCTGGTGGCCGAGATGATGGCCGTCCGCAGCTACGACCAGCGCCTCGAGGACTACGTCACCTTCGCCCCCGGCGCCGAGGCGCGCCTGCGCGAGGCCATGGCCGGCGGGCGCGGCCTGGTGCTGGCCACCGGCCACGTGGGCCACTGGGAGCTGATGGGGCGCCGCCTGGTGCGCGGCGGCACGCCCTGCGCCTTCGTGGCGCGCACCGGCACCAGCCCCCTCATCCACTCGCTGCTGGCCGGCTTCCGCGCCGGCGGCCGCTTCGAGGTGCTGCTCCGCGACGACCCGGGCACGGCCCGCGCCATCATCCGCACGCTGCGCCAGGGGAAGCTCCTCGGCCTCCTCATCGACCAGGACACCGACGTGCAGGGGGTGATGGTCCCCTTCTTCGGCCGGCCGGCCTGGACGCCGCGGGCCATCGGCGACCTGGCCCTGCGCTTCGGCGCGCCGGTGGCGGTCATCTGGGCGCGCCGCCGCGGCCCGGCGCCCGGCGACGGCCACGAGCTCTCGGTGGAGCTGGTGCCGTACGACGCCGGGGCCGCCGACCGCGAGGCCGAGTCGGTCCGCGTCACCGCCGCCTGCACCGCCGCGCTGGAGCGCGCCATCCGCGCGCGGCCCGAGGAGTGGGTCTGGATGCACGAGCGGTGGAAGACGCGGGCGGCGTGAGCCGGCGCGGCGGCTACCCCTCGCCCGCCCCGCTCCGCCCCCGCCCCGCCACCAGCAGCCCCGCCGCCACCCCGGCGCCGCCCAGCCAGCCGAGCAGCCCCAGCGCCTCCCCCAGCACCGTCGCGCCGAGGATCGACGCCGTGAGCGGCTCCGCCAGCGTGAGGGTCACCACCGTGGGCGCCGGCAGCGTGCGCAGGCTCCAGCCGTAGAGCCAGTAGGCGACGCCGATGGTGAGCACGCCGAGGTGCAGCGCCAGGGCGGCGCCGCGGCCGGTGGCGAGCCAGCCGAGGGGCTCGAGGAGCAGGAGCGGCGCCACCAGCAGGGCCCCCACCGTGAAGACGCCGGCCATGGTCCCGGAGGCGTCGAGGCCGCGCTCCATGGCGTGCTTGGCCGCCTCCGTGTAGATGGCGTAGGAGAGGCCGGCACCCAGGGTGAAGAGCAGGCCGAGGGCGTCGGCCGCGCCGCCGCCGGCGCCGCGGAAGGCGAGGAGCCCGGCGCCCAGCACCGAGAGGACCGTGCCGAGGTACCAGGCCCGCGGGAGGCCGCCGCGGCCGCGCAGGCGGTGGAGGATCCCGGCGAAGATGGGACCGGAGCCGATGCCCACGATGGTGCCGATGGCCACGCCGGTGCGGCGCAGGCCGACGAACCAGCAGAGCTGGTAGGCGGCCACCGCCAGGCCGCCCACCAGGAGCGCGCCGCCGTGGCCGCGCCAGCGCCGGCCGCCGGCGGGCCGGTCGGGCGCGAGCCGGGCCGCCAGCCAGAGCGCGAGCGCGCCCACCGCGAGGCGCACCGCGCCCACCCCGAGGGCGGTGGTGTCGCCGGGCCCGAGCGCCTGCGAGGTGCCGGTGGTGCCGAAGAGCGCCGCGGCCACCAGCACCGCGAGCACGGCGGCGGCCGGGGAGGGAGCGCTGGAGGTGGCGGCCGGGGAGGTCGTCATGGCGCCCTCTCCTACCGCGATTCAGGGACGCGCGGCGGGGCGTCTTCCCGGCCCCGGATCCCCGGGACACGCCGCGGGACCGCTGCAAGATCGCGCCGGCCGCGCACCGGAGAACTTTCAGCCCTCCGCGCCGGCGCCCGCGCAACCCCGCGCCGCGCCACGATCCGGCCGCTGGCGCGCCCCTTGCGAGGAACAGGCCTCATCGAGCGCCGCCCCCTGGCGGCCGAAAGGGTTCGCCATGGGTCTCAGGCTGCCGGAGCTGCTCATCATCGGGTTCGTGGTCGTGCTGCTGTTCGGGGCCAACAAGCTGCCCCAGCTCGGCGCCGGCATCGGCGGCGCCATCCGCAGCTTCAAGAAGGGGATGTCCGGCGACGACGAGCAGCCGGCGGTCGCCAAGCCGCCGGAGGCCTGAGCCCGTTCCCACCTTCCGCCGCGCGCCCGGGCCTGGATCCAGTGGATCCGGGCCCTTGGCCGTCTCCCGGCCTCCCCCGTCCGGCCCTCGGGAATCCGCCCGATGGCCGCCTCGGTCAACCGCCCCCGGCCCGCCTGCGGACTCAAAGTCCGCCGGCCGGGGCGTCCTCCCAATTTCGGCCCGCCGCGCGGAGGCGCAGAGTGGAGTCAGAAAGGGAGAGAGACCATGACGACCTTCAACGGCAAGCAGGCGGTGAGCGGCGGCTACTACGTCTCGATGAAGACCTTCGGCGTCGAGGTCGTCGGCGACGAGGGCGGCGTGCTCCCGGGCGACGCCGCCGCGAGGTACGTCCGCGTCCCCTTCCCGGCCCTCTTCCTCATCGTCCCGGTGGTCGGCCTGGCCTTCCTGATGTTCCTCCCGGCCATCGGCCTCTACCTGGTGGCCAAGGCGCTGGTGATGAAGGTGACCGGCCACGTCGCCGAGGGCGCCTCCGACCTCGCCGCCACCATCGCCCCCGACCACGCCACCGGCGCCGCCTACATGACCGGCAAGAAGGAGGGCGAGAAGGCCGAGAAGGATCCGGCCATCGAGAAGCTCGAGAAGGAGATCGAGTCGAAGCGGAAGTAGCGGTTGCAGCGGGAGGGGAGGCGGCGCGCTCGGGGGGCGCGCCGCGCAGTCGAGCCGGGGCCGGCCACCGCGAGGGGCCGGCCTCGCGGCGTTCCGGGCGCCCGCTACAGCCCCAGCAGCTGCATCAGCCGCGCCTGCATCGCCTTCTTCCGCCCCTCGTCGCGGCAGGTCTCGATGGCGCGGGCCCAGGCCTCGCGGGCGCTCTTCTGGAAGCCGAGCTGCTCGTAGGTCTGGGCCAGGTACTGGTGGGCGGCGTCGATGTCGGGGCGCAGCTCGCCGGAGCGGCCGTAGGCGGCGGCGGCCTCGAAGAGCAGCCCCTGCCGCGCCAGGGCGTGGCCCAGGTAGTAGTGGGCCTCGGCCGAGAGGTCGTCCTTGGCGCAGGCGTCGCGGAGCAGCACGATGGCCTCGTCGAGCTGCCCCGCCTTGAGGAGCTGGGCCCCGGAGCGCCAGGCCGCCCGCGCCGCCTCGCGCTTCTGCGCGTCGGCGGGATCGGGGGCGCCGCCCAGCAGCAGCACCTTGCCCACCCGCAGCACCTCGTCCTTGCGGAAGGGCTTCTCCAGGAAGGCGTCGGCGCCGAAGGCGATCTGCGCGTCGGCCGCCACCGTGCCGCGGTGGATGCCGCTGGTCAGCACCACCTGCGTCGGGCGCAGCACCGGGTCGCCCTTGATGGCGCGGCAGACCTCGAAGCCCTGCACCATGGGGAGCATGGCCTCCAGCAGCGCCAGGTCGGGGCGCGCCTCGCGCACGATGTCGAGGGCGGCGCGGCCGTTGGCGGCCTGCAGCACGGTGCAGCCCAGCTTGCCGATGAGCTCGGCCAGCTCCTCCCGCGCCTCGCTGCTGGGGTCGGCCACCAGCGCCAGCTTGCCGGCGCCGATGCCCTCCAGGCGCACGGTGGTGGCGGCGGTGCCGGGGGGCTTCACCACCGCGAGGTGCGGCTGGTGCTCCGGCGGCCGCACCGGGCGGGCCGGCGAGGGGGCGGCGAAGGGGGTCTCCAGGCCGTCGGAGACCGGCACCAACATGATGTCGGTGGTGGCCTCGGGCAGGTCCAGCGCCTCGGTGCGCCGGCCGGGGTGGACCACGCCCACCCAGGCGGCGGCGGGATCGGGCAGCGCCGGCGCCTCCGGCCCGCGCCAGCTCGGCGCGAACTTCTGCTTCTCGCGCACCAGCGCGTCCACCGCCCGCTCGATGGCGGCCGGCACCGCCGCGTAGCGCAGCACCTTGCGGCCGGTGACGAAGCGCAGCTCGTCGGCCAGCGCGTAGTCCTCCGGGTCGGCCATGGCCAGCACCAGCTCGGCCTTGCCGACCGAGACCGGCAGGATGCGGCGCTGCCGGCAGAAGCCGTGGGCCACCACGTCGAGGTTGGCGGTGGGGATGACGCTGCGCGAGAGATCGACGCCGGGGCAGCCGTGCAGGTCGGCCAGCGCCTTCACCAGCGCCGCCTCGGTGGCCAGTCCGAGCCGCAGCGCCGCCGAGGCCACGTCGCCGTCCTGCGCGGCGGCCAGCGCCCGCGCCGCCGCCTCGGGGGGAAGGACCTTGGCCTGGACCAGGTGTGCCGCCACGTCGGACATGGTGGGAGCCTAGCCCGGCGCCGCACCGCGCGGGAAGTTCGCGGCCGGGGGGAGGCTGCGGCGACCGGGGTGCTGCGGCGACCCGCCCCACGTCCGCGGGCTGGCCACGGGCCCGGCGTCCGGGGCACGATGCGCGGGTCGTCCTCCGCACCGCCCGCCCTCCTGGAGCCCACGCCCATGTCGACCTCCCGCCCCCTCGCCGCGGCCGCCCTCCTCGCCTGCGCCGCCGCCCTCGCACCCGCGCCCGCGCGCGCCGACGACGACCGGCTCGAGCCGCTCATGGACAACAGCTTCCTCCTCGAGGAGGCCTACAACCAGGAGCCGGGCGTGGTGCAGAACATCTTCACCTTCCAGCGCGACCGGGCCTCGAAGAGCTGGGTGGGCACCTACACCAACGAGTGGCCGGCGCCCGGCATGACGCACCAGCTCTCGTACACGCTGGTGCTGGCCAAGGACGGCGCGCCGGGCGGCGCCACGGCCTTCTCCGACGTCTACCTCAACTACCGCTGGCAGGCGGTGGGCACCGAGGACGACACCAAGGTGGCGGTCTCGCCGCGCCTCAGCGCCATCATCCCCACCGGCGGCAAGGACACCGGCACCGGCTACCGCGGCCTCGGCGCCCAGGTGAACCTGCCGGTCTCGGTGGACCTGGCCCCCTGGCTGGTCAGCCACATCAACCTCGGCGCCACCTGGGTGCCGAGCGGCAAGATGGGCGACCAGAAGGCCGACTACCTCTCCATCTCCGGCGGCCAGAGCTTGATCTGGCTGGTCACGCCGCGCTTCAACCTGCTCACCGAGGTGGTCTGGTCGAGCAACGACGCCAAGGTCGGCGGCGTGACCGACCGGACCCAGCAGCTCACCGTGAGCCCCGGCCTCCGCTACGGCCTGGACCTCGGCGAGACGCAGGTGGTGCTGGGCGTGGCGGCCCCGCTCGGCGTCGGCCCCAGCGCCGGCGACCGCGCCGTCTTCGGCTACCTCTCGGTGGAGCTGCCCTACTGGCACCCGGCCGAGGAGAAGGCCGAGGCGAAGAAGTAGGCCGGTCCGGGAGGGGCCCCAGCCGCAGGCTGGGGAGGGCGGAGCGCAGCCCTGTCGAGCCGCGTCAGATCTCGGCCTTGGTCTCCCGCATCATCAGCTTGGTGACCGCCTCGCGCGGGTCGAGCCCCTCGTTGATGACCTGGTAGACGGTCTGGGTGATGGGCATCTCCACGCCGAGGCGCGCCGCCAGGTCGCGCGTCGAGCGGGCGTTGCGCACGCCCTCCGCCACCTGGCCGATCTCGGCCTGGATCTGCTCCAGCTTCTTGCCGGCGGCCAGGCCGCGGCCGACGGTGCGGTTGCGCGAGAGGTCGGAGGAGCAGGTCAGCACCAGGTCTCCCAGGCCGGCCAGGCCGGAGAGGGTGAGCGGGTTGGCCCCCTTCTTCACCGCCAGGCGCGAGATCTCGGCCAGGCCGCGGGTGATGAGGGCGGCCAGCGAGTTGGCGCCGAAGCCGCAGCCGTCGGAGATGCCGGCGGCGATGGCCACCACGTTCTTGACGCAGCCGCCGATCTCGGCGCCCACCACGTCGCCCGAGGTGTAGGGGCGGAAGGTCTTGCAGTGGAAGGCGTCCTGGACCTGGCGCGCCACCCGCTCCCAGCGCGCCGCCACCGTCACCGCGGTGGGCAGCCCCTTGGCCACCTCCTTGGCGAAGGACGGGCCGGAGAGGACCGCCAGGTAGGGGTGGAGCGGCACCGGCAGCACGTCCTCCAGCACCTCGCTCATGGTCATGAGCGACTCCTGCTCGATGCCCTTGGCGACGCAGACCAGCGGCGTGCCGGCGTGGACGTGGCGCTTCATCTCGATGGCCACCGGCCGCACCGCGTGCGACGGCACCGCCAGCACCACCAGCTCGGCCCCCTCCAGCGACTTCACGATGTCCGGGGTGGCGTGGACGTTGGGCGAGAGGGCCACGCCGGGGAGGTAGCGCTCGTTGCGGTGGTGCTTCGAGATGTCCTCGAGGACCGCGGCGTCCTTGTCCCAGGCCGTGACGGGGTAGCCCTTGGTCCCGAGCAGGGAGGCGAGGGCGGTGCCCCAGGAGCCGGCGCCGAGAACGGTGGTGCGCATGGTGTGCCTCCGGAAGATGGAGCCGGGATCCTAGCCCCGGCCCGCCCGCCGGTCGCGTGGAATCGGTCCCGCCTCCGGGGGGGTGTCCGACACCCACGCCTTCCCCCCGCGCCCGGGTTCACCTACCGTGCGTTCCATGGACCTCCACCTCCCCGCGCTGCAGGCCGGCCCGCTGGAGCTCTCCACCTGGACCCTCCTCGGTCGCGGCCCGGTGGTCCTGGCCCTGGCCGCCCTGGCCCTGACGCTGGTGCCGCGGGCCGGCTGGCGCCGCGCCGCCCTGGGGCTCTCCGGGCTGGCGGTCGGCATGACCCTCGGCGTGGCGGTGCTCCCCTCGGTGCTGGGGGCGCTGGCGGGCGGCCTCCTCGGCGGGGCCCTCACGCTGCGCCTCCTCGGCGCGCCGCTGCCGGGCGCCGTGCCCACGGCCACCGCGCTGCTGGGGGCGGTGGCGGTGGGGCGGCTCGGCTGCCTGGTGAACGGCTGCTGCTTCGGCGTCCCCACCGACCTGCCCTGGGCGGTGCGGCAGCCGGCCGGCGCCTTCGCGGCGGAGCTGCACGCGCACCTCGGCCTGGTGCCGGCGGGCGGCCCCTCGCTCCCCATCCACCCCTGGCCGCTCTACGAGGCGCTCGGCCTGGCGGGCCTCCTCGCGCTGCTGCCCTGGCTCTCGCGCCGGCTGCGGAGCGGGGCGGCGGCGGCGCTCCTCGCGGTGGCCGCCGACCTCCTGCTCCGCGCCGCCCTCGATCCGCTGCGCGGCATGGTCAACACCACCTGGAGCGTGCGACCGCTCGGCCCGCTCTCGGCCTTCCAGTGGGCGGCGCTGGCGGCGGCGGGGGGCGCGGCGGCGCTGGCGGTGGCCCTGGCGCGGCGGGCGCGGCGGGGGCCGGCGCTGGACGCCGCGGGCGCGACCACCGCGCCCGAGCCCGCGCCCGGCCGGCTCGCCCTCGCCTGGGTGGCGCAGGCCGCGCTCCTCGCCATGGTCTCGGCGCACCTCACCGCCTTCCTGGCGGCCCTCGGCCTCGGGGCGCTGGCCGCCTCGGGCGCGCTCCTCCTGCCCGCGGCGCTGGCGGCCGAGGCGGGCCACCCGGCGCGGCGGCGCCTGGCGGCGGCCCTCGCGCTCCTGCTGCTCCTCCCGGCCGGCCTGCGCGCCGCGGCTGGTCCGGGGGCGCCGGAGCGGTCCTGGATCTACGCGGTGGCGGAGGGCGGCGGCGCGCCGACCCCCGATCCCTGGGCGACCGAGTCCGAGCAGGAGCCCGGCCGCCTGGTCCGCATCGGCGACCAGGCCACGCCGGAGCCCGACCTGGCGGCCGGCGCCGCCGCGCTCCCGTCGGGCCCCGTGACGCGCCTCTCGGCCTACGCCGGCGGCGGCCACCACCGGTACAGCACCGGCGGCGACAGCTGCGGCGGGCCGGTGACCTACTACGACCGCACCTGGACCCGCGCCGGCGCGAGCTACGAGCGGACCACCCCCGCCCGCGACCAGGACGGGAAGGACGTGGGCACGGATACCTGGCAGCTCCGCGCCGCCTGGCGGAGGGTGAGCTGGGAGGACAGCGCGGCCCAGCCGTCGCCGGGCCAGCCGGCGCTGCAGGGCCGGGGCGGCGGCGAGCGCATCACCCTGGGCGGCCTCTACGAGTGGGAGCGCCCGGGCGTCGGCGTGGCCGTCGGCGGCCTGCTGGGGCACGACACCACGCACGAGTCGCTGCGCCCCTACTTCATGAGCGGCCAGACCGTGCTCCACCCGGCCCTCTGGCTGCGCCTCGGCGGGCGCGCCTTCGGCGTGGAGGGCGGCACGCTCACCCGCACCTTCCCCACCGACCAGCCCTTCGCCGGCCTCTACGTCGGCCCCCCCGCGTACCGGCTGCGGGTCGGGTGGACCTCGGCCTACGCCGGCGGCCGCGACGCCGCCACGGCCGGCGTGGCCGCCG
>WBZM01003805.1_pt1 | contig 11505 bp, 17 predicted proteins | sample 5204271 | NCBI WGS metagenome assembly WBZM01 (sample SAMN12344346, study PRJNA552823) | activated sludge metagenome | biome: Activated sludge suspended growth; feature: Nitrification reactor; material: Wastewater; isolation source: activated sludge from nitrification reactor of wastewater...
GCAGTTCGGCTTGCCGGCAAAGCTTTCGAGCCCATTCCGCACACGGCCTGGACGAATTACGGCTTCTATCTTTTCGGAACTGGCGTCGTGACGTTGAACGCCAACAATGTGCTGGCCGAACTGCTGGCGAGATATCATGCCGGCTACGACGTTCGGATCACGGACGAGGGCAAGAGTACGCCCGTTTGGTTTGATGTGGCTATCGCGTCCGAACAGCTGATCCGGGTGTTTCCAGCGCGGAGGAAGGCATCACCTATCGCGCAAATCGCAGAAGTTAATGCGTCGTATTCAGAGCGCCAGTCGCTTGCCGGAAAGGCCAGTGGGGCCAAGCGGCGTGAAAATCGCCCGTGGGTTTCGCACGCTTTGGAATTGGCCAAAGCAATCCGCGCAAGCAAGCCGAAGGCGGGGCGGGAGGCCGTCGCTGGCGAAGTCAGCGCGGGTTGGAAGTTGCAGGATATAGACCCGCCCGGAATCGAGACGCTTAAGAAGTTCATTGGCGAGCGGGAGAAGGCTGGCGAAATTCCTCCTCGTGTCGGGTAACGAACCGGTTCGGCCCATGTAGCGAACCGGTTCACCGGTCCTGACGCCGCAGTAAATTGACGCGATTTTCCCCGCATTGCCGGTGATTGATGCCGGCTTTTCAGGGGAACGCTGATGCATCCAGCACAGTATCTGCGCCGTAAGCAGGCGGGCGAATATCTCAAAGGCAAGTACGGCTTCGGGTCTGAGAAGACACTGGCCAAAGGCGCTGTCACCGGCGATACGCCTTTGTTCAGGAAAGCGGGCCGCGTCGTTCTATATGAGATCGATGCCCTTGATGCCTGGGCGCAAGCCAAGATCGGCGAGCCGCAGTCTTCCACTTCCGATACGAGGGCCGCGTAATGAACGCCCCTCCTGAAATGCGAAGCCCGGTCCCCGCTCTGGCAAGCGGATTGGACCGGGCGGTATCAGATCGCAGCAACAGCGTCGTTGATATCACAGAACTCGAATCCTCGGAAGCCTTCGCTGTGGCGTTTGTCGCGCAGCGATATCGGCTGACGCCGCCGCTCGCCCGACTGGTATGTGGCTTGGCACAGATCGGCGGGAGGATCGCATGAACGCTCCCACCGTCATCCATCGCTCAAAGTGCGCTGCATCCATCTTGTCGAGAGACGCGATTGCCGAACTGGCGTCGGACCTCGCAGCCACTGCCGAGATCGTCGCCGAGTATGCCCCACGCTCATCTCTCGCCTCGCTCGAAAAGGCCATTCACGCCCTTCGTTCCGGCGTCTTGCTTATCGGCATGACGTTCCGCGAGGCTGAGGCCGCAGAAAAGTCGGAGGCCGCAGAAAAGTCGGAGGCCGCATGACAGCCTGGCACGCCGACGAAGCGACCCGTGCCGCTGCGCGGGAGTTTCATCAGGAGCGGCAGAAAACCGACCGTCTGGTCATGTCGCAACAGACCCGCGCCGCCCTGAGCGATAGTCTAGTTCGGTTAGTGAACGGCGACCATCCGCAGGCGCCTTCTGCGGCTCCGTGGGCTGCGCCAAGGCCGATTGCGTCCGTTTTGCCCCCGGTGGCAAAACTTGAGCCTGACATGCTTCCGTCAGTTTTGTCAGCTTACGTCTTCGACATTTCCGAACGACAGCAGTCGCCTGCGGAATTCGTGGCCAACGCCTGCATATGTGGGCTTGGAGCCTTGGCAGGAAACCGGGCGCGCATCCGCCCGAAATCCCTCGACGATTGGGAAATCACGCCAAACTTCTACGGCCTGAACGTCGGTCGACCGTCTTCGATGAAGACGCCTGCGCAAGATGCGGCATTGGGCAATATCTACGAGCTACAGGACGACCTTCGCACCGCTTGGGAACGAGAGCAGCGCGAGGACGGTCTCGACGCGGCTGTGGCGGCATTGTCCGCGTTGGATGCGAAGAAGAAGGCTGCGAAGGCGATCAAGGATGGCGACCGGCAAGCGGCCCGCAATCTGCTCTCGCCACAGTCAGATGTCGAAAATGAGATGCCGTGCCCTCGGTTGATCGTGGCAGATTCGACATTTGAGAAGCTCGGGGAACTCCTCTCGGAAAACCCGCGCGGCCTCCTGCTCGTGCGCGACGAGTTGCCGGGGCTCCTTGCCCGGCTGGAACGCAATGAGTTTCAGAGCGAACGCGCGTTCTATCTTGAGGCCTTCAATGGCCTGTCGAGCTTTGTGTTCGATCGGATTGGGCGTGGGACCATCCATATCCCTCGCCTGACGCTCTCGATCATTGGAGGCATTCAGCCCTCGCGGGCTGCACCCATCGTGCGATCCGCAGTTAATGGCAGCGGTGACGATGGGCTGCTTCAGAGGCTGCAGCTGATCGCTTGGCCTGACGACCGAACAGACTGGCGATGGGTGGACCGGTCTCCGTCAGACGTCGCGCGGGAAGCTTACCGGGAGGCCTTACGTCGCCTTCATCTGCTGACTTGGGAAAGGGCAGACCCGCTCGTCTACTCATTCGCCAGCGGGGCGCAGGGCTTGTTCAGGGAGTGGTACGAGGGAATCCAGAAGGAGGCGCGGGCTGGCGACCTGTCACCGGCGCTTGAGGCTTACGTGCTCAAGATGCCGAAGACGATCGCCGGGCTCGCTCTGATCTTCCACCTTGTGGATGGGGCAGACGGCCCGGTGTCGGCAGAGGCGACCGGGCGGGCGTTGGACTGGTCGGACTATCTTCGGACGCATGCCAACCGCCTCTACGCCAGCGGTACGGTTGCAGTGGAAGAGGGGGCGCGGCTCATTATCAAGCGCCGTGATGCCTTGCCCGCCCATTTCTCTTGTCGCGATGTGCAGCGCAAAGGGTGGGCTGGGCTGGTTGAGCGTCAGGACGTGGCAGACGCAGTCGACCTATTGGAAAGCACGGGCCACGTTCGCCGGCTCGTCTCCGGTACGACGCCTGAGGGCGGACGGCCGTCCGTAGCCTACGAATGGCACCCCACACTTGCGCAGGGAGGCTGACATGGGCCGCTGGTTGGCTGCCGCACGTGCGCTCCCCCATGACGGCGCAAATTCACAAAAACCTTCGACGCAGGAACCGACAGAACTGACGAAACCCAGTTCTGTCGGTTTTGTCAGTCCCAATTTTAAGGAAAATAGAAATTTTTCGGATGCTGTTAGTGGAGTCGCCAAGTTGGCGAACTCGCCTCGGCTCCCATGCTCAGGCGTAACAAGCGACAAATTGTCGGTTGCTGCCAATGTCGGCGCACAGTGTTCGCTCACATTGCAGGCGGGTAGGCACAGGCGCGCGGATCAAGTCGCAAATCTTGCGACTTGCCTGGACCACTCAGCGTATGTCGCCAACTTGGCGACATACGCGCCAGTGCGCAGAACGGACAATTTGTCCGACCTAAAGCATCAGCCCGCCAATCAAGTGGAAAACTTTTCCACTTGCATGCGCCCCTCCACCTTCCATGAGCGCGCGGGCATGGCGGCGGGCGGCGTCCCGGCAGCGTATCTCGACGCATGGGCTGGCTATCAGTGTGCCCCGTCTCGCGTTTTCTCTGCCGACGCTTGGCAACAGTCGATAGAGGACGCAGAGCTGCTGCTCGACCAATGGGGCGAGCGGCTGGCGGAATTCGAGTGGCCCGCTGATGCGATCTTCGGACCTGATGGTCTCGCATGGTTCCTTAGGGGCGAAAAGGTCCAGGCAGTCGGACCAGATCACGCAATCACAGCGAGTGACCGGGTCTATGATCGCAGGGAGGGTATGACCCATGCGTGACAATCCTCGCGTGCTGCTGCCCTTCAACCCGGACGAAGCTCTGACCGTCTCTCAGGCCTGCACCTTCGCGAAGCGTTCCGCGCCGACGATGAGGCTATGGGCCGAAGATCACGACATCGGGCGTCGCGTTGCCGGAAAATGGATGATCTCCATCGTTGCGCTCGCGATGCACCTCGATGGCGATAAGCGAGCGCTGGCCCTGTATCTTGAGGGAGACCGTGAGTCTTCGACTGTGCTTGCCTACTTCGCCCGGTTCCGAATTACCGTTTATCCCGCCGTTCGCCGTGGTGGAGCAGGAGAAAAGACGGCAAGGGCGCGAAAGCCAGAAATTTCTGAAAATCCGGTCATGGAGGCGCGCGGCTGATAGTGCGAGCGTACCTGCATGAGCAATGCAGATGAATCCTCGTGCATCGATACGGCAAGGCAGCAGGCCTTGTGGGCGATGGTGCAGTTGTCGTGCGGCGCCGAAGCCATCCTCACCGAACCTACGAACGCGCACGGCATTTTGACTGACGCCCAATCGCGTTTGGCGTCGGCAATCGAGGCAATGCAGGCCTATGCGGCGCTCTCCATGCCAACTTCTGGGAATGCGTGAATGGGTCTCTGGGATTTTGGGGGTCTAAGCAATCCGATCGAGGAGGGCGATCCGTCCAAGCTCGTGCGAGGCCTGCTAGCCCAAGGCATTAATCCGTTCAATGTGAACGCTTTCGCGCCTCAGCAGGGGCAGATGCCTATGCCGCCTGGCATGTCGCCCGCTCCCGTCCCATCTGCGCCACAGCCTCCCGTGCGTCCTGGCGCTCCCATCCAGTTGGGCCAGCAGCCTCAGAAGTCCTACCCGATGGAAGAGGTCGAGAATGACGACGCGCCTCAGCCTCCCCCACGCCCGAAGGACTTAGGCAGCCTAGGCCAAGCATCTTCCTCGTCGATGCCTCAAACTCAGACCTCTGACCAGCAAGGGATCGCAGCCACCCTGTCGCGGCTCGGGAACGCAATGGGCTCGATTTATGGACAGGGCGGCCCCGGCGACCCGATGATTGCGCTGGGTGCTGGCCTCATGTCGAAGCGCCGGATAGGCGAGGGCTTGCAGGCTGGCTTGGATAACATGCAGCGGCAGCAATACATGCAGGCATTGACTGGGCAGGCGAACCAGAAGTTGGCCCAGCAGCAGGCTCAGTTGCAGTCCCGCGTTCAGTCGATCAAGGGCAAGTTCCCGAACATGCCTGACGCTCATGCTGCCGCGATCGCCGGCGATCCGGTTCTCTGGCAATCGTGGGGCAAACAAAACCTAGAGGGCGTTCAAGGCGAAAACTACGCGACGTTCCAGGGACCGGACGGCAAGACGTATTTCTACGACAAGTCTGATCCGTCTAGCGGCGCGCAACCTTTCGATGGGCAGAGCAACGGGGGCTACAAGCTCGCTGATGGCCGCCCTGCGACGAACGCAAAGGCGGGTGACGTTGTATTCGGCCCAGACGGTAAGCCAACCGTTTTGAGCGCCAATGGCAACTCCACCACCGTCAACATGCCGCCTGCGGAGAAAGCATCCGAGCAGGCCTTTGGGCAGGCGCAGGGGAAGCATTGGGGCGATGTGCTCGCGGCTGGCGACAACGCGTACAAGACGATCCAGAATCTCGACATGCTGCGCGAGGCCTACCGCGCTGGCGGCAACAACATTCGCTCTGGTCCGTTCGCCTCCGCAATCCTAAAAGGCAAGCAGGCGCTCAGCGATATGGGCATTGATGTTGGCGGCGTGCCCGAGTCCGAGATGGTCAACAAGCTCGGCTTCGAACTCGCCACGCAACTGACGAAAGCGATCAGCAATCGCCCGGCACAATCGGAATTTCTTCGGGCGCTGGAGAACGTGCCGGGTCTCAGCATGTCGAATGCTGGCGCTGGCTTCATGATCGATGTTCTTCGTCAGAAGGCACTTCATGACGCCGACTTGGGCCAAATGATCGCCGACCCAGACAACCGCAAGAACTGGAGTGAAGTTCAAAAGCGCTTCTACGAGTCACATCCGCTCGTATCCCCCTACACGGGGAAGCCATTGGGCGCAGCCGATGTCGCTACGTTGCAACGTCAGATAGCCGCCGAAAACCCGCAGGCAAAGACAGACGGCGCTGAACCGGTCTCCGACACGTTGGCCCGCGCTCGCCAAGCCATATCCAACGGCGGAGATCGACGAGCGATCATCAATCGCCTTTTGCAAAACGGCATCAACCCGGCGGGGCTCTAATGGGCAATCGCATCGAATTTGACGATCTGGTTCCGAAGCGGAAGTCGGGAAAGCGCATCGAGTTTGATGATTTGATGCCCGCTGGTAGCCGTTCGTATGGGGGACTGGGTGCGTTCGATGGTTCGCCAGATATGTCCCCCAATTCCGACCAATCGACTGAAATGCCCTATGGTCAGCAGATACTGAATGCTGCGCAGTTTATTGGGCGCGGAGCCGACCAGGCCGTCCGTGGAATTGCGGATGGAGCGTCATTTGGCCTAGCCGACAAAGCGGCAGCTAGGATGCGCTCCCTGACTGGGGATGCTCCTTCTTACGCGAACGCGCTTGCTCAGGAGCGCGCGAGGACCGACGCCGTAGGATCGGACATCCCGGGCATGAATAGCGCGTTGCGTGTCGCCGGTGGCGTGGCTGGTGGCCTCGGTCTTGCCCGCGCTGGCGCAAGTCTCGGCGCTCGCGCGCTGGAGGCAGGCTCAGGCTTTCTGCCTCGCACCGCAGCCTTTTCCCTGGATGGCGCACTGGCGGGCGCGACGGACGCGGTTGGTCACAAAGATGAAGGCTCGGTCGCAGATTACGCCGATGCGGCCATGCACGGGGCTAAAGTCGGGGCAGGGGTCGGGGCCGCTTTGCCGGCGGGCGCTGCGCTGGTTGGTGGAGCATATCGCGCCGTGGCTCCCGCCTTCAGTTCCACGGCTGACGGCATGTCGAAGGCCGCTGGAACTTTGCTTCGCTCCGCAGTTTCGCCACGTACCGCTGAAACGCTTCAAAAGCTCGGCCCTGACGGGATGCTTGCCGATGCAAGTCCGACCTTCCAAGGGCTTGCCCAAGGTGTCGCAGCAAAGCCGGGTCCGGCCGCTGACCGGATGGTCGATGCGTTGTCGGCGCGACAGACTGGCCAAGCAGCCAGACTAGCATCTGATCTCGATACCCACCTTGGACCAGCGCAATCACCGGTTGAGCTTGAGCAGGCTATGGCCTCACGTCAGGCGGCGACCCGGCCAATGTACGAGCAGGCTGTGCAAAATGCGGGCTCGGTCGATCCATCCGACGCCCTTTCAACGATTGGACACTTTCTCAATTCCGCCCCGGCTGGCTCACCTGAACGCAATGCACTCATCCGCGCGCGAAATATGCTCCTAACGCGCGGCGACAACGGGCAGCCGGTTCATGTAACCGACCCCCGGACGCTGCTTAATGCCCGCCATGCGCTGGACGACCTAATCACTTACGGCGATCCAGCTGCGGGTCTTGTCCCCAGCGTCATAGGACGGGAAGGAAGCCCGATTGTCGCCGTTCGGGGCGCTCTGGATCGCGCGCTGAAATCAGGCGTTCCGGGTCTAGCCGATGCTGATCTCGGCTTCTCCGCAGCCGCGCGTGGGCGCGATGCGATCGATGTGGGGCGTCAGGTTTTGGCCGGTGGCCGGAATGCCATTTGGCCAGAAGACTTCGCCTCGAACTTCCAAAGCCGTCCGCTGGAACAACAAGCATTGCTGAGGGCTGGCGCGCGGTCAGACATTGCGTCTCAGGTCGGCACCAATCGGAACGATCTCGGGGCGCTCCTGCGCACTTTGGGCGACGAACAGGACTTCAATCGCGCCAAGATGTCGACGCTCTTCGGCGACCAGCCCACGTCTAACGTCATCGATGCGGTAAACCGTGAACGGGCTTTCGCTGATACAGCGGGACGCGTCACACAGGGATCGCGAACGGCTCCGATGTCGACGGCGTCGAAGTCGATCGATGAGGCGACGGCAGCGCCGGAATTCGTGTTTCCAAAGTCTGGAGCGCCCGTAGGCCTCCTCGCGCACGGCGGCGAATGGCTCGTCCGCAAGGCAGCTGGCACCGCGTCCGGCGCTTCCAACGACCTTACGCGGCAGCGATTGGCGAGCGCATTGACGGCGACAGGCGAGCAGCGTGACGCTCTAGTTCGGGGCTTGCTAGCGGACCACTTTAAGAACCAAGCGCGCGGTCACGCCGTTCGATCAATGATGATGAGCCCAGGCTTCTCTCGCGGGCTGCTTTCGTTCTCGAACGATCAATCCGCCACGCGATGAAGAAGATCATCATCATGAAGATCAACCAGAACGCATCACCATATGCAGACATTCCCCACGATAGGAAATGTTTGACCGCAAACAGCAAGACGATGAGGACGGCGCTGCAAATCGCGGATTGCCAAGTCATCGAAGGAGTCTAGGGCCAGAGGAATGACGATGCAAAGCCCAGCAACGGCCTCTGAAACTACAGCGCCAAAACAGAGCGGACGCTTTGTGAAGGGGCAGTCCGGCAATCCCGCTGGTAGGCCAAAAGGCGCGCGCCACAAGACTACGTTGGCGATGGAGGCGCTGCTTGATGGTGAGGCCGAAAAGCTGACCCGGAAGGCCATAGAGCTTGCGCTTGAGGGGGACGGCCCGGCCCTTCGCCTTTGCATCGAGCGGCTGATCCCGCCCCGCAAAGACAGGCCAATCGAATTCACGCTCCCGACGCTTCAGTCCGTCGCCGACCTAGTCCCGGCGCATGCGGCCATCGCAGCAGCCGTGTCGGCTGGCGAGATCACGCCGAGCGAAGGGTTGGACTGCGCCCGCCTTATCGAAGGGGCAGCGCGAGCAATCGAGCTAACCGAGATTGAGCAAAGGCTGGCTCGCCTTGAAGGCCAACAGAAGGGGAAGTGATGTGAATGCAAAAGCGCGCCTAGCTAAGCTCGAAGTCCGTTCGTCGCCCTCCCGTTTGGCGGATCTGACGGACGATCAGCTTCAAGGCCTCATCCAATGCATGCGAAAGCAGGCCGATGAACCGCTTGAGAGATGGTCATGGCGACCGCCCGTGGCCGCGCTTGGATGGTCTGAGGAGCGGACGGCGGGTTTCATATGCGAGGTAGTTCGATGAGCGCGAGACTCCGCCTGCGAAAGCTTGAGGATGCCCAGGCTGCGAAGGCCCCGTCGGCTGGCAGGGTATTCACGATCTTCCGAGAAAGCGACGCTCAGGTAGAACGGGAAACTGAGCGCCTGAGACGAGAGATTGGGCTTTGCGACAATGATCAACTCATCATCGTTGGATGGTGGGGCAAAGAATCAACCGGGTGCGCGGCATGAGTTCGCTGGCAAGGCTCAAGCGGTTGGAGACGGCGATAGCGCCCGCGCGGGAATCGCGTCTGTTCGTCATTCGCGAGCGTGACGGCGACGTTGAGGCGCAAAAGGAGCGATTGCGCATGATCGAGGGCATGACGGATGATGATCGTCTGATCGTAATTCGTCGGCTGATCGTTTCCCCGCTGAGCGCTACAGATTCGTCGCCCCTCGAAAGCCGGGCCGTAGACGCTCATCCGTAAAGCAGCGCATGCCGCCCGTCCCGATGGGTGTGTATCCCGTCACGACACCCTTTTTGATGTAGAAGATGTTGTTGCAGGCGGCGAACGCAGACATGCAGCTAGTGAAGCCACTGTAGGTCGCAAAATCGACCGTACCCGCAAAGACCGTACCGCCACGCGAACACTCGGTAATTTGCCGGCCATTGACGTAGTTGCGTATCTCCGTCCCGTCCGGCGTTACCGACCTAACGGCCTGGATAGTCAAAAAGACCGGATGCGTGTCGAGTGCGGCCACAGGCACGCCTTCCCATGAAGACAAGTCTTCCTGGCGAACGGACTGACAGCCTGCGCAGGCAATCGAAATGATAGCTGCAAACAAAAACGCCTTACGCATAGCGTCGCCCCGATTTTGTAGCGCTCATCGTGCCACAACGCGCTTGTCGGTCAATCGGACGGGTCCCCCTCCGGGCTTCTTCGCCACCACGAGCGGCGCAGAGCCGTGGCGCGAGACTCTTTTGAGCGGCCTTTATGCGCCCTCACAGTCGAGGCATGCGCGTTTGTGGCACAACTGACGATATAGAACAGGAGCACCCTTACAATTCAGCATCGAAGACGACATCCGCTGAAATTTGAGCGCTGAACGGCGCGGTGGGTGGGCCGACCGCCACGGTCACGTCGCGTTCAAATACTACAACGCCAGATTGATCCTTTGCTCGGAGGACATACTTGCCGGCCCCGGTGAAGCGCATTGCCGGAATCTGCCAATTTATGATGGCTCGGTTTTCCAATGGTGGATCGGTTGGAGCCACATAGCGCCCGGTGATTGAGGATAGAATCCGCCCATCTGGGCGAACGAATTCAATCTGGAAGCCAAACTCGCGTTTCACAGGATCAAGGACGGCAACGAGGAAAAGCGGGAACCAGAATGGAGGCGGCACAACGAAGCGGACTTCGCTCGCGTAGACGCCAACGAGGACCGACTTCCCCGCAACGTCCAGCGTTGCGTAGTCGCAAATCGTGATGCTTTCGACATCAAAATCACGCATCAGCAAGCGCCTTCGCTGTCTTTTGAATTCCTCCGATCGCCTGAGGTGCCCGCGTACCAACTGTCAGGACGGCGTTTGGTCCAACGTTGGTGGATACCGCCAGATAGTCGGGCCGGACGGAAGTCACAGGGCAGAGCGTTTGGGGCACACCGTCGATTTTGTCTGAATAGAAATCGTAGTTGCCGGGTCTTAGCATCTCGCGAGGAACGAGCTTCACGTCGATTTGAGCGTCAAGAGCTTCCGCCAATGAGCCAAATGTCTCTAGCGTCCAGTTTCCTGGACCGGCAAGTGAACGGCACACCCACGACGGATGCTTACCCAAGGCCGACGCTATGTCGGTTTGCTTCAGACCATCGTCGTTCCGTTTGGCCCAAAGTTCGAACACGGCATCGAATATCGCTTCCCGTGCACGCGCTGCGCCAAGTTCAGCGCGCTCGTTTCGCGCCAACGATCTCGCGGACATTTTCGGTGACGTAGTCATAGACCGTCTCTCCACTGTGCGGCGGAACAGATGGGAACATTCGATCCCATTCGTCGGTGCATATCTTCTGGGCTCGGTTCCATTCGGCAGACTTCTTCCCGCCTAGCAGCCGCTTGGACACCACGTTGGTTACGATCGCCATATCTGGCGCGGCAAAGCGACAGATCGCGCGAAACTGATTGATCGGCTCGGTTATGCGAAATTCCCACGTCTCGCTCGTCGGGGGGTCGAGACGAGCGAGAAAAGCACCCGGCTTGTGTCCTGACATGCGCAGCGCCATCGGACGCCCTTCCACCCAACGTTCGAACAACGCCTGACATGCGCCTTTTGCGCCCAAAAGATTCAGAGCGGAGTTTGGATCGTCCATTGCAGTCTGCGCCAACGGTCCGAGCCAAAGCCCACGCCGGGCTGCAACGCCCTTGGACGGGATGACCCGACGAAGATCGCCGCGCTGCTCGTGCGTCTGAATAAACGGCACAATTGACATATATGTCAATCAAAGAGGTTTCAGAAGAGTTACGAAGGACAATACGCGAGTCGCGACGACGAAAAAATTGAACTCTCGCTTACCGCTCGCTTACCGGAGCGCGGCAACGACCACGCACCGCGATCCAACTACTGGTAAATGTTTGATTTTAATGGCGCGCCCGAAAGGATTCGAACCTCTGACCCCCAGATTCGTAGTCTGGTGCTCTATCCAGCTGA
>WBZM01003806.1_pt1 | contig 11503 bp, 8 predicted proteins | sample 5204271 | NCBI WGS metagenome assembly WBZM01 (sample SAMN12344346, study PRJNA552823) | activated sludge metagenome | biome: Activated sludge suspended growth; feature: Nitrification reactor; material: Wastewater; isolation source: activated sludge from nitrification reactor of wastewater treatment...
GACCGGGACGACGTCGTGTACGCCGCGCACCCAGCGCTCGACCTCGTCGGCGAAGCGAGCGACCGACTCCGACAGCGAGTCTTGCAGCCGCGCGTGGGCGGCGCGCCACGCCCTGACGTCGCGGCCCGGCGACGTGCGCTCGAAGCCCTCGCGCAGCGCCTTCGGCGCGTACTCGAACAGCAGGGTGGACTCGTACGAGTCGCCGTCGCTGCCGAAGTAGCAGAACGAGTCGTCCCAGTGGGCGAAGTGGGCGATCGGCGCGGGGCAACCCCGCATCACCCGCGCGCGCTCGGCGGGCGTCACCGCGCGCTCGAACCACAGGAACACCTCCTCGCACTTGCCCACCGACTCGACGTCGGGGACGCCGTGGTTCACGTACAGGAACGGGTACGTCATCGCGGCCGCGACGGTACCACCGTGCGCCGCGCGGGCGGTCGTGCAAGCCTCGCCCCGCGATGACGCGCACGAGCGACGAAAACAGTGACGCCCCCGGCGCGGGCCGCGTGTTCAGGCGCCGCCCCCACCCCGCGCTCGCCGACCGCGTCGCGTCGATCGCGGTGATCGAGAGCGCGGGTGAGTCGGTGACGGTGCTGCCGTCCGCCGGCGCCGTGCTCGGCTTCCAGTACCGGGGGCGCGTACACGGGGAGGAGGGGGCGCTCTCGCCCGCGGGGGTCACGGGGGTGCAGACCGCAGCCCGCCGCTACGCCTACGACGGGCCGACGGGGTCGGTGCTCGTCTACCTCACCGCGCAGGGGGCTTCGTGCCTCGGCGCGCCCGCCCATACGCTCTCCCGGCGGAGCGTCGCCCTCGACGCGCTCGTCGCGCCCGCCCTGGTGCGCGAGGCGCTCGACCGGCTCGCCGACGCGCGCGACGACGGGGCCCGCGTCGCCGTCGTCGAAGACACGCTCCGTTCGCTGCCCTACGAGCGAGACGCGCTCGTGGCCCGCGCCCTCGAGCTCCTCGACGCGGCCGGGGCCGGGGAGGCTCGCTCCGTCGCGGCGGTCGCGCGCAGGCTCTCCATCAGCGAGCGGCAGCTCGAGCGGCGCTTCCTCGCGCGGGTGGGCGTCTCGCCGCGCGCCTACGCCTCCCTGCGGCGCTTCGAACGCGCCGTGGCGCTCGCGAAGGCGGCCCCCTCGCTCACGCGGGCGGCCCTCGACGCGGGGTACTACGACCAGGCGCACTTCAACCGCGAGGTGCGGCGCTTCACGGGGCTGCCCCCAAAGGCCGCCCTCCGCTGACGGGATGTCGGATCCGTCCAAGTGCGCTCCCCGCCGCGTCGCCATGATCCGCGGCGAGGAGAACGACCCATGACGAACCCGCACCCCGACATCTTCCGCGCCGTCCACAAGGGCATCCGCGCCGCCCTCTTCGCCGCCTGCTCGGCGCTCGGCCGCGCCGCCGGCGACGCCGCCCGCGAGGCCGACGCGCGCGCCGCGCTCGCCGAGGCGCTCCACTTCGTCGCGCACCACGGGGAGAACGAGGACCTGCTCCTCCTCCCGCTCCTCGACGCGCACACGCCGGACGTCGCGGCGGCCATGCGCGCGGCGCACGGGGGCCTGGAGGGGCGCATCCGCGCGCTCCGACGCGACGCGCCCGGCGCCCCGCTCGACGAGCTCGAGGCGCGGACCGCGGAGCTCGTCGCCCGCTACCTCGACCACATGCGCGACGAGGAGCTCGCCTGGGAGCCCGCGATCCGCGCGGCGCTCCCGGTCGGCGCGCTCGCGGGCTTCGGCCGCGAGAGCGTGGCGCGGACCGCCCCCCACGATCAGCGCATGATGCTCGGGTGGATGCTCCGCGCGATGACCCCGGCGGAGGCCGCCGAGCTGCTCGCGCGCCTGCCCCCGGCGCTCGCCGAGTCGATGCGCCCGCTCGCGGCCTGAACGTCGCCCCCCGGGCGGCGTCAGCTCCCGCTGCGCCGCGCCTCGGGCGTGGCCCCGACGGGCGTCGCCTGCGCGGTCGCCCCGGGGCCCACCTGCGGGGCCGGCGCGCGCGCGCGGAGCCGAAGGTCGAAGCGGGTGTTTCCCTCGCAGGCCGCCAGCGCGGCGAGGACGATGCAGGCCAGGAGCGGGCGCGCGTTCATGCGCTCGGGGAGTGCAACGCGGGGGCCGCGCGCGAACCTGCGCGTTTCCGCGGCGCCTCGCGCCGGGCGGTGGGGGGGCGATCCGACAGGGCGTCTCCCCACGCCGACGCGGTGTTGGCTCAGACCAACACCGACGGCTCACACCTCGGGGACGACCTTGAAGCTGGCGGGGGAGAGCCCGTGGCGGCGGAGGAGGTCGTAGAAGTCGCTGCGGTTGCGCCCGGCGATGCGGGCCGCGAGGGTGACGTTGCCCACCGTCCGCTGGAGCAGCACCGTGAGGTAGGCGCGTTCGAAGAGGTCGCGCGCCTCCCGGAGCGGCGGCAGGGCCTGGCCCGGGTCGAGGCCGAGCGCGCGGAGGGTGTCGGCGGGCAGGGGAGCGGGTGAGGCGATTGGGACGGCCGGGGGGGCGGCGCCGGGCCCCGCCGGGGCGGCCCAGAGGTCGGGCAGGTGGGCCTCGGTGATCGTGGCGCTCCCCGCGAGGAGGAGGGCGGCCTCGATCACGTTCTGGAGCTCGCGGACGTTGCCCGGCCAGGCGTGCTCGAGGAGCACGTCGAGCGCGCCGGTGCTGAGCGCGGGCACCGGCAGCCCGTGGCGCGCGGCGACCCGCTCGAGGAAGAGCTCGGCGAGCACGGGGATGTCCTCGCGGCGCTCGCGCAGCGGCGGCATGGCCACGGGCACCACGTGGAGGCGGTAGAAGAGGTCTTCGCGGAAGCGCCCGCGGCCCACCTCGGCGCGGAGGTCGCGGTTGCTCGCGGCCACGACGCGGACGTTGGCGGGCTCCTCCACGGTCGAGCCGACGCGGGTGTAGTGGCGCTCCTGGAGCACGCGGAGGAGCTTCGCCTGCACCGCGGCGGTGGCCTCGCCCACCTCGTCGAGGAAGAGCGTGCCGCCGCGCGCCGCGCCGAACACGCCCTCCCGGTCGCTCGTGGCGCCCGTGAAGGCCCCGCGGACGTGGCCGAAGAGGGCGCTCTCCAGCAGCTCGGGCGCGAGGGCCGCGCAGTTGATCGCCACGAAGGGCCCGCGGGCGCGCGGGGACATCGCGTGGAGCGAGCGGGCGGCGATCTCCTTGCCCGTGCCGCTCTCGCCCGAGATGAGCACCGTCGCGTCGGTGGGGGCGACGCGGACGAGCGCCTCGCGCACGCGGGCGATGGCGGGGCTGATGCCGAGGAGCTGGCGGTCTTCGCTCTGGTCGCCGACGAGCCGGCGGAGGCCCGCGACCTGGCGGCGCAGCGCGAAGCTCTCCACCGCGTGGGCGAGCTTCTGGAGCACCTCGTGGTCGAGGAAGGGCTTGGTGAGGAAGCCGTAGACCCCGCGCCGCGTGGCCTCCACCGCCGCGTCGATGGAGCCGTGCGCGGTGAGGACGATCACCGGGAGGTCGGCCGAGCGCTTGCGCACCTCGGAGAGCACGTCGAGCCCGTTGACCCCGCCGAGGCGGAGGTCGAGGATCATCGCGTCGATGTGCGTGCGCCCGAGCCGGGCGAGCACGGCGTCGGGGTCGGGCTCGCAGGTGACCCGGTAGCCCGCGGCCTCCAGCCGCATCGCGAGGAGCTCGCAGAACTCCTCGTCGTCGTCGACCAGCATCACGTGGGGCTGCGGCTCCGTCGGGCTCATCGGTCTCCTACGCGGGGCGCGGGGGTCGGGCCGTCGGCGACCCTGGCGTCGGCCGGGAGCCAGAGGGCGAAGGTGGCGCCGGGGCCGTCCCGCTCCACCAGCCTCGCGTCGCCGCCGTGGGCGCGCATCACCTCGCGCGTGAAGGCGAGGCCCACGCCGACGCCCGCCGCCCGCGCGGCCACCGGACGGCTCGCGAACCCTTCGAAGAGCGTCAGGCGCGCGGCCGCGGGCACGCCGGGGCCCTCGTCGTCGACCCGCACCTCCACCCAGCGCCCGGCCTCGCCCTCGGGGCCCCGCGTCGCGAGGCGGCGCGAGAGGCGGACGGACTGCCCGGCGGCCGACACCGACACCGCGTTGCGCAGGAGGTTGGCCACGGCCCGCTCGATGAGCGCCTCGTCGAGCCAGAGCGGCGGCACGTCGCCCCCCGCCGCGCGCTCGATGCGCACGCCGGCGTCCTCCGCGGCCTGCCGCTCGTCGTCGACCGCGCGCTGGAGCACGTCGTCGATCTGGCAGCCGCCGCGGCGCTGGAGCGAGCCCCCCGAGCGCACCCGCGACAGGTCGAGGAGCGCGGACACGATCCGCACCTCCCGCTCGCAGGCGCGCCGCGCGAGCTCGACGACGCGGGCCTGGCGCGGCGTGAGGGCCCCCGCGGTGCCGTCGGCCAGCAGCGCGAGGGCCTCGCGGATCTTCGCGAGCGGCGTCCGCATCTCGTGCGACACCGAGGCGAGGAAGCCCTGCTTGAGCTGGTCGAGCTCGAGCAGGCGGCGCTGCGAGCGCTCGAGGGCGAGCGACAGCTCGGCGAGCTCGCGCGGCCCGGTCGCGATCGCCACGTGGGTGAACTCCCCCTCCCCCAGGCGGCTCGCGGCGCGGGCGAGTCGCGCGAGGGGGTCGGTCACCTGCCGCGCGGTCACCTTCGCCACCAGGCCGGCCGCGGCGAGCCCCACGAGCCCGAGCGCCACGCCCACCGCCGCGCTCCACGCGCCGACGCGCCGGGCCTCGTCCTCGCGCTGCTCGATGGCCGCGTGGACCTCCCGCAGCCGCGCGATCCACACCACCGTCATCGCCTCGTCGAGCCGGAGGCGGAGCCGCGTCGACTCGGGCCGCAGGAGCGCCGCGCAGAGCGACGGGGCCGCGAGCATCTCGTCGGCGTGCGCGACGTAGGGCGCGGCCGCCGCCCGGAGGCCCTCCGGGGAGCGCCCCGCCGCCGCCCGGTGGAGCCCCCGGAGGCGCGCCGCCGCCGCCCGCAGCGAGCCCGCCAGCGCCGCGGCGTCGGCCGTCCCCACCGCGCACGCCCCGTGGGCGCGCCGCGCCACCACCTCGACGTCCCACGCCGCCCGGTAGAGCCGCTCGTCGCCGTCGAGGGTGCTCAGGTGGCGGTCGCGCACGTCGGCGATGGTCCGGGTCATCCACGCGAGCCCCACGATCACCGCCGCGAGCCCCACGAGCAGCAGCAGCACCGGCGTCATGTGCGTGAGCAGCAGGCGCGGGGCGAGCCCGGTCAGCGGGCGGGGGGCGGGTGCGTTCATGGGGAGGGTCGGTTCCAGGCGTGCCCGACGCGCGCAGAGGCTTTGTAGGGCGGACAGAACGGGACCGTAAGCCCCATGCGGGCGCTCGGGGCCACGCCGTCGTCGCCCTCGGCGGGCACGTCGCGCGTTTCCTCACCAGCCCGATCCGCGCGATGATCGCGGGATGTTCAGGGCCAACGCGCGGCGGACGGGGCACTACGAGGTCACGGGGCTCCCCGCGCGCGGTCGAACGCGCTGGAAGTTCCCGTACCCGTCGGGCGCTGGCACCCCCTCGACGCCGCTCGTGTTGAGCGATCGCATCATCGCGGCCGACCGGGGCGGCGTCGTCACGGCGCTGGAGCCGAAGAAGGGCGCTCCCCTATGGACCGCGAACCTCGGCGGGGAGACCTACTCCTCGCCGTGCGCCGCGGACGGGCTGGTGTTCCTCGCCACCTGCGCGAAGACCCTCACGGCGCTCGACGTGCAGACCGGGGCGACGCGGTGGTCGGTGCCGCTCGGCGACGCGACGTACGCCTCGCCCGTCACGGCCGACGGCCTCGTGGTGGTGGGCGACCACGGCGGGCACCTGCACGCGTTCGACGCGTCCAGCGGCGCCCCGCGCTGGACGCTGGCCTTCTCGGGCTATCAGGCCGACGGGCTCGCGGCGTACGAGGGGCGCGTGTATTTCAACTCCGCGGGGCCCGGGGCGCCGCCCACCGCGGGCGCCCTCCACTGCGTGGAGCTCGCGACGGGGCGCCTCGTCGGCACCGTCGCCACGGGCGACGCCTGGTACTCCTCCGCGTGCGCGGTCGGCGACGGGCGGGTCTACTGCCCCGGCGGCAAGAGCTTCAAGCTCCACGCGATCGACCTCGCGACCCGTGCGGAGGCGTGGAGCCACCCGACCGGCAACGTCGTGGTGGCGGCGCCCGCGCTCGCGGGGGACGCGGTGGTGTTCGGGAGCTACGACCGCGCGCTGCGCGCCCTCGACGCGGCCACCGGCCAATTGCGGTGGAGCCTCGCGACCAGACAGATCTTCCTGGTGGGCCCGTCGGTGGCGGCGGGGGTCGTGTACGCCGCAAGCGGCAAGGAGCTGCGCGCCGTCGACCTCGCGACGGGGGGCGAGCTGTGGCTCCAGAAGTTTCCGAAGGACGTCTCCGCGTCCCCCGTTCCCGCGGACGGGGCGCTCTACGTGACGCTCTCCGACGCGCTCGTCGCGCTCGGGTGACCCCACGCGGGTTGGCCGCGCCGGTGACCTTGTGCTCGCTCCCGGAGGGTTTAGAGGGTTTCGAGGTAGGCGACGAGGTCGGCCAGCTGCGCGGGCGTGAGCTGCGCGGTGCGGCCGTGCGCGTCGCCGCCGCCGCAGCGCGCGTCTGTGAAGCGATCCATCAGCGTCGCGGCGCAGCCGTCGTGGAGGTAGGGCGCGCGCGCGGCGAGGCCCACGAGGGCGGGCGTCTGGAAGGGGCCGCCGGTTCCGACGTCGACCGTGCGGTTGTCGGTGAGCATCGGCCCCGCGTGGCAGGTGGCGCAGCCCGTCGCGGCGGAGCGGAACAGCGCCTCCCCGCGGCCGGCGGCCGCCTCGTCGGAGGGCCGCGGCCTCGCGGGCAGGGGGAGCCCGTCGAGCCACCGCCCCAGCGCGTCGGCGTGCGCGGGCGCGACCGGCGCGGCGCCCATGCGCGCCGTGAAGACCTCGTCGCAGAGGTCGCGCATCGACGCGAGGTCGCCGCGCCAGTGGAAGGGCGCGGTCCGCAGGATGCCGCCGCGGAGCGAAGGCGTGCGGCGGAGGCCGGCGCCGAGGAAGTTCCACACGAGCCCGTCCTCGCCGCCCTCGGGGTGACAGGACGCGCATGCGAGGCCCGAGGTGGTGGCCGCGTGGAAGAGGTCGTGGCCCACGTCCCCGACGGGGTCGTCGTAGAGCGTGAGGACCCGCTCCGCGGTCACGAGGCGCCCGGGCGCGCGCGTCTGCACCACGAGCGCCCCCGCGCGGGTGTAGGCCACCGCCACCGCCTGGCCGGGCAGGGCGAGCGCGCGCCCCGCCTCGCGCCCGGCGAGCGCACGCTGGCCCGACCAGGACGTCTCCGTCCACTCGCGCACCTGCGGCCACGCCTGGCGGAAGGCCCAGCCCGGCGAGGCCAGCGCGACGCGCCACCGCTCGCCGTCCCCGTACGCCGCCGCGTCGACGGTGAGGCCCGAGTCGGAGAAGACCGCGTCGAGGCCCTGCCCCGGCGCCACGATCAAGCGGACGCGGGGCGCGAGCGGGCCCGTGCTCGCGGTGACCGCCCCGTAATAGCCCCGCGCGCCGAAGACCCCGCCCAGCGTCGAGGACCGGACCGCCTGCGACAGCAGGACGAGCGCGCCTCGGGACGACGCCATGCGCCACGCGACGGAGGCGCCGGGCTGCGCCACCGCCGCGTCCTCCGAGGCGTCCTCGGCGCGGCCGTCGCGCAGCGCGACGCGGAGCACCGCCGCGGCACGGAAGCGCGTGACGTACACCGCGCCGGTGTGCACGGCGACGTCGCGCAGGTCGTCGGCGAGCCGGCTGGTGACGGGCGAGGCCGCGCCGGGGCCGAGCGTCACGAACTCGCCACCCGCGCAGACGACGTGCAGGGAGGAGAGCGCGGCGTTCCAAGCGACGCCGCGCGGGGCGGGGCACACCGCGCGGCGCGCCGTCACCGCCGCGAGGGCGGGGTCGATGGACGCGAGCGCGCCCCCGCCGCGGAGCACGACGTGGAGTCCGCCGTCGCCGTCCTCGGCGAGGCGCCCGGGCTCGTCGCCCGCGCGCAGCGCCACGGCGCGAGGCGGGCGCGCGCCCGCAAGGTCGACGAGCCAGACGACGTCGTGGTCGGGGTCGCTGGCGGCCGCGGTCCGGTCGTCGCGGAGCACGAGCAGCGTGCCGCCGGCGATCGGCGGGATCCGCCGCGGCGCGGTGCGCGTGCGGAGCACCGGGGTCCCGAGCGGCCCCGCGAAGCCGCCCTCCACCGGCCCCGACGGCGCCGGCTCCTCGGGCGGCGAGGCAGGCGCGGGCGGTCTCGCGTCGTCCGCGCAGCCGAGGAGGAGGCCGAGGGCCGAGGGAGCGAGCGCGGCGCGCGTGCGCATGGTGAGCCTCCGAGGTGTCGGGGAGCGGGTCACGGGACGGCCGCCGGCGGGGTTTGCTGTGAGGGATTTTCGGGGAGCCCGCCGGCCCCGCCGCGGTAGAGCAGGAGGGCGCCGGACGTGTCCGTCACGATGACGTCGTCGAAGCCGTCGCGGTCGACGTCGCCGGCCCACGCGACGGGGGGCCCCGCCCCGGCGACCTGAAAGGCCGGCGTCGGCTCTGCGCGCGTGAAGCCGCCGACGCGGCCGAGGTAGGCGCGCAGCACCGTGTACGAGTCGCGGCCCTCGACCACCAGCACGTCCGAGCGCCCGTCGCCGTTGAGGTCGCGCGCGCCGTCGAACGAGGTCGCCCCGACGGCGGATTGCGCGCCGGGCATCGCGTGCTGCGCGGGCGCCGGGGGGAAGCCGCTCGATCGACCGAGGTACGCCGTGAGCTCGCCGCGGAAGAGGACGCCGAGGTCGCAGGGGCCGTCGCCGTCGAAGTCCCCCGCCACCGTGCCGAGCGGCCAGCTCTGCCCGTCGAGCCGCCAGGTCAGCTCCGGCGCGAGGCCGGTCGCCTCGCCGGGGAGCACGAGCAGCGTCCGCGGCGCGAGCGGTTGGAGGGGGTCGAGCAGGAGGTCGCCGCGGCCGTCCCCCGTGAGGTCGCCCACGTTGGTGGGGACGTCGTCGAGGTAGGCGGCGACGCCCTCCACGTCGCGGATCGGCTGCGCGAGGACGCCCCACGGCATCCAGCGCGTCCCGGCGGCGCCGCCGTGCAGCGCGAGCGCGCCCTGCCCGAGCGGCGAGAAGGTCGCGAGGTCGGCGTACCCGTCGCCGTTGACGTCGCCGACGCCGCGCAGCACGGCGAAGGTGCCGGGGTTGTTGTCGTAGGACGGGTCGAGGGGCCAGGGGCCGCCGTCGTCCCAGTAGAGCGCGGGCCGCGCGAGGCCGGCGGGCCCGCCGCGCAGCACCACCACGGACGCGGCGCCCGGGCGCTCCTCGCGCACCGCGACGTCGGTGAAGCCGTCGCCGTCGAAATCCCCCAGCGCGGGCGCGGCTTGCGCGCGCTCCTCGACCCGCCGCGACGAGCCGTATCGATGACAGGTCCCGCCGCGGAGGCCGCCGACCGCGCCCGGGTACACGCAGATCACCTCGATCGGCTCGCGGCGGACGTGGTCGGCGAAGCCGTCGCCGTTGACGTCGACGAAGTGCCCCACGAGGCCGCCGCCGGTGCCCGCGCGCGCCGTGAGCTGGAAGGCCCACGTGGTGCTCGTGGCCTCGGTCCCGTCGGCGCGGGCGCTTCGAACGCGCCAGAAGCCGACCCCCGCCGCCAGGTCCGCGGGCGGGCTCGCGGTGGCGCCGACCGCGGGGAGCGTGGCGAAGGGGGGCGTGCAGGCCCGGTCGCGGCAGAGCTCGACGCGCGCGGTCACCTCGCCGCCCGAGGGGAGCCAGCGGAAGGCCGGCCGCCGCGTGTTGAGCACCGCCCCCGACGGCGGCCACAGCGGCCGCGGGGCGGGGCGCGCCGCGCAGCGACCGGCGGCGCAGTCCTCCCCGCTGCGGCAGGCGACGTCGCATGCGCCGCAGTTGGACGCGTCCCGCGCGAGCGCCGCGCACCCCGAGGCGCAGAGCGTCTGATCGGGCAGGCACGCGCAGGCGCCGGTGGCGCAGTGCTGCCCCGGTGCGCAGCGAACGCGCTCCGGTCCGCAGGCCGTCGGCGCGTGAGGGTAGGGCCCCGTGCCCGGCGTCAGCCCGGCGCACCGCGCCTGCCCCTCGCACACGCAGCGGCCGCCCGGCCCGCAGCGGAAGCCCGGAGGGCAGGCGCGGAAGCACGCGCCGCAGTGCTCGGCCGACGCCGTGAGGTCGACGTTGCAGGCGTCGGGTGCGCCGACCGTGCAGGCGCCGCGCCCCTCGGTGCAGGCCGCGACGCACCGCCCCCAGCGGCACGCGCGCCCGGCGCCGCACGCGCGCCCGCACGCGCCGCAGTGCATCGCGTCGTGGAGCACGTCGACGCAGGCGGCGCCGCAGGGCAGGCGACCCGTCGGGCACCCGCACCGGCCCTCCGCGCAGAGCTGCTCGGGCCCGCAGGTGCGCCCGCACGCGCCGCAGTTGCCTGGATCCCTCCGGAGGTCGACGCAGCCGAGGGGGCCGGCGCTGCACAGCACGGTGCCCCTCTCGCAGGCGCAGGTCACGGGCGGCATGACGCAGACGCCGTCGCAGGGCACGAGGCCGCCGGTGCAGCAACTGCGACTGCCGGCCGGCGCCGCCGCCGGGCTGTCGCTGCACGGGACCCCGGACGTGCAGCCCGCGAGGAGCGCGCAGACGGCGAAGGTGACGCGCCACGGCGCGCCGCGGGCGGGCCGATCGGTTCGTCGCGCGCCGTGTGGCTCCACCGGACGATCGGAGCGCCGTCCGCGCGCCGTGTCAACGCGGGAGACGCCCGGACGACCGCGGCCTACTGCGCCGCGCGCGCGTACGCGCCGGGCGTCGTGCCGACGATGCGGCGGAAGTGCCGGTTCAACTGGCTCTGGTCGTACAGCCCCACGCGCGGGGCGACCTCGCCCGGCCTCACGCCGTCGGCGAGCAGCTCCTTCGCGCGCATGATCCGCAGCCGCGTGAGGTAGGCGTGCGGCGGCAGACCCACCTGCGCCCGGAACGCGCGGCACAGGTGGAATTTGTCCATCCCCGCGTGGTCGGCGAGCGCGTCGAGCGTCACGGCGTCGGCCAGGCGCTCGCGGAGGAGCTCGATCGCCCGGCGCACCGCGCGCGGGTGCTCGCACGTCGCATCTCCGATCGCGGCGAACGCGGCGATCGCCTCGGTGAGCGCGACGTCGAGCGCGAGCCGATCCGCGCCGGTTCGCACCGCGTCGTGGAGGCGATGGAAGGCTGCGCCCCGCGCGTCCCCCGCCGTTAGGACGGGGTGGACGCGCGCGTTGCCGATCGCGCCCTCCACGGCACACGGCGGGAGGGCGACGATCTGGCATGTCGTCGGGCCGTCGCGCGCGAGGTCGCGCACGACGTCACCGGGCGCCTGGACGCGGAGCGAGCCGGGGGCGCTCGACCAGCGCTTCCCGCGGGTTAGGAAGTCGGCGCGCCCCGCCTCGACGCGGGTGATCGTGTAGGCCTCCTTCATCCCGACGTAGAGCTCGTCGCTCGTCCAGCGCAGCGCGCGGAGGCCGGGGAGGGAGACGGGGAGGATGTCCTTGCGGGCCGCCACGGCCGGTGACCGTCGTCGCGAGCG
>WBZM01003658.1_pt1 | contig 11502 bp, 6 predicted proteins | sample 5204271 | NCBI WGS metagenome assembly WBZM01 (sample SAMN12344346, study PRJNA552823) | activated sludge metagenome | biome: Activated sludge suspended growth; feature: Nitrification reactor; material: Wastewater; isolation source: activated sludge from nitrification reactor of wastewater treatment...
ATAGCATCGGGTGGCGGTTGGCTACTTCTATGGTGAAGTGAGGGCATGCGATTTTGGAATAATAGGTCGTCAGGCTTCCTGGCCTGAATGGTTAGAGGTCTGGTACTTCGTCTGATGGCGAGAGAGGCAGCAAGATATGGAAGGTGCTGCCAGGTAGAGCTTGAGGGTCGCGTCGTTCGCTTTCTACCCAGATACGGCCGTTATGCGCCTCGACAATCCCTTTGGCAATGGCTAAACCCAACCCCAGGCCGCCTCCCTGAAACGCTGATTTACTGGTTGAGTGGTGTTGAATTGCTCCCAATGTGTAAAACTGCTCGAAAATATGGCGTTGTTCTTCGAGTGGAATGCCGATGCCCGTATCTTGCACAATGATGTCGATGGCTTTGTCCAACACGTAATGGCCGGAAAGGGAAATCCGGCCGCCGTCCGGCGTGTATTTGACGGCGTTGCCTACCACATGCTCTACGGCCGATTGGATGCGACGGCCGTCGCCTTGAATAAGAGGCAGCTCGCTAAAGTCTCCTATGTCTAGCGTCAGGTTGCGTTTGCGGCAGATGTCGCCATACGTTTTTTGCACGTCATGAACCACTTTGGTTAAACGCACAGGGCCTAAAGACAAATCCAACGTACCCGAAGAAATGCGCACTACACTGATAATTTCGTTGATCACATCCTGCATTCGGGCCACACCCGATTGCAGCCCTTCAGCGATGCCCGCAATCGACTGCGCCTGAACCAACCCGTTTTTGTTGGCTACCTGCTCGGCCAGCAAATGCGAATAACCGCTGACCAGAGTAAGCGGCGTGCGTAATTCGTGCGAAACCAGCACAATAAAATCACTTTTCAGGCTGTCCAGTTCCAACAGGCGCTTGTTGACGGCGCGCAGCTCGCGCACCTTCTTCTCCAGGCTTTCTACCAGATTTTGGGCATGTTTTTCCAGGTGTTCGTTGCGTTCGTCGGCCGTTAGTTTGTCCTGTTTGCCTTGTAAAAACCGTTCGACGTCCGCCGGGAAAGTGGCTACGTCGATGGGTTTGGTCATGAAGCCCGTGCAGCCGGCCGCTAAAGCCAGTTCACGGCTGCCGGCGCTGATATTGGCCGTCAGGGCCACAATTGGGACGTTGCTAAAATTTGGCAGGCTGCGCAGGCGCGTGGTGATTTCCCGACCATCCATATTGGGCAAGTTAATGTCCATCAAAATGAGCTGAGGTTTTTGCTCACGGGCCAGATTAATGCCTTCCAACCCTTCGGTAGCTACCAGCACTTCATACCCACGGCTGGTTAACACACGTTCAACCAGCCGGCGGCTGGCGTGATCGTCTTCGATATAAAGAATTCTTGCGCCTTTTTCAGTCATGCAGTGTCCCAATTGCCTTCTATTCGGGTAGCGCCTGTCTAATGTCGCTTAGTAAGTCGGAATCCATGAAGGAACCTTTTTGCAGCAATGCTTTTATTTTACCGTCAAGTCGCTCTCTTTCAATAGGTGATAACTCCTTAGCGGTGATGACGATGATCGGAACGTCTTGCAGGTGACGTTCTTTTTTCATGGCCTCGACGATTGCGAAGCCATCCAAGCCGGGCATCATCAGATCGAGGATAACGAGATTGGGTCGTTTTTGCTTGATGAGGGCCAGACCGTCCAGGCCGTTATTCGCTTCTTCGATGAGGTAGTCGCCCTGGGCTTGCAGGATGCGACGAATAAGACGGGCGGCGTCGGGATTGTCTTCGACGATGGCGATGCGCTGCACACGCGGATCGATGTCTTCCAGGGCGGTGAGCAGCCCTTCCTGGCGGGCAGCGGAGTGGCCGGTGGCTTCTTCCAGGATAATGTCGCGGGTGAAATGTTCGCCGATGATATGTTTTTCGACGGGGAAAGTATGGCCGGAGCAGTTGACGACAACGGTTTCGTGGGGTTTGATGACTCCTTCGCGGATGAGTTTGAAGAGGCCGGCAAAGGTTACGGCCGTTGCCGGTTCAATCGACAACCCATCCATTTGCGCTACCACTTGCAGCGCCTGGAAAGCATCCGCGTCGTCAATGGCTTCGATGGTCCCGCCATATCGCTCGATGAGTTCGCGGAGCACTTCATAAGCGACGCCGGGCACGCCGGTAGCCAGAGTGGTGATTTCTGTGATGGGATTGTCGACATTTTCGGCGACTTGTAAGCCTTTGTGGAATGAATTGGCCATCGGCGCGCAGCCGCTAGATTGGAAACAGGCCAGTTTGGGTACTTTGTCTACAATTCCGGCGGACGCTAATTCCGCAAACCCTTTCATCACGCCGACCGGCCCTAAGCCGCCGCTGACGGCTTGCAGATACCAGTCTGGCGCTTGCCAGGGATAGCGGTCGCCGCTGGGCAAGGAGGCATCGACGCCGGCGGCGATGTTGCCCAGTTGTTCGGCTATTTCGTAGGCCAGGGTTTTCATGGCTTCTTTGGCGGCAATGCCCTTGATGCCTAAATCTAAAAAGAGATTTTTACTGGCGGCGAAATCGGCGGCGACTTTTTTGCAGTCGTCGTAGGTTCCGGCTACTTTGATAACCTCTGACCCGTAGAGCGCGACCTCGCGCATTTTATCTGGCGGCACCGAGCTGGTGACAAATACCCACATTTTAATGCCGGCGCGGGCGGCGTAGGCGGAAAAGGCGATGGCCACGTTGCCGGTTGAGGCGACAACCGCTTCGGTGATGCCGGCTTCTTTGAGCGCGCTGATGGCGATGGTGGCCTGCCGGTCTTTAAAGGAGCCGGTTGGTCCCTGGCGTTCGTCTTTGATGTAGATGTTGTCGTGGCCGAGCATGAGTCCCAGGTTGTGGGCGCGGAGCAGGGGGGTCCAGCCTTCGCCCAGGCTGACAATGTTGGCATCGTCGCGCAGGGGCAGGCGTTGGCGGTAGCGCCAGAGGTTTGTGCCGTATTGGCTGAGGCTCGCTCGCCAGTCGGCCGGGTTGACGAGGTTTGTTTCGGTGAGGGGATAGATGGCGTCTAGCCAGTGTTCGCCGCAGTGCGGGCAGGCGTTGAGCGGCTGGGTGTAAGCTGTTTGAGTGTGGCAGTTGCGGCAAATGACGGAAAATTCTCTCATGATAAGTCGTTATCCATTACGGTAGGATTGTGGCTGGTGGGAGTAGGGGTCAGGCGGGCACGGCCGTTTCCAATGGTTTGTCTTCCGTTACTTGTCCATCCGGTTGTCGAATTGGTAAGCGGATAAAAAACGTTGTTCCTACGCCAAGTTCGCTGTCTAGCCAAAGCTGCCCATGGTGCATATTAACCAGCCATTGGGTAATGGGTAAACCCAGCCCTGTGCCGCCGGCCGTGCGTGTGGTGGAGTTGTCCACCTGCTCGAAGGCCACGAACAGTTTGTCGAAATCTTCCCGGGCGATACCTGTGCCGGTATCGGAGACGGAGAGGAGGATGTGGCTGGGGTTTTCGGAAACGGCCGTTAACCGGATCATGCCTTTTTTGGTAAATTTTGTGGCGTTAGACAGCAAATTGATCAAAATCTGTCGCAGTCGAATTGGATCAGCCTCAATAAGCGGCAAATTAGGGGCAACATCGCTGATCAACTCGACCCCCTCGTGTACCAGACTGCGAATTGTCGTCAGGGATGCCGTGATGGCGTCTTCTACAATTACCGGCTCAAATGTCAGGGTCATTTTGCCGGCGCCAATCTTCGCCATATCCAAAATTTCATTAATCAGCATGAGCAAATGGTGGCCATTGTTATAGATCGAGTTTAAATCTTCTTCTTGTTCGGTAGTTAGCGGCCCATCGATCCCCTTCAGGATCACCCGCGAGAAGCCGATGATCGAATTCAGTGGGGTGCGCAGTTCATGGGACATATTGGCCAGGAACTGGTTTTTCATGTGGTCAAGTTGGCGAAGCTGCTCCACGCTGGCCTGAATTTGCTCAAACAGACGGGCGTTTTCCATGGCCAGACTGGATTGGGTGGCAATACTCCGCAGCAGTTGGACATCGTTTTCGCGGTAAGCATAGGGTTCATAAGATTGCACGCAAATCAAGCCGGATGGCGCGCCTTCACGAACCAGTGGAATCCAAAGCCCGGATTGGATTGCCGGATCGTCGGCGATTTCGCTGGGCAGCGCGCCGGGCAGGGCGATATCGGTGTTGGCATCGGTTAGCAGGTGGTGTTTGCCGTGTAAAAAGGTGTAAAGTGGTTCATCGGGCTCTAAAATGCGCGCGGAAGTTGGCACATCCTGGCCTTCTTTAATGGCCAGAGTAGGTTTGTATTCGCCGGTGGTTTCGCTGTACTCGGCCAGCATAAAAATGGTGTTATCTATCAGCCCGCCCACCTCGCGGTAAATGGTTTGCACCAGTTGGTCGATGTTCAGGATGCTGGAAATGTTGGATTGGATTTGATTGAGGAAGATTAATTCTTGGGCGCTGGTAAGGGCTTCATCCAGTAACTTCAAGTTTTCAATTTGTGTGGTTAAATGATCGACAAGGGTTTGGGCAAAGATGATGTGATTGGTGGGAAACGGCCGTGCGCTCGTCGAATCCAGCGCCAAAAAGCCAATCAAATCTTGCTGGCTGGCGGCGGGCACCAGCAAAGAGACCTCGGCATTAAACGGCGTCAGATAATGGTCGATAACGGCCGTGGGCAGATCTACGGCCGTCTTGCTCAACAATAACGGTTGGCGCTGCATGTTCAAATGCTCGTACACAAAATCGCCCTGCATGGCAAACGTTATCTCGCCCGATTGATCTGTGGCCAGCGCCTCAGCCGCAATGTGCCCGACACCCTGCTGGAAATTGTACAACACCATGCGGCACTGCGACGCGCTGGTGTACTGGGCGATCTCCTGCACGGCAATCATCAGCGCATCATCTCGCGTAAGCGATTGGCTGAGCGAACGGCCGATCTGGTACAACAATTCTGTCTGGCGTAACAATTGTTGGTTGGCCAGCGTGATCGCTGCCTGGTCGGCCAGGGTGCGGAACGGCTGCAAACTGCGCTCGGTAAAGGCCAATTCGTTGTCGGTGTGCAAAACCAGCGTGCCCAGCCAGCGCGATTCCATGATGATCGGAATCATTGCCATAGATTTGACTTTGCCGGCGGTAAACAACCGGCGCGAAAAATCATCCACGGCAATCTCTGGCGAAGGATTTTGTACGATCACGATTTCGTTGCGGGTGAGTTGGGCTTCATAGTTGAACTGGCTGCGCGGATACCGGCCGAAGGGATCATCCGCGGGCCAATCGAAGCGCGACCAGATGGCCGGGCAGGTGAGATAATCCGGATTATCCTCGACAATGATTTGCGCCAGATCCACAATGTCCGATTGGCGAGCAAAGTCGATGAGGGCGTTGTAGATGTCGCCCTGATTACGCGCCTCACTGATTTGACGGCCAATTTCGTATAGGAGGCTGGTTTCTGTGAGGTTGGCCTGTATTTGCGCGAAAAGATCGGCATTGGCAATGGCCGCCGCCAATTGATCGGCTAAATTTTGCAGTACGGTGATGGCTTCAGGCGTAAAGGCGGCTTCTTCGACGCTTTGCACGGAGAGCGCGCCAATGACTTTGCCCCGGCTGCGCAAAGGTAGAGCCAGCTCTGCCCGCGTATCGGGCAAGACGGGGTTAGGGGCAAAATCGACCGCCTGGGTGACATTTTGGGCGACGCGGGCTTCGTTGTTGGCGATGGCGCTGCCGATCATCGAACCGCCGCCAATGGTCAGTTTGTGGTTACGGGCTAATTGGATGCGGCCGGCTTCGCCGGTGCCGGCCTGGAGCACGGCCGTTTGCTGCAGTTCGTCCGCCAGGAACAACCCAACGTAATAATAATCGAATCGGGCGCGAATCAGCTCTACCGCTTCATTGATGAGCGAGCGACGTTCCAGCATGGTGGTAGCCACGCTGGAAACTTCGGCGGCCAGCTGCAGTTGGTTGGAATAGGCGCGGGTGGTTTGCAGGAGGTGGGCATTGTTGATGGCCACGCTCATTTCCCGCACCAGAGTCTGAATGTATTCCTGATCGTCACTGCTCAGGTCTAAATTGGCGGGCAGGGCAATCTGGCCAAAAGTCTGGTCGCCGATGCGCAGGGCCAGGCCGGCATCCTGGTTGGGCATGGGTTGGGTTAGGCGGCGGGTGATTTCCAGACCGCTGGGGGTCATTTGCGCGGTCAGGGCGGCCTGATCGGTGCGCCAGATGGTGTCTACGTAACGGCCGTACAAAATCTCCAATTCGCGCGCGTGCTGCCGTGTTTCCAACAACAGGAACAAATTTCGCCAGAGGGTGGCCAGCCCTTGCCCAAAGGTGCGCAGCAATATAGGCATCTCTTCTTTGTCATCGCTGGCAATCTGGCTGCCATGGGCAATGAGCGCGCCTTGCCGTTCCGCATTGAGCGGTAAAATCAACGCCACCGACAGATTCGTCGCATGGCGCGTTTTGTGGTGCTGATGGATAAATTCGCCGTCTTTATTGGCCGCTGCTTGCGCCAGAGAATTGGCTACTTCCGGCGCGCTGGCCTGCACGATGTACGGATTATCGGCCGTGGTGGTCCGCACTTGCCAGACATTGGCCGGCAGAGTTTTCTCGTAGATCGTGACGTGCTCCAGCAGCAGCGCCTGGCAAATGCCGCTCACAGCTTCGTCCAGCAGGTCTGCTTCATTGGCCGCGCGCGCCAGGCGGGCGTTGAGCTGCAAAATCTGATTTAGACTTTTGCTGCGTTCTTCGACATTGCGCCGAAGCAGTCGTTGCTGCTCCAGTTGGGTGTAAAGCGCCTGCTGCAGGGCGATTTGTGATTCTTCTTGCGCCCGAAGCTGAACTACTTCCCGGGTTTCGGCCAGCTTTTCCAGGAAAATCATTTGGAAATCATGCAGTTTGTGCATGAAGCCGGCGCTGTCGGCGACATTTTCCAGACCGGCCAGCAGCGTTTCGTAGACAATCCGGTTCATTGCTTGCAGCATGAAGGAGCCGGTGATGATGGCCAGCCCTTGTTTGCCCATTTGGTTGGCGGTGGCTCCCACGTCGAAGGCGCTGGCCGCCTGAGTCAGGTAACGCCTGGCGAGATCGGTAATTTCGGCGGCGACGTATGCGCCGCGCTGCACCGATTTCATGTCTTCCCGGTTGTCGGCGACATTTTCGATAAATGCGCCGGTCAGGGCTTGAATGATTTTTTCGTGGTGGTTGTGCCATTGGCGCAGAAAACCGTCGATGGGCTGGTCTGGGTGTGCGGTCATGGCTGCTCCGAGGGTGTGGGGTGTGGACGGCCGTTGCCCGACAATGGGCCCGGCAACGGCCGTGCCTCTTCTTTTTTCGCGCCCAATGACAAACTCACCGGCTGCCCGCCGACCCGGTCGGAAATGGCTTTCAGGCCAATGTGTATAATCGCATCGATATCGGCTGTGTTATGCAGCTGCGTGCTGATGCGGTTAATTTCCTCCTGCCGCGCAGTGCGGTCTTCCGCCTGGGCCAGCAGGCGCGCATTGTCGATGGCGATGGCCAGCTGGTCGCTCATGGTCTGTAGAATGCTGATCATTTCAGTGGCAAACGCGTTGGCTTTGTCGCTTTGGACGGTGAGCGCGCCAATAATTTGGCCGCGCACACGCAGAGGTAAAGCCAATTCGGAGCGGGTCGCCGGCAGATGTGGGTTGGGCTGCCATTCGGTGTCCGCCGACACATCTTGGGTGATACGCGCCTGCCCGTCACCGGTAGCCCCGCCAATAAGCGACTGCCCGCCAACGGCGAGTTGGTGTCCCTTGCGAAGTTGCACGCGTCCGGCTTCGCCGGTTGCCGCTTTCAGGACGGCCTGACGGCCGTCGTCATCAATCAGAAAGAGGCCGGTGTAATAGAGATTGAAGCGTTCCTGAATGAGATTCACGGCGCGTTCCAGTAGTTGGTCCAATTCGAGAATGCTGGTGGTAACAGCGGCGACTTCAGCGGCCGTTTGCAGTTGCGTGCGCTGGGCGGATTGAATTTCTAAGGCTTTTTGCACTGCTTCAAATTGCAGGTGGGTGTTGAGGGCAATGGCGACTGACCCGGCGATGGTTTCCAGCAGCTGCACATCGCGTTCGCCAAAAGCGTCGGGGTCGTTTTCGTTTTCGATGGCCAGGACGCCGATCAATTCGTTGGCGACGATGAGGGGGAAACCAAGCCAGGTGGAGGACGGGGCGCCGACGGTGAGGGATTGATATTGTTTGGCTAGTTGGGCAATTTGGCGGCTAACGAGCAGGTACTGGCGGCTGCGCACGACTTGACCGCTGAAACCGGCGTTAATGTCTAATGGGGCAATGCTGGAAAGGTCAACTTCTTGCCCGTATTCGTAAGCGTAAATCCAGTTGAGGTGTTGTTTGTCTTCTGTTACCAGGATGATGGACATGGCCGTGGCTTCGAAGAGTGAGAAAACTTCGCGCCGGACGCCGGTAAAAATGTCATGCAAGGTTGGGGCTATGGATAGGGTGTGGCTGAGTCGGTTGAGGGCGCTGAGTTGGGCGACGCGTCCCTGGGCGTCTGAGGTGAGGGTGGCGTTGTGGATGGCCACGGCCGTTTCGTTGGCCATCACCTGCACCAGCTGCGCGTCGGCGTCGTTAAAGGGGCGCTCCGGGAAGTCGCGGAACAGATGGATGGCGCCGAGTGTTTGCGCACCGTGACGTAGAGGCGCTTCCAGGTTGGCGATGTGTTGGGCATTGATCACAAAAGTGCGGTTGGCTTCGTCCGTGTTTGGGTCTTGGAGATTGCGCAAGACGGGTTGGCCGGTAGCGAGTAGTTGGGCTGTAGCCGGGTGGTTGGCCAGGTCGATGGCGATTGGGGTGAGGTCGAATTTTTCGGCGAGACGGCCGTTTTCCTGCCTCACATACGTCACCTGCCCGATAAGTTGGTTGTGCGCTTCATCCCATTGGGTGATCAGGCAAACGGACGCCCTGAGCTGGTTGGCGAAGGTACGCGCGGCCCGGCGTTGAATTTCGCCCACATCCATGGTGCTGGCCAGATTGCTGCTGAGGTTTAATAATGTTTGGGTTTCGTTGAGGTGCTGCTCCGTGGCAGCGAACAGGCGGGCATTGTCGATGCTGATGGCGACTTGATTGGTCATAATCTGGAGGATGGCAATGTCATCTTCCAAGAAGGCTTCGGATTGGCGGCTTTGCACGTCTAAAACACCCAGGACACGGCCGTGCGCTTGCAGCGGCAGCGCCAATTCAGACCGCGTTTCCCGCAGCAGCGGCTCGTTAAAGAAGACCGGGTCTTCAAACACATCACGGGCGATGCGCGCCTCTTGATGCGCCGCCACCCAACCCACAATCGATTTGGACGCCATATCTACCTGGTAGCGGCGTGTTTTCATCTCTTCGCCGATGGCCCCGGTTGCTTCACGCAGCAGGAGAATGGATTCCGACTCGTCCAATAAATAAATCGCCACAAAATAAAAGCCAAACTGATCGCGCACCATGTATACGGTGTCGCGCAGCAAATCTTCCAGGTTCAAATAGGTGCTGGCTGTCTGGCTTACGGCTGCGCCGCGCTGCAACTGCTGCGCCCGCCGCTGCAACTGCCGCGCCTGGTCTTGTTGCTCGGCCGATAATTTCGCGGAAGCATCGACCGATTTTTGCATGGCATTGGCGCTTACCCAGGCGGCGAAGCTGATGCTGACCGTGGTCAAGGTGTAGGCCATCAGATCGATAAAGGTGAAGTTGGGATTTCCGGCAAACAGGTAATACGCCACCATAGATGCCAGAATGAGCGCAGTGTAGACGACGCTGGCAGAGACAGAACCCACTGTGGCGATGCCGATGACCGAGATGAGCATCAAATAGGGCAAAGTCGTTGTGTTTTCCCGGATGACGAGTTGACTAAAAAAAATGGTATTGGTGACGACGAAGAAGAAATGGGCGGCCCAAATCGGTTTGCCCCGGTGGACTAAGAAAAGCCCAATCGCGGCTGCAACGGGGATGAGGATCAGGGCAGCCAATGTGGATGCCCATGTTTCAGGTGCGATACTGCCAGAAGAAAGCGTCAGCAGAAAATGGGTTAGCGCACTGAGGATGGCAATGGAGGAAAGCCCGATGATGATGCTCTGGATGAGATGGCCTTTTTGCACGGCCGTTTCATTACTAGAGGGAATCGCCAACAAGCGCCTGAATAAAGCCGGGAGCGTCATGCTAAATGCCCAAATCCCAGATTTCTTCTCCACCTAAAATTTTCCTGATCTGTTCAGGAAATTGGTCGGCATCCAGGGGTTTGACCAAAAAACCGTCAAAACCCGCTTCCCTGGCCTTTTTCATTTCTTCACTGCTGCCATAGGCAGTCACGACGACGACCAGTGTGTCTCGGAGATTGCTGTCGGCGCGGATTTGCCGCAAAGCTTCATAACCGTCTTCGTGCGGCAGATGTAAATCCATCAAAATCAGGTCGACGCGCGGCATGGTATTGGCAAAATCCACCACGCCCCAACCTGTGGTTTTCCATTCGCATTTTTGCACGCCCATAAAGGCAAGCAATCGGGCGATAAGGACAAAGTTGGAAACGTTGTCTTCAACGACCAAAATGTGCGCATCGGTTGGGTTGGCTGGATATCTTGTATTGGAAGGCGGCTTATTCATGGGGTTTCTCGTTTACTACTGGCCAGGAATGCCTGGATTTGATCTGGCAAACTATCGACATTGATCGGTTTTTGGATGAAGCCGTTGGAACCGACTTCTCGGCTGCGTTGTTGATCTTCTTGGGTCACGTTGGCAGTCAGGGTAATGATGGGGGTGTACGCAAATTGTTCGTTCTGCCGCAGTTGGCGGGTCATCGTGAAGCCGTCCATTCCGGGCAAATGAATATCCATCAGGATGAGGTCTGGGGTATGGGTTTGTAGATAGGCGAATCCGGATGGCCCGTCTGACGCGCCATGTACTTGGTACCCGGCAGCCTGGAGGACACGCATGACAAGTTTTTGGTTGTCAAGGTTGTCTTCGATGTAGAGTATGGTTGGCGTTTGTGTTACCTGTGTCGTGTCAGGTTGGCCATCTTTTCCCATAATGAATTCGATAAATAGCTAGATTGATGGTTTATACCACATACTAGTGTACTTGATTCTGATTTTCGCGCCGTTAAGGTTGCGCAAAAAGCTATTTTGCGCCCATTAGAAGATGCTAGCAGAAAAATGTGTCTGCCAGGTTGATATTTGTGGAGATTTGTTAGTTTGCCCAAATGCGCGCTGAACGGCCGTTTATCTGCACACTCGCCCCTGCTGCCAACGGTTCCTCGGACCCGGCGGCGGCCAATAGTTCCGGCAGGCTGCCGGTGAATTGGGCCGGAATGGGTAGGGTGCGGCGGCGGTTGGAGGCGTTGATGGCGACAACGGCCGTTTGCCCTTCATGCTGTCTTTGATAAACCGCCACGCCCCGGTCGGCGGCCAGAATCTTAAAATCACCGCGTCGCAGGGCTGGTTTTTCGCGCCGCAAGGCAATCAACTGCCTTACGTTTGCGCGCAAGGCTGTGTCCCATTGGGCCGGCTCTTGCCAGGGAAATGCGCGGCGGCAGTCTGGGTCGCCGCCGCCGGGCAAGCCGATTTC
>WBZM01003807.1_pt1 | contig 11499 bp, 5 predicted proteins | sample 5204271 | NCBI WGS metagenome assembly WBZM01 (sample SAMN12344346, study PRJNA552823) | activated sludge metagenome | biome: Activated sludge suspended growth; feature: Nitrification reactor; material: Wastewater; isolation source: activated sludge from nitrification reactor of wastewater treatment...
AGTTGGGCTGCCCTTCGACAAATGTATCCAGCAGGCGGGCATACTCCGGCACTTCGCGGCACATGGTCAGGCCCAAATTGTCCAGCAATTCCACCGCCGATGGCTCAACTTCCAAAATCGCCGGCACCGCCGACAGCGCCGTAAACAACGCCGCAAAATGAATGATCGCCACGGCCGTCATCGCCGGGCGTGGCACCAGGTTGAGTTTGATCTCGGTCATCACTGCCAGCGTGCCTTCCGCGCCGCACACCATTTTCGCCAGATTAAACCGTGTATCGACCGGCCATTTGAAATTGAGGCTACGGCCGTCGGCCGTTTCTGCGCCAGCTATCAGCCGATCCAGGTTGTAGCCGCCACAGCGCCGCCAGTGGCGCGGCGTATGGCTGCGAATCACAGCCTGATGGGCAGGATCATCTGCCAGATTAACCATTTGTTGATACAGGCGACCTTCCAGGCTGTTGTGCTGCTGTTTTTGGCTCAGCTGCTCTGGGGATAGAGCAGAAAAATGCGCCACTGAACCATCGTTCAGAATGACGTTCGTTTCTAAAACGTGGTCGGCCGTCATGCCATACAAGATCGAATGCGCGCCGGTGGAGTTGTTGGAGACGATGCCGCCCATGGCGGCGCGATTGCTGCTGGCGGGATCGGGACCAAACTGGAGAGCGAACGGCCGTAGCTGCAAATTCAGCTCATCCAGCACAATGCCCGGCTGCACGCGCACCCACTGCTCTTCCTGATTCACTTCCAAGACTTGGTTCAGATGGCGCGTAAAGTCAATCACCAACGCCTCGTTCACAGCCTGGCCGGCCAGGCTGCTGCCACCGGTGCGCGCCAGCAGGGGAATCTTGTACTCGGCGGCGCAGGCCACGGCCGTCTGCACATCATCCACCGTTTGCGGAATGAGCACGCCGTACGGCATAACCTGGTAGATGCTGGCATCGGTGCTGTATAAAATGCGGCTGTAGGCATCGGTGCGCAGGCTGCCTGACACGCGTTTCTGCAAGGCGTTCAGAAAATCAGGTAGAGCGGACTCATGGGTCATGATCTAATATCTCCTGGTTCGTAGATGGCTCCCGTCAATAAAATAATGCCCATATAAACTACGTGGAAGGCGCAAAAAGAAGGGTCGATGTATTTTGTTTAGCGGAAAAGGCCGCGCCTGCGCCAAATCCTCACGATCAAACAGATAGTCACATTCTAACAGAAAATCCCAGTCCTAGACGTTTGGCTGGCAAGTGCCTTTGTTTGTTGTATCATCTCTGCAAATTCACCTATTGGACGTATATCTTATGACTGAAACCCAACAACATCCGCTGAGCCGTTTGTGGCAGTACACCGGCGCGTATCATCGAACCGTCGTCATTGCCACAACGTATTCCACTCTCAACAAAATATTCGACCTGGCTCCGCCCATCCTCATCGGTGTGGCGGTGGACGTGGTGGTCCAGCAGCAAGATTCTTTTCTGGCCCGGCTGGGCATCCCGGACGTGATGACGCAGTTGGTGGTATTGGGGGTGTTAACGGCCGTTATCTGGGCCTGTGAATCGCTTTTCCAATACCTCTACGCCTTGCAATGGCGCAACCTGGCCCAAACCATCCAACACGACCTGCGTCTGGACGCTTACGATCACGTGCAGCACCTGGACATGGCCTTTTTTGAAGAGCGCAGCAGCGGCGGCTTGATGGCCATCCTTAACGATGATGTCAACCAATTGGAGCGCTTTTTAGACATTGGGGCCAACGAAATCATCCAACTGATCACCACCATTCTGGTGATTGGCGGCATCTTCATGGCGACCGCGCCATCGGTGGCCTGGATGACCGTGCTGCCCATGCCAATTATCATTTGGGGTTCTATTCGCTTCCAGAAATGGCTGGCGCCCCGCTACATGCGCGTGCGCGAGCAGGTGAGCGTGCTCAACGGGCAGTTGGCCAACAACCTGGGCGGCATCGCCACCATCAAAAGTTTCACCGCCGAAGCACACGAGCGCGAACGGGTGCGGCAAGAAAGCAACGAATATCGCCAGCGCAACCGCGACGCCATCGCCCTGAGCGCTGCCTTTGTGCCGCTCATCCGCATGGTGATTGTGATTGGCTTCATCGCCATCATGGTGTTTGGCGGGCGGTTGGTGGTGCAAGGCACGCTGGCAGTCGGCGCGTACAGTGTGTTGGTGTTTATGACGCAGCGCTTGCTCTGGCCGCTGACACGTCTGGGCGAAACGTTGGATTTGTACCAACGGGCAATGGCTTCCACCACCCGAATTATGAATTTATTGGACACGCCGGCCGAAATTACCAGCGGTCCGGAAACGCTGCCGGTGGCGGCGGTAAACGGCGAGATCGTGCTGCAAGATGTCTCGTTTACATATGGAGAAGGGCGGAACGGCCGTGCCCCGGCCAGCTATCCCACTGTCATCCAAAACCTTTCCCTGCGCATCAAAGCGGGCGAAACGGCCGCGATTGTCGGGGCGACGGGGGCAGGCAAAACCACGCTCATGAAGCTTCTGCTGCGCTTTTACGATGTCAGCGCCGGCCAGATTTTGCTGGATGGGCATGATTTGCGCGCCTTGCAAATCAGCGATTTGCGCCAGGCTATTGGGTTTGTCAGCCAGGATGTCTTTTTGTTTCATGGCACGGTACGCGAAAATATCGCCTACGGCACATTTGATGCCTCGATGGAGCAGGTTATCGCCGCCGCCAAATCGGCGGAAGCCCACGATTTTATCATGGACCTGCCGCAGGGATATGACACGATAGTCGGCGAACGAGGTCAAAAATTGTCAGGCGGCCAGCGGCAGCGCGTTTCCATTGCCCGCGCCATCCTGAAAGACCCGCCGGTATTGGTATTGGACGAGGCGACATCGTCGGTGGACAATGAAACGGAAGCGGCGATTCAACGCTCGCTAGAGCGCATTGCTGTGGGGCGGACGACGATTGTGATTGCCCATCGGCTGTCTACGGTGCGTAATGCGGATGTGATTTTTGTGTTGGAAAACGGCCGTTTGCAAGAACAAGGCCGGCATGAAACATTAACCGAAAAGAACAACGGGATCTACGCCGGATTATGGCGCGTGCAAACGGGGCAGGCCGCTCATTTAAGCAAACCGACAACCAACCTTAACTAGAACGGTAAGCAACAGCCCATAAAGTACTATTTGTATAGCGTGAATTTACCGTTTATACTAATAACTAGCCTGTGAGCTTCAGTTGATATGCCGAAACAATGAATAAAAATTTATCTTCATCTCTAGATGTATACGATTCCAAGAAGAACCAACGGGTAGCCCGCATTGCGCTGAATGGCTACGATATTAAAGCGGGCAGTTTGCTGCCCGCCTCCGGGGCCATGCGCAGCTTTGTCATCTTAGACGGTGATTTGTGGGAACCTTGGAATGCGGTGGCTACGTTGCGCCTGCGCCATGAAACCGGCACGGAGGTCGCTATCCGCGTTGCCGCGCTGCCGGTTGAAGACAACGGCTACGGACTGATTGAATTTCTGTAGTCTGCCAATCATCTCTTGTTAGGTTATTCATAAAAAAGCCCTGGAATTCCAGGGCTTTTTTTGTGCCTGTCGCCGGATTGGGTTGGCTTTATCTTATTCTACAAAGTATTCACGATAGTTTCCCCGTAGTTCTATCTTATTAGTAGTCGTTAGTAGGGGGTGTTGATATGTGGATAGCCCTCTTTGCCCCCTTTATCTGTTGGATTGGTCAATGGGAGCCCTCTATATACGGCCGTTCCACTTCCCGTAATAAATGCCGGCTGTGGAACATCGAACGGCCGTTGTGTATGAAGCAAAAATCCAGTTCTGTAGTCCCTGCAAAGGGTCACCCCATATCTGGTCTCATAAAAAATAGACGCCCTATATCTGGTTTTTCCAGCCGTTTCGCGGCGAAGTGACCCGGAGTCTTTTCCACAATAACCAGAGGTTTTCCACAGTTATGAGTAACTTATCCACAGAAAATGGGAGAAACGGCCGTTTTCCCTCTTGACAAATAAATGGATTCTGTTCCACACAAAAAAGAGCCTGCTTCCGAAGAAACAGGCTCTTTTAGCCATTAGTCAAGAATAGCAAGGCTTTTACACCGGCTTCGCCAGGGAAAACTGCTTCCCATTTGCCTCGTAAAGCGCGGCTTTAATTTCTAACATATCTCGCCGGGCTGATGCATCCGTTTCCAGCAGCGACGAAATTTTTTCATACCCATACAACACGGTTGTATGATCTCGATTCCCCAACGCGGCGCCAATAATAGGCAGCGAACTATCCGTTTCTGTGCGCGCCAAATACATCGCCATTTGTCGCGGGAAGGCGATCGTGCGGCTGCGGCTTGTGCTGCCGAGCGCATCTGGCGTCACATTGTAATAAGCGCATACAGCATCAATCACTTGAGGAATCGTTACCTTATCCGGGCGGCGCACCAGATCCGCCAGGGCCATATTCACCAGTTCCGTATCAACTGTGCCTGTGCCCGAAAGTTGGGCATAGGCAATCACTTTATTCAGCGCGCCTTCTAACTCCCGGATATTGTTCCGAACATGATGCGCTATCAAATCAATCACATGATCAGGAACCGCCACACCATGATCTTCTGCTTTGGCCTGCAGAATCGCTTTCCGCGTTTCCGTATCCGGCAATTGAATGTCTGCCATTAAGCCCCATTCAAACCGCGATTGCAGGCGTTCTTCCAGCGTCGCCATGGCTTTGGGCGGCCGGTCGCTCGATAAGACCACTTGTTTTCCCTGGCTGTGCAGATCGTTAAACGTGTGGAACAACTCTTCCTGCGTGCTTTCTTTACCGGCGATAAATTGAATATCATCAATCAACAGGACATCTGGCGTACGGTAGCGTTCGCGGAATTGAGACATCTGCTTATTGCGGATGGATTGCACCAGATCGTTCGTAAAGGTTTCCGAAGAAATATAACAAATTGTCAGCCCATCACTAATACATTTGTGCCCAATTGCATGCAGGAGGTGGGTTTTGCCTAAACCCACGCCGCCATAAATAAAAAGGGGGTTATACGTTTGGCCGGGGTTTTCAGAAACAGATAGAGCCGCCGCATGAGCCAACCGGTTACTTGTTCCCACAATAAAGGAGCTAAACGTAAACCGGTTATTTAACGCCAGGCTGATGGAGTCATCATTTGAAGCAGGGAGTGATGGGCGACGAGGTTGAGGTTGTTTGGCGCCATTGATTGAACTGGAGCCGTTCATAACGGGCGGCGCAGGGATGATGATTTCATCGGACCAAACCACGAACCGTACATTGACGGGAGCGTTTACGATGGCGGACAATGTGCGCAAAATCGTGTCCTGCAACCGATTCTCTAGCCAATCTTTAGCGTAATCATTCCGGACACCAATGACAAATTCGTTGTTTTCGCAGGCGAGCAAACGAGCATCTTTCAACCATGTATTGAAAGTTGCTTTGGTCATTTGCAGTTCTAATTCGCCCAGGGTTGCTTTCCAAGCGGTTTCTGGAGACATAACATACCTAGCCCATAAAATGCTCGGCCTGTAATGATAGACAGGCGCGACAAAGCAGTGGCAAAGGCCACACGGTGAGAAACTAATTGAACAAAAGGGGACTTCTAGCCGTCGAAACAGGCTTTTGGTTTTACCGAGACCCTCGACCCGATAAGCACACGATTACTCTGAATTAGCGCCAAATAGGATGGTAGTTCCACGGTTCGCCAAACGGTGTAACGAACACTTAATGCCAAATCTGAGCAACTATAACAAGCCACAACGGTTTTTTGATTTTAACAAATGGGGGAAGCCAAAGCAATTAAATGCAGCCCTAAATGCCTTAAAAGGTTCGAAGTTTTTAGGATAGCCCAATCTTAAAAAATTCATATTTTTTAAGATTGGGAACTTGACAGTTATTTCGTTTACCTAGAATTTGGGATGCATTTTTGTTGCCCCCCACATATTGGGGCAAACGGTTTGCCGTTATGCAAAGTCAGGTTGGTGGTTCTGTTTGGTTTCCGCGACAGTTACGTTTTTTTCACAGTTTGTGCAATACATCTTTATGAATTACGGTGTAGAATGAGCATCCATGACCATCTGCTTGACAATTCTGACTTAAATTGACTAGAATTTTATTGTCCCAAAGTGCTTAGGCCCATCTTTAATGGTGCTGAAATCGCACTCAACGAATTTACATGGAGGCTCGTGATGAATGTTATAAAGGTTTCTGCTCGATCCCGAACTGCGGCAGTAGCGGGGGCCATTGCCGGCGTCATGCGTGAAGTTAATAGAGCAGAAGTACAGGCAATTGGGGCAGGCGCTGTGAATCAGGCGCTAAAAGCCATTGTCATTGCTAAAGGGTATCTTGCAGAAGAAGGTGTTGAGGTTGTTTGTGTGCCTTCTTTTGTAGAAGTTAATATTGATGAGCAAGAACGGACTGCGATTCGTATTGTGGTGGAACCCCGTAATTAATTGTATTAAACAGAATTTTATTTGTGGGATTGTCTTTGGGCACGGCGTAAGCCGTGTCCTTTTTGTTTGGTGATGCAGGTTTGATTTGGCAACAATTGGCTCTGCTGTGGTGTAAATGGAGGGTTATATGAAGCAATTCATTAGATTTGGGGTGGCGGCTTTTGCCGTTAGTTTTTTGGGGATGTTGGTTTGGGCGGGCATGCAACCTGTGGTCCAGAGAAGTCATCCAGGCGTCATGGGCCATGTGGGAGTGGATGATCGTCCACACGTGGACGATGACTGGTTGGCTTTGGCTGTTCCTGAATTACAGCAAGCTGAATATCGTTTATCTGGGCAGGGTGATTTGTATCGGGCTTCCAATCGCGCTCAAAACTTGCGTGCATCTTTTTCGGCGGTAGGTATTTGGCTGACGCCGCGCGTGGCGGATACGTTGGCCTGGCAGTGGGGGTTGCAGTTGGTTGGTTATGGTCAAGATGGGCAGGTTACGGCCGTTTCTCCCGCACACCTCACGGCCGTTGACGCGCAGATCACCTATACCCGCGACAACCTTCTGGAATGGTATACCAATGATGCCCGCGGCGTGGAACAAGGCTTTACGCTGCTGCGGCCGGCCGCCGGCGATGAATGGCTGCTGGACCTGGCCGTATCGGGTAATTTGCGCCCCCAGGTTGTGGCTGATGGCCAGGCAATTGGTTTTTATACGGCCGTTGGCCAGCAAGTGCTGCAATATCGTGATCTAAAAGCCTACGACGCCCGCGGCAAAACCCTGCCTTCCACTATGGAGTTGATCGCCCTGGCGGATGGGCAAACGGCCGTGCGCCTGCGTGTCGATGCGTCCGATGCGGCATATCCGCTGACCATCGATCCTCTCATTTTGACCCCGGAATCCGATTGGACCAGCTTCACGGCCCAAGACGCCAATTACGGCTATGCCGCCGCCTCTGCCGGCGACGTGAATGGGGATGGGTATGAAGATGTCATCGTTGGCGCAAACTGGTATGACAACGGCCAGGTGGATGAGGGCGCTGCGTTTGTATTTCTTGGGTCTCCTACGGGATTAAATCCGCTGTTTGATTGGCGGTATGAAAGCAACACGCCCCAGGAAGAATTTGGCATTGCCGTGAGCACAGCCGGCGACGTGAATGGGGACGGGTATGACGATGTTCTCATTGGCGCGAATTCGCCGCTTGCCAGTTCAATGGGTAAGGCTTATGTGTTTTATGGCTCGCCAACAGGCCTGACGGCCGTGCCTGCCTGGGTTGCCACAGGTGAACAAATTGCCGATAAATTTGGCACGGCCGTTGCCTCGGCCGGCGACGTGAACAATGACACCTACGATGACATCATCATTGGCGCGCCGGAATACAATGGAACCTCTGGTGTGCCGTCTGGACGGGCATATGTCTATTATGGCAGCGCGGCAGGATTGTCCACTACGGCCGATTGGATCGCTGAAAGCGATTTAGACGGCTCCCGGTTTGGCATTTCTGTCAATTCCGCCGGCGATGTGAACAACGATACGTTTGCGGACGTGATTATTGGCGCGCCTGACTATGCCCCCAATGGCGTGACAGGGCTGACGGCCGTTTACTTGGGCGGACAAAATGGGTTGCCTGCCGCTAACCCGCCCGTCGCCACCCTGGGCGATGCGTCCAGCGTCCTGATTGGTCAATTACCGTTTGGCGCGCCGCACCAATTTGGTTTTGCCGCCGCCGCCGCCGGTGACGTTAATGGCGACGGGTTCGGCGACGTGATAGTTGGCGCGCCGGGGTATGGGGATCAATTTGGCGTCTATGGGGCCGCTTTTGTTTATTTCGGCACCCCCCAGGGCGAGGTGTTAACGCCTACAATTTTAAGCGCCTATATACCCGACGCCATGTTTGGGCATGATGTCGGGTCAGCCGGAGATATGAACGGCGATGGCTACGATGAGGTCATTGTCGGCGCGCCGGGGTATAACGCGGGCATCCAGGGTTTCCGGTCAACGGTGGCCGGCGGTGGCGGGGCGTTTGTTTACCGGGGTACGCCCACGATTTCCGAACTGTTTGTACTCTGGTCTGGAGCCAGCCTGACGGCCGATTCCCGGTACGGCACATCGGTCGCCGCCGGAGATGTCAATGGCGACGGCTTTGCCGATGTGTTGGTGGGCGCGCCGCAGCTGCCCAATCCGAGCGGATTTAAAGGGCAGGCGTTTGCTTATTACGGTTCGGGCGTCATTTCGGCGCTTACGGCCGTTAACTCCAGCCCGACGCCGCTCGGCCAGCCTACTTTTTTCCAGGCCTTGGCGCCAGGGGCAGGCTTTTTGCATTACGAATGGGCGTTTGGTGATGGCGGCACGGCCGTTGGCCAAACTCTAGGCCATGTGTATGCGGAACCGGGTCTTTACACTGCGATGGTAACAGCCACCAGCCTGACCGATAGGGCTTATGCCACAACGCCGGTCACGGTTACTGTCGATTCCACCGTGACGCCAGGCGGTGGCGGCGATTTGACTTTTACCAATCCGACCACCGGTTTAGGGCTGAACGTTCATGTACCGGCCGGCGCAGTATCCGATTTGTTGCAGTTGTCTTACACGCCGCTGGTCACCATTTCGCAGCCATCGCCCGCCGGAACGATTGGGTATTATTTCGACCTGGACGCCGTGGACGGGGAAAAGGTGTACCTGCCGCTTATTCCGGTTGGGGATGCGCCGATTGTATTTGGAGAACCTCAGGCTGTGGCCGGGGAAACGGCCGTGCCTCTACCCACTTCTCTCGCTGCGCCAACACCCGGTTTCACCTTCTTGCAGCCGGTCAGCATCAAAATCTTTTACAACGAAGCGACCCTGCCGCCTGGCACAGATGAAAACGCGATGAAACTGACGTTTTGGGACAAACCCAGCCAAAGTTGGATAGACGCAGCCACCAGCTGCGTTCCGGCATCTATCTACGAGTACAACCCGGTCGAAAACTGGTTCCGGGTGGATATTTGCCACCTCAGCCGGTTCAGTGTATCCGGCTAACGAGGCGGTAGTGGGCGTGTTCGATTAGCAAATTGCGCGAAACACACACAAGGAGGCGTCTACTCAACGCCTCCTTGTTGTTTGGCGTACAGATCGTGGATGGCGCGATGGGTAGGAATGTTCGACAGGTAAGCGTGTCTCAGAGCGTCTTCGCTGATTTTTTGGCTTTGTTCAATGAGCAGCGCATGGGCTTTGTCAATAATCTGTTCCGCCCGCGTTTCCTGGTTTGTGCGTGTCAGTGTCTGAGCGCAAACGAGCAGGACGTCCAGAGGGTAATCCAGGCCGTCGATGCCGTTTGTTTCGATCCAGGCCAGAGCTTCTTCTACAAGTTCCTGAGCGGCTGTAACCTGCTGCTGCTTCAGCGCGACTCGGGCCAGGTCGGCCAGATTGTCGATGGCGCAGGCTGTTTGCCCGATGTCGCGGCGGATGAGCATGGCTTCGTGGTATGCGGCCTTTGCTTCTTCAAACGCGCCCAGTCCTTCCAGCGATTTGGCTACGGCCGTTAAACTATACCCTTCTCCCAACCTGTCCCCAATTGCCCGGTCGATAGCCAGGGCATGGTCGGCCGCCTCTTTGGCCTGCTGCTCCTGGCCCATATCGTGCAGCACCAGAGCCAAATTGCTGGCCGCCGACGATTCTTCCAGCCGGTCGTGCAGCGTTTCGGCCAGCGACAGCGCCTGCTCGTGAAGCGTTTGCGCCTCGTTAAGGTTGCCCAGCGTATGATAAATGGCCCCCAAATTGTTCAGAATGCGCGCCTCGTTGTGGCGGCTGCCGATCATTTGGGTGATGGTCAGCGCTTCCTCCCCGCTTTCTTTGGCTTTGCCAAAATCGCCCAGTCCATGATAAACGCCAACCAGATTCAGTAAGCAGGCGGTTTGCCGGTGCAAGTTGTTCAGGCTGCGCGTCAGCACAAGCGCTTTTTCATAATGATCGCGCGCCTGGTGATGATTGCCCAAGAAATAATAAACCACGCCCAGCCGCACCAGACTGGTCGCTTCGGTGAGTTGGTCGCCATTTTGGCAGGCGAGAGTTTGCGCCTGGAAGAGAAGCTGTTCAGCTTCGTCGAAGAGGCCCTGACGGACGAGGGCAAAGGCCCACTCGTTCAGGCCGATGGCTTGCTGGCGGGGATCGTTGGCTTGTTGGGCCAGGGTAACGGCCGTTTTCGCCAGGGTAACGGCCGTGGGAAAATCACTGATCGCCTGATAATACGCCGCACATTTCAAGGCCACATCAGCGCGCTGGCCATCCGTGGCTGCCAGCGCCTGCAAAGCGTCCAGGTCTGTTTTTTGCGCCTCCCGGCGGCCGGTTAAATGATAAACCTCGGCCCGATCGCTCAACAACGCATAGTGTTGCTCCTGCTGCAATTCAGACAACTCCGGCTGGTTGGTCAGCAAAATCAACGCCCGGCCGAAATAACCAATGGCCTCCTCGTTGGCAAACTGAGCCGCCGCCTGTTTCCCTGCCCGCGTCAGATACGCAATGGCTTTGTCCGGCACGTCTCCCTCCTCAAAATGGTAGGCAATCAGAGGCAGCAAAAAGCCGGTATGCTCGCCCAACTGCTCCTCCAAAGCAGCCGCCACCTGCTGATGGATCTGTCGTCGCGTTTGTTTGGGCACGGTGGTGTAGGCTACTTCTTGGATAAGAATGTGACGGAACGCCCATTCCCAATCCTCAGCGATTTGCGATTGGCTCAGCCGATCGGCCAATTGGCGAACTTCCAGCAAGAGCAGCGTCGGTTCCACCGAATCAATCTGCGTGATTTGGGCCAGCAGCTGCTGCCAGAACGTGCGCCCGATGATGGCTGCGTGCTGCGTGATTTGCTTGTTTTGTGGCGGCAGCCTGTCCAGGCGAGCGGCGATGATGTCTTGAACGGAACCGGGAACGCGCACATCGGCCACGGCGCGGGTAACGCGCCAACCGCCGCCTCGTTCATCTTCTTGCAGCGTGCCGTCTTCGATGAAGGAGCGAATCAATTCCTCGACAAAAAATGGGTTGCCTTGGGCGTGGGCGTTGATCAAGGTCGAGAGTTCTGTGGGCAACGTCTGATCTAACAA
>WBZM01003808.1_pt1 | contig 11493 bp, 10 predicted proteins | sample 5204271 | NCBI WGS metagenome assembly WBZM01 (sample SAMN12344346, study PRJNA552823) | activated sludge metagenome | biome: Activated sludge suspended growth; feature: Nitrification reactor; material: Wastewater; isolation source: activated sludge from nitrification reactor of wastewater...
GCGGATGCGCTCGGTGACCATGGCCAGGGCGCTGATCAGAGCGAACGGCTCGAGCAGCGGCTTGTCCTCGAGGAACTCGCGGGAGCCGTCGGGGGTGAACGGATAGATCGAGTTCGACACCTCGGGGTAGGCGACCGAGTCGGGGACGAGGAAGGCGTCGTAGCCCGCGGCGTCCGCGGCTTGGGCCAGCGGCGCCATGTAGCTCGGGTTGGTCAGCGCCTCGGCGTAGGTGAACCGCAACTGTGCCCCCTCGGGTGATCCGCCGGCCGGTTTGGCCGTCGGGGGCTCATCGTGTCACGCGTGCGGGGTGGCGGTGGTCAGCGCCCGGGTCGGAACCGAGACGCGAGCCGCATGCCGATCCGATCGCTGCTCGGACGCGACGGTGGCCGCACCCTGGAGGGGTGCGGCCACCGGGTCAGTCGATCAGGATCGGGCCGGTCGACTCAGAGGGTGAAGTGGATCGTGGCGGACCAGGGGCCGGCGGTGCCGTTCGCCACCGCACGGATCTTGGCGTCGTACTGCGTGCCCAGGCACATTCCGGTCGCTCCGCCGTCGACGAAGTGGGCTGTCGAGACCTGACCGGGGAACGACTGCTGGTAGGTGTGGCCGAACCAGGTGCATCCGAAGGTCGGATCCAGGAAGATGTCGTAGGAATCCGCGCCGGGGACCGGGTTCCACGAGAAGTCGCCGTAGGTCGGACAGCAGCCCGAGCCCGTCTTGGTGAAGCCGGTCGGGGCGGTCGCCGGGGCGCCGGTCGCGGTGACCGAACGGGTCTTGGTGGCCGTGGCGCCGTTGTTGTCGGTGACGGTCAGGGTGACGTCGATGGTTCCGGCGGGGATCGTCTTGACGACCGTCGCACCGGACTCGGTGCCGAGCTCCTGGAAGTCCCAGGCGTAGCTGACGATCGTGCCGTCGATGTCGCCCGACAGGGTCGAGGCGTCGAAGGTGGCGTTCAGCGGCGCCGTCCCGGTCGCCGGTGAGATCGAGAAGTCGGCGGTCGGGGCGTTGTTGGTGGCCACGATCGTGGTCGCCGTGGTGCCGATCGCGCCCTTGTCGTCGGTGACCTTCAGCTGCACCGTCCACGTCCCGGGGGCGAAGGTGTGGCTCACGACGTCGCCGTTCTGGGTGTGGCTGTCGCCGAAGTCCCAGAAGTAGTTGACGATGGTGCCGTCGGTGTCGACCGAGCCGGTGGCGTCGAAGTTGATCGTCAGCGGTGCCAGACCCGTGGTCACGCCACCGGTGTCGATGTTCGCCACCGGCGGGGTGTTGGCCGGGGTGGCCGGTCCGCCGGGGTCACCGGAGCACGCTCCGGCGAACAGGGCGACGGCCGCGATCAGGCCGACGGCGAGCAGGTTGCGGTGCTTCATGGTTCTCCCTCCAGGGGATGGTCGATGTGTCGTGTGGGGTGGGCGGGTGTCGAGTCGGTTCGACGGCGTCAGAGGTTGTTGACGTAGACGGTCGGGGACCATGGACCCCACTGGCCGTTGGCCCGAGCCCGGATCTTCACCTCGTAGTCGGAACCGAGGCAGAGGCCGGCGGCCTGGACCCGCCCACGGTTCGTCTGGCCGTTGATCACCGCCCCGTGGTCGGTGAAGCATCCCTGGCCGAGCACGCCGTCCATGAAGACCTCGTAGCCGTCGGCGCCGGGCACCGGGGTCCAGGCGAAGTCTCCGTAGGTGTCGCAGCAGCCTGAGCCCACCTTCTGCAGGTTGGTGGGGGCGACGGTCGGGGCGCCGGTGACGGTGACGGTCACGGTGGTCGAGGTGGCGTCGCCGCGGTTGTCGGTGACGGTGAGGGTCACCGGGTAGGTGCCGGGCTGGGTGAAGGTGTGGCTGGTGATCGCCCCGGAACCGGTGGTGAAGTCGCCGAAGTTCCAGTCGTAGGCGACGACGGTGCCGTCCGGGTCGCTCGAGCCGGCCCCGTTGAACGCCACCGCCAGCGGCGCGCTGCCCGAGGTCACCGACGCGGTGGCCGAGGCGACCGGCGGCTTGTTCAGGGTGGCGGTGTTGATCACCTGCAGGTCGTAGTCGTGGCGGGCGCCGCTCGAGGAGAACTGCTGGCCGCCGATGTTGCGGCCGCCGTCGAGGGCGAAGATCATGCCGCCGTCGATGTTCGGTGGGACGCTGATGACCGGGATGTCGACGGTCGGGAAGTTCACGTTGGCGCCGTTGATGATCCCGGCCAGGGAGCCCTTGGCCGCGACTCCGACGTAGAAGCGGGAGCCGATGGCGTCGTCGGGGATGCCGGGGATGGAGTCGAACAGGCCGCCGGCGATCAGGGTGAACGCCTGGCCGAAGTCGTCGAAGAGCTGGGAGATCAGGGCGTTGGGGTCGCTGGGGACGGTCCCGGCGGCCACGGTGGCGTCGAGGGCGTTCTCCATGACGCCGGCGGCGGCCTGCGCGACCGGCAGCACGGTCACGTCGTCCTGCTCCATCGCCCAGGTCCAGGTCCCGACGACCTCGAGGCCGTTGACCGGGTTGGCCAGGTCCAACACGTCGAGCAGCTGCACGTTGGGGAAGTCGACCTCGGCGCGCTCGCCGCCGACCAGGACGTGGGACTGGCCGTCGCCGAGGTCATCGAAGGCCTGGGCTCGGTCGCCGACGATGCCGACCTGAGCGGATCCGGGGACGCCGACCTTGACCCGGAACCACAGGTTGTAGACGAACGGCTCGTCGCGGGTGCCGTAGAAGAACGTGTCGTTGTGGTTGACCACGGTGACCTTGCTGGCCCGGAACTTGAACCCGTAGTTGGGCGCGGGAGTCCCCGGAGGCGTCGAGCAGGACGCCGCCACCAGCACGGCGACCACAGGGACGGCGATCAGGGCGGCGACGCGGCGCAGCCGGACAGAGCGGTTCATGGCGGGGTTCTCCCTCGTCGGCGCGGGGACGCCCCCACGTTCGCAACGGACCTCCTGAGCCGGGTTCAGGAGTTCTTGAACGATAGTTCAGGAACGGGTCCGGGAACAAGGTGGGTGTCGGGCAATTGGCCCATCCCGACGGGCCGGGGCACGGCCGCTCGGACCGCACGGGACCGGATCCGGTCAGCGGTGAGCGAGCAGCGGCAGGTGCTCGAGACGTCGCGGGGTCCGAAGCATCTGCGAAGCTCTCGGGATGCTCAGCTACGACGAGGCGGCCCGGCAGGTGACCGCGGCCGGGATGCCGTTCGAGACCGTGCAGCAGGACGTGATGGGAGTGCCGCGCACGTTGTTCCGCAACGCTCCGAACAGCCTGCGCGACATCGTCGTCGCGGCGTCCGCACGCAGCGACGACGTCACCTTCCTGGTCTACGAGGACGAGCGGTGGGGCTTCGAGCGCTTCGGACGCGAGGTCGCGGCCCTCGGGACGGCCCTGGTGGAGCAGTACGGCATCGGACGCGGTGACCGGGTGGCGATCGCCATGCGCAACTACCCCGAGTGGGTCGTGTCCTTCGCCGCCGCGGTGTCGATCGGGGCGATCTCGGTCAGCTTCAACGCCTGGTGGACCGCTGAGGAGATGGACTTCGCCCTGTCCGACTGCGGGGCGTCGGTGCTGATCGCGGACGCCGAGCGGATCGAGCGCAGCCGGGCCACCTGTGAGCGACTGGGGGTTCCGACCCTCGCCGTGCGCGCCCCGGACGCGGCCGACCTCGGTAGCCCCGCCGCACCGGTCGCCCAGTGGTCCGACGTCGTGGGAGCTCGGGCCACCGATCCGGCCGTCGTACTGCCCGAGGTGGCGATCGACCCCGACGACGATGCCACGATCCTCTACACGTCGGGCACGACGGGCAACCCCAAGGGCGCGGTCTCCACCCACCGTGCCGTCGTGCAGGCGCTGATGGGCTACGCGTGCCGCTCCGCGCTGGACAAGGCCCGTGACCCCGACCGTCAGGGTGGACTGGCCGCTCCGTCGTTCATCCTGGTCGTCCCGCTGTTCCACGTGACCGGCTGCGTCCCGGTCATGCTCAGCTGCATGCTCGGCGGGCTGAAGCTGGTGATGGTCTACCGGTGGGATCCCGAGCGGGCGTTGCAGCTGATCGAACGGGAGGAGATCTCGAACTTCGTCGGCGTCCCCACCCAGAACTTCGACATGCTGAACTGCGAGGCGTTCGAGCGCTACGACACCTCGAGCCTGCGCAGCGTCGGGGGCGGGGGAGCGCCGGCCCCGCCGGAGCTGGTGCAGCGCATCGCGACCACCTACGCGAAGGCCGCGCCCGGCATCGGCTATGGGATGACCGAGACCAACGCCTACGGACCCCAGAACGGCGGGGCCGACTACCTGACGCACCCGACCAGCGCCGGGCGGACGACGCCGATCATGGCGGTCGAGATCCGCGACCCGAACGGCGTGCCGGTCCCCGTCGGCGAGGTCGGCGAGATCTGGTTCAACGGACCGAACCTGATCCGTGGCTACTGGAACCGACCCGACGCCACCGCCGAGGTGCTCGTCGACGGGTGGCTGCGCAGCGGCGACGTCGGCCGACTCGACGCGGAGGGCTTCGTGTACGTCGAGGACCGGATCAAGGACATGGTGCTGCGAGGCGGCGAGAACGTGTACTGCGCCGAGGTCGAGGCCGCGATCCACGAGCACCCCGCCGTGCACGAGGTGGCGGTCTTCGGCGTGCCCCACGACCGCCTGGGTGAGGAGGTCGCGGCGGTCGTCGTGCCCAGGGTCGGCGCATCGGTGACCGAGACCGAGCTGGTCGACTTCCTGGCGGAACGCCTGGCGCCGTTCAAGGTGCCGACCCGTCTGCGGATCCGGCCCGAGCCGCTGCCGCGCAACGCGGCCGGCAAGTTCCTCAAGCGTGACCTGCGCCGCGAGGAGGAGGCGGCCTCGGCCTCGGCGACCGCGTGACGGTGGCGGCTCGACGGCGGCTTGATGGCGGCGGCGGGACCCCGGGTACCGTGAGCGCCGATGGACGCAGCGACCAAGACCAACCCGGGCAACTTCTTCGAGGACTTCACCCTCGGGCAGCGGATCGACCACGCCACCCCCCGCACCGTCACCGCCGGTGACCGGGCGCTGTACGGCGCCCTGTACCCGACGCGGTTCGCCCTGCCGTCCTCCGACGAGTTCGCGGCCGCCTGCGGACTCAGCCCGGCGCCGGTCGAGGAGCTGATCGGCTTCCACATCGCGTTCGGCAAGACGGTGCCGGACATCTCGCTCAACGCGGTGGCCAACCTGGGCTACGCCGAGTGCCGCTTCCACCGGCCGGTGCGCCCCGGCGACACGCTGCGGTCGAGCTCTGAGGTGATCGGGCTCAAGGAGAACTCCAACGGGCGAACCGGTGTCGTGTGGGTGCGGTCGACCGCCACCGACCAGCAAGGTCGCACCGCCATCGACTGGGCCCGTTGGGTCATGGTCCGCAAGCGGGACGAGTCGGCCCCCGCCCCCGAGGCCGTCGTGCCCGACCTGGCGCCGTTCGTGGAGCCGGCCGACCTGATCGTGCCCGACGGACTCGACCTCACCGCCTACGACGCGGTGGCGGCCGGTTCGCCGTTCCGCTTCGACGACTACGAGGTGGGCGAGAAGGTCGACCACGTCGACGGCGTCACCCTGTCGGAGGCCGAGCACATGATGGCGACCCGGCTGTGGCAGAACACGGCCAAGGTCCACTTCAACACCGAGGCCCGCGACGACGGCCGCCGCCTGATCTACGGCGGCCACGTCATCTCGATGGCGCGGGCCCTGTCGTTCAACGGGCTGGCCAACGCCCAGCTGATCGCGGCGATCAACGCGGGAGCGCACACCAACCCGGCCTTCGCCGGCGACACCGTCTACGCGTGGTCAGAGGTGCTCGACAAGGCCGAGCTCGATGCCCCCGGCGTCGGGGCGCTGCGTCTGCGGTTGGTGGCCACGAAGGGCCGCGACGAGTCGATGACGCTCAAGGGTGACGACGGCAAGTACCTGCCGCACGTGCTGTTGGACCTGGACCTCTGGGTGCTCTGCCCCCGCTGAGTGCTGTGCCCCTGCTGGCCGAGGGCCCGCTCCGGGGTCAGGACTTCTCGGTGGCCTCGGCCTCGATCGCCTCGGAGTCGGCCTTCAGCTGCTTCTCCTCGACCTTGCGGGCCTTCTTCATGGCGTGCTCGATCTTGGACTGCATGTCGGCCACCGCGACCACGACCAGGCCGGCGGTGCCCTCGTCGAGCTGCTCGCCGGCCTCCTTGAGGTCCTTGCGGCTCATGCCCGCGGCCGCGTGCCCGGCGAGCGAACCCAGGAGTGCTCCTCCGGCGGTGGTGCCGACCAGCAATCCTGTGCCGATGGCGGCCGCCGGGAAGAGGGCTATCACCAGACCGGTGGCCAGCCCGACGCCACCGCCGAGCACGCCGCCGACCCGGGTGGGTGTCTCGTGCTTCTTGACGATCTTGACCTTGCCGTCGTCGCGCTTCTCGACCACGGCGGCGTCGTAGGCGTCGATCAGGCCCGCTTCGGTGTGCAGGGCGTGGACCGCCTCGTAGTCGGCGAGGGCGTCGGCGGGGTCGTCGTAGACGCCGAGGTAGGCGTAGAAGGTGTCGATCGCCATTGGGAGCTCCGTTCCGTCGGTTCGCCGGCGGGTGCCCGCCGCAGTACCGGTGCAGCCTACGGATGACGGCCGGCGGTCGTCGTCGCCCCGAACGGGTGATCCGACGGACCGGGGCTCAGACGAAGCGGGTCACCCAGCCGTCGCGGCGGAACCGGCGGAGCTGGTGGGCCACGAACCAGGTCGACGCCGCCGCGATGACCGCGGTGCCGACGGCGGCGACCGCGAGCTGGGCCCACGCCACCTCGCCGTCCTCGATGCCGATCCTCACCGCGTCGAACACGTGGGTGAGCGGGATGGCTCGGGCGACGACCTGCAGGACCGGGGGCAGCGACTCGACGGGGTAGAACACGCCCGACAGCGGCATCAGCAGCACGAGCGTCCCCCACGAGAACACCTCCGCCCGATCGCCGTACTGGAGCGTCAACCCGACCACGAACAGGGCGACGGACCAGCCGAACAGCAGCAGGAGCGCGGCGCTCGGGACGAGCACGACCCCGGCCGAGGTGGGCGACACGGCGAAGAACACGACACCGACCGCACCGATGACGGTGACCGACACCCCGGTTCGCAACAGTCCGACGACGCCGAAGCTGCTCAGCATCTCGCGTTCGGTGAGCGGTGTGGCGATCAGGTTGAGCAGGTTGCGGCTCCACACCTCGTCGAGCAGCCCGAAGGAGCCGGCCAGGGTGAGCTGCCAGATCAGGTGGAACAGCATGATCCCCGTGACCAGCAGGACCACCGGTGCGTCCCCGATCCCGTAGGCCACGCCGATCGACCCGAACAGCAGACCGTCGACCAGGGGCAGCACCAGCAGCAGGAACCAGAAGTCGGGGTTGCGGCTCTGCGACAGGAGGCTGCGGCGCACCATGGCCCGGACCCGCCTGGTGTCGAACGACGGCGGGGCGCTCCGGGAATCGGTCCCGGTCGTCGAGGGGGCGGCGGGATCCATCAGACCTCCTGCTCGCGCACGCGGGCGGCCTCGGCCAGGAACATCGATTCGAGATCCGCGTGGCCGTGGGAAGCCACGACCTGGTCCGGCGGGCCGTCCGCGATGATCGTGCCCTGGCGGAGGAAGATCACCCGGGTGGTCAGCTCGGCGACCTCGCGCATGTCGTGGCTGGTCAGCAGCAGCGTGGCGTTGCGCTCCGAGTTCATGTGCTCGAGGCGGTCCCGCACCCTCATCGCCACGTCGGGGTCGAGCGACGCGGTCGGCTCGTCCAACACGATGAGGCGCGGATGGTGGATGACCGCCTTGGCGAAGCCGACCAGGGTGCCCTGGCCCGACGACAGCGACTCCACCTTCTGGCCCGCCAGTCGGCCGATGTGCAGCTCGTCGAGCACCTCGGCGGCCCGGGTGGTCGGGTCGGCCACGCCGTAGAGACGGCCGAACAGCTCGAGGGTCTCGGTGACGGTGAGGCCCGACGGCAGCGGAAGGTAGCCCGCCGCGAAGCCGACCCGGGTCATGGCGTCGCTGCGTCCCCCGGGCAGGCGGTGCCCGGCGATGTCGATCGTGCCGTGGTCGGGCTCGATGGCGCCCAGCAGCATGAGCAGCGTCGTCGTCTTGCCCGCACCGTTGGGTCCGACGATGCCGACCCGCTCCCCGGCGTGGATCGTGATGCTGACGTCGTCGACGGCTCGGGTGTCGCCGAAGTCCTTCCGTAGTCGAGATGCCCGGAGTACGACGTCAGGTCCGGTCGGCGTCGTTGGCTGCTCCATCGACCCAGTCTCCACCGCCACACCCCGTTCTGTAGTGCGAGATACAGGCAAACGCCTGGATCTCGCACGACAGAACGGTGGGCGGGAGAATTCTCGGTGATCGGTGTCGATCCACGTCGTCCCGTTCGTCGTGGTGGTGACCGCAACGCTCCGGAGGTTCCGGACCGGTCCAGGACGAGGAGAACGACCATGGCGCAGTACCTGCTCTCGGTGTGGCACGACGAGGACTACTCGAACGCGTTCGAGACCACCCCGCCCGAGGTGATCGAGCGGCTCCACGCCCAGGTGGGTGCGCTCAACGCCGACATGGAGAAGAAGGGCGCCTGGGTGTTCGGCGGCGGGCTGGTCCCGGCGTCGTCGGCCACCGTGGTGCGCCCCGGCACCGACGGCGACGTGTCGATCACCGACGGCCCCTACGCCGAGGCCAAGGAGATGATGGGTGGCTTCTGGGTGATCGAAGCCCCCGACCTGGACTCGGCGCTGGAGTGGACGCGCCGGGCGGCACTCGCGTGCGAGGGAGCCGTCGAGCTGCGCCCGTTCCAGGATGGGTGAGAGCGGAGCTCGGGCCGCTCGGTCCGCGAGCCCCGCTGGCCCCGCCGCGGAGCTGGGCTGCGCGGTCGAGTCGGTGTTCCGGCGGGAGTCCGGACGATGCACCGCCACGCTGATCCGTGTCCTCGGCGACGTCGACCTCGCCGAGGACGCGGTGGCCGAGGCGTTCGAGGTGGCCCTGACGCGATGGCCCCGTGACGGCGTGCCCGACAACCCGGGGGCGTGGATCACCACCACCGCCCGGCGGCGGGCTCTCGACCGACTCCGGCGTGAGTCGACCCGCCACGACCGACACGTGGCCGCCCACCGCACATTCGGGACCGACGGCTCGACCGGCGCTGACCCCTCGACCGTCGGTCGGCTGGTCGAGGAACTGGGAGGTGAGCAGGTGGAGGTCGTCGCCGACGACCAGCTCCGACTGATGTTCCTGTGCTGCCATCCGGTGCTGGCGCCCGACTCGCAGGTGGCGCTGACGTTGCGGCTGCTGGGAGGTCTGCAGACGCCGGAGATCGCCCGGGCGTTCCTGGTCCCCGAGGCCACGATGGCCCAGCGGATCGTGCGGGCCAAGCGCAAGCTGCGCGACAACCACGCCCGGTACCGGATCCCGGTCGAGGCCGAGCTCCCCGATCGGCTGCCGCCCGTTCTCGCGGCGATCTCGCTGATCTTCACCGAGGGGCACCGCGCCACCGACGGGTCCGGTCTGGTCCGCGTCGAGCTGTCGAACGAGGCGATCCGACTGGGGCGAGTCCTGGCGGATCTCATGCCCGACGAGCCCGAGGCGGCAGGCCTGCTGGCGCTGATGCTGCTGACCGATGCCCGCCGCTCGGCGCGTCTGGACGCGGCGGGTGCTCTGGTTCCGCTGGCCGAGCAGGACCGGGACCGGTGGGATCAGGATCGGATCGCCGAGGGCCTGGACCGGCTCGACCCCTGGAGTCGGCGGGTGGATCCCGGTCGGTTCCGGATCCAGGCCGAGCTGGCGGCGGCTCACGCGAGAGCCGCCACCTTCGCCGACACCGACTGGGCGCGGATCGTCGAGCTGTACGACGTCCTGCTGCAGCGGCGGTCCGACCCGGTCGTGGCGATCAACCGGGCCGTCGCGCTCGGCGAGCTCGATGGGCCCGCGGCCGCGCTCGTCGCCCTCGACGACATCTCCGACCACGAGCGTCAGCAGCTCGACTCCTACCAGCCGTGGCACTCCGCCCGGGCCGATCTCCTGGCCCGGGCCGGGCGTCCGTCCGAGGCCGTCGAGGCGTACGACCGGGCGATCGCCCTCACCGCCTCGGATGCGGAGCGGCGGTTCCTCACCGCTCGTCGCCAGGCGTGCGGAGCTGGGCAGACCCCGCCGTAGCCGTCCGGAGGTCGGCTGCGGTGTAGACATCGGCAGGGGCGCACCGACAGGGGGATCGACATGACCGAGACAACCGCCCGGAGCGGTACGACCACCCGGAACGAGACGGCCACACGGAACGACACGGCACACCGCGAGGACCGACCGCCGCTGCCGGACCGGACGGATCCGACAGCGATCGGCGCCCAGCGGGTCGGTCTGCCGGGCAGCGACGTGAAGGTCGGCCCTCTCGGCCACCTGGCGGCCGAACGCCAGCGGCTCGATGCCCTGCGATGGGAGCACTTCGACGTCACCCGGACCTCGGCGACGTTGGGGGCCGAGGTGAGCGGGATTCTCCTGGCCGACGACCTGCCCGATCCGGTCGTCGCCGACCTGGCCCGCGCCCTGGCCGACTACAAGGTGCTGTTCTTCCGGGACCAGCCGCTCACCACGGCCCAGCACGTCGCGTTCGCCCGCCGGTTCGGTGAGCTCGAGATCCACCCGTTCCTGCCGGCGAACACCGACAGCCCCGAGGTCGTCCGCTTCGCCAAGTCCGCGGACGTCGGCGGCTACGAGAACGGCTGGCACCACGACGTCACCTGGCGCGAGGTGCCGTCGATGGGGGCGGTGCTCCACGCCGTCGAGGTTCCCGACTCCGGAGGCGACACGCTGTTCGCGGACGCCTACGCCGCGCTCGACGAGCTTGACCCGGATCTACGAGAACGGGTCGACGGCCTGCTGGCGGTCCATGACTTCGCCCACGTCTTCGGACACACCCTGTCGCCCGAGGACCTCGCCGCCATGCAGGAGCAGCACCCACCGGTGGCGCACCCGGTGATCGCCACCCACGACCGCACCGGTCGGGACCACCTGTACGTGAACCGGTTCTTCGTGTCGCACCTGACCGAGGCCGACGGCGAGCCCCTCGACCCGGACGAGAGCGCCCGTCTGGTCGACCAGCTGTGCCGACCGTTCGAGACCCCGGAGCTGCAGGTGCGCCTCCGCTGGGAGCCCGACTCGGTCGCGTTCTGGGACAACCGGGCGGTGCAGCACTACGCCTGCAGCGACTACTGGCCCGACGTCCGGGTGATGGAGCGGGCCAGCATCGTCGGCACGCGACCCGTGCGACGCTGATCGACCCCGATCCACCCCCGCTTTGTCCCGCACAGGCGCGGTGATCACCGCGTCTGTGCGGGACAAAGCGGTAGCGGGACAACGCCGGGGCGGTAGCGTCCGGCCCTCGTGGGGAGCTACACGGCCTCGGCGGTCGCAGCGATCGTCGGTGGCCTCATCGTCGCCGTCGTCATCTTCGTGCCCGACGTGGCGTACCGGTACCGCCGGTCCGGGAGGCTGCGGGGATCGGACGTGGTGGCCGTCGTCGTGGTCCCGACCTACGCGCTGGC
>WBZM01003809.1_pt1 | contig 11489 bp, 6 predicted proteins | sample 5204271 | NCBI WGS metagenome assembly WBZM01 (sample SAMN12344346, study PRJNA552823) | activated sludge metagenome | biome: Activated sludge suspended growth; feature: Nitrification reactor; material: Wastewater; isolation source: activated sludge from nitrification reactor of wastewater treatment...
CATCGTTCTTCATAGTATCCGTTTGCCTTGGTTGTCGAAGAAGTGCAGCCGCTCCGGCGCCAGGTCGAAGCGTACGTCATCGCCGATGTGCAGGGGGGTCATGCCGGGCACGACGCTCAACAGGACCTGCTCGGCCGATTGCGAATTATCCCGGATGGGTTGCACGTGGACGATGGTCTCGACGCCCAGCGGCTCGGTGAGGGTGACGCGGCCGGCGAACTGCCCCTGGCCGTCGAACCGCAGGCGCACGTCCTCTGGCCGGATGCCGACCAGCAGGGTTTCAGGCAAAGCCATGTTGGCTGGAACCGGCAGATGGAGCTGGCTGTTGGCCACCGCCAGGCTGCCGTTCTCCCGACTGGCGCGCGCCAGGTTGATGCGCGGCGAGCCCACCAACTGCGCCACAAAAGTCGTCGCCGGCCGGTCGTAGATATCGTCAGGCGTCCCGATCTGGACGATGCGCCCGCGGTCGAGCACGGCGATGCGATCGGCCATGGTCAGCGCCTCGGTCTGGTCGTGCGTGACGAAGATCGTGGTGTTGCCCTGAGTCTTCTGCAAGTGCTGCAAATCGACCCGCAGCGCCTCGCGCAGCTTGGCGTCCAGGTTGGTTAGCGGCTCGTCCATCAGGAAGACGCGCGGCTCGCGCACGATGGCCCGGCCGATAGCCACGCGCTGCATCTCGCCGCCCGAGAGGCGGGCGGTCTTGCGCTCCAGCAGGTGCCCGATGTGCACGATCTCGGCCACGCGCTGCACCCGCGCCTTGATCTCCGGCTCCGGCATCCGGCGCATAGGTGAGCGCAGCGGGAAGGCCAGGTTGTCGTAGACCGTCATGGTGGGATAAAGCGAGTACTGCTGGAAGACGAAAGCCACATCGCGCTCGGCCGGGCTGACCTCGTCCACCGCCTCGCCGTCGAACAAGACGCTGCCAGAGTCCTGCTTGAGCAGCGCGGCGATGATGCGCAAGGTTGTTGTCTTGCCGGCGCCGGTTGGCCCCAACAGGATGAAGAACTCGCCCTCGCGCACGGCGAAGGAAACGTCGTCCAGAGCCGTTACCCTGGGAAAGCGTTTGGTGATCTGCCGAAGCTCTACGCTGCTCATTGGCCTGCCTCGCTGTGGCTGGGGATCAGCTCGCCCAGTAGCTCCTCAGGAATCGTATCCCAACCGATCTGGGCCTGCGGCTCGATGGTCTCGCTGGGAATCGCTTTCTTGCCAGCCGGCTCGAAAAAGCGCACCATGCGCGGGTCGAGGTTGAAGCGCACCGTGCTGCCAATCGGGTAGGACACCTGCCGGTCGGCCCGCACATGGACGATGGCCTCGTCGGTGCCGTCGATGCTGATGTGCAGCATCTTGTACGAGCCGTGCATGTCCACCGCATACACCTCGCCGGCCACGCTGCCCGTCCCATTGACCGCCGCCGCCTCTGGCCGGAAGCCAACCACCACCTCGTTGGCGCCGGCGGCCGCCAGCGCCGCAGGCGCCGACCGGCTATAGGCGGGCGGCAAGGGCACCCGGTTGTCTGCGCCGGCAATGCGCACCTGATCGCCCTCCAGCCGGCCAGGCGCCAGGTTCATGCCAGGGCTGCCGATGAAACGAGCGACGAACAGATTGGCCGGGTCGTAATAGACCTGGGCTGGCGTGCCCACCTGCTGCACCTCGGCGTCCGACATGACCACGATGCGGTCGCTCATGGCCATGGCCTCGATCTGGTCGTGAGTGACATAGACCGTGGTGGCGTGCTGGGCGATGTGCAGGCGCTTGATCTCGGCCCGCATGCTCTCGCGCAGCTCCGCGTCCAGCGCGCCCAGCGGCTCGTCCATCAGGAAGGCGGCCGGCTTGCGCACCAGCGCCCGCGCCAGCGCCACGCGCTGCTGGTCGCCGCCGCTGAGCTTGCCCGGCTTGCTGTTGAGCAGATGGCCGATGCGCAGCAGGTCCACCACCTCGCGAATGCGCTGGTCGATGTACTCTTTCTTCTGGCCCTCCGCACGCAGAGGAAACGAAATGTTGTCGCGTACGGAGATGTGGGGATACAACGCATAGAACTGGAAGACAAAGGCGATGTCGCGGTCGCTGGGCTTGCGCCAGGTCACATTGCGCTGGTTGAGCCAGATGCTGCCTGTGGTCACAGACTCCAGCCCGGAGATCATGCGCAGCGTGGTCGTCTTGCCGCAGCCGGACGGCCCCAACAGCGTCACGAATTCGCCGTCTGCAATGGTGAGGCTCATCGGCTTGACCGCATACACCTCGCCAAATCTCTTCTCTACGTCACGCAGTTCAATCGTTGCCATGGGCTACTTCCTCACCGCGCCAAACGTCACGCCGCGCAGCAGGTAGTCGCGCAGCAGGAAAACCACGATCACCACTGGAATCAGGAAGCCCAGGCTGCCGGCCGCGATGGCCGACCACTCGATGCCGCCGCGACCCAACATGGTGGCGATGCTGGGCGGCGCCGTACGGGCTGTGTCGCTGGTCAGCATCAACGCAAAGGCGTACTCGTTCCAGGCGAAGATCAGGCAGAACACGGTGGTCGCGGCGATGCCGGTCATGGCCTGCGGCAACACAATCTTGAAGATCGCCTGCATGCGGGTGTAGCCGTCGACCAGGGCCGCCTCCTCGTATTCCTTGGGGATCTCGTCGATGAAGCCCTTGAGCAGCCAGACGGCCAGCGACAGGTTGAACACCGTGTAGAGCAAAATCATGCCGATGTGCGTGTCGTGCAGGCCGAGCTGGCGGTACATCAGGAACAATGGGATAGTCACCACCACGGCCGGCAGCATGCGCGTGCTCAGGATGAAGAACATCAAGTCTCCCTTGCCCGGCACGTCGAAACGGCTGAACGCATAGGCTGAGAAAAACCCCAGAATCACCGAGAAGATCGTCGACAGACCGGCGATGATCAGCGAGTTGCGCAGGCGAAAGACGTAGTCGCTGGGGCCGGTGATCTGTTGGCCGCTGTTGAAGGCGATTTGGTCGATCCTGCCCATCTCGCCCGACTCGGCCGCTTTCTTGAACTCCTCGATGCGGCCGCGCGAGACCACGGCGCGCTCCGTCAGCAGGAAGACGAAACCCTCCAGCGACGGCTCGAACACTACCTTGGGCGGCACCGAGACAACATCGGCGCGCGCTTTGAAGGCCGTCATCACCATGATCATGATCGGAATCAGGCCCACGATGGCCAGGGCGACCACAAGCAGAGCGCGCAGGTTGCGCCGGCGGCGCGCGGCCGGGCTAACCTTGTCGACCCGAATCGACTCGGTGACCGCATAGCCAGGCCCGCTTTCATAATAATCTGCCATGGCGTCAGCTCCCTTCGTTGCCCTGGTTGATCGAGCGAATCAGCAGGTTGCTGATCGCGATGATGATGATCAGGATGATGTATGCCAGCGCGCTGGCGTCGCCTGTGCGCCACTGGCCAAGAAATGCCTGGCGGTAGAGGTTGACTGCAATCAGTTCCGTCTGGTCGCCGGGGCCGCCGCCGGTCATGCCCATCACCAGGTCGAAGGATTTCAGCGCGTCGATGGTGCGGAAGAGCACGGCGATCAACAGCAGCGGCATGACCTGGGGCAACGTGATGCGCCAGAATTGGAACCAGCCGCTGGCCCGGTCAATGGCAGCCGCCTCGTACAAATAATCAGGGATGGCCTTCAGGCCGGCCAGCACCAGCAGCATGACGAACGGCGTCCACATCCAGATGTCGACGAACACCACCGCCAACAGCGCCAGATTCGGCACAGGCTGGTTGGCGAAGCGGCTGGCCAGCATATCAGGCGCCCGCGTCGGATCCGTAAAGCCCAGCATCAGGTTGAAGAAGCCGAACGAGGGGTTGTAGATCAGCTTCCAAAACAGGCCCACCACCACCGGCGAGAGCATCATCGGGATCAGGATCAGCGTCGTCAGCAGGCCGCTGCCCCGGAATTTCTCGCGCACCAGCATCGCCAGCCCGAAGCCCAACAGCGTCTGGATACCCACCGACACCAGAGCGTACCGTCCTGTGGTCGAGAAGTAGCCCCATAGCTTCGGGTCGGTGAGGATATCTTTGTAGTTTTCCAGGCCCACCCAGACTGGCGCCTTGGGCACGATCGCCGAATAGTTCGTGAAGGAAAGGAACAGGCTGTATGCCAGCGGAAAGACGTTCCAGGCGATCAGCAGGAGGAGCGTCGGCCAGATAAAGAGCTTCAAGATCGTCTTGTCGCTCAATCCCTGGCGTCTGGGCTTTGGCTTGATGCTGGCTGCGGCCGTCTTGGCGCCGGTTGTGGTGTCTAGTACCGTCATGGGCAGAACCTCGTCAGATGACCGGGGGGACGCGGCCATGGAGTGACCGGGTGATCAGGTGAATGGACGACTCGCTGTCCATCTACCTGATCACCCGGTCCTTTGCTCTGGCCAGTTCACGGAACTGGCCAGAGCAAATAGGCAACAGTTACTGGATGTAACCAGTTTCCCGCAGGATCTTGTCGAACTCCGCGGCCATGGTATCCATGGTCTCCTGGGCTGTGCCCTGGCCTTCCAGGATGAATCGGCCGAGCCCTTGCTGCGCCACGCCCAACAGCTCGCCGTACGGCGGGATGTTGAAGAAGTCCTTGACGAAAGTCATCGTCTCGGCGAAGGCGGGGTTGTAGGGGTTGGCGTTCAGGAAGGTGTCAGACTCAAGCACGTTGCTGTTGCAGGTGTAGCCGCCCAACTCGGCCCACTTAGCCTGGACATCTTCCTGGGCGAACCACTTGATGAAGTCGAACGCAGCCTGCTGCCGCTCCGGGCTGACGAAGCTGAGGACGCTCATGCCCTGGCCGCCCAGGCCCGCGCCCCGCTCACCTGTGGGGCCGGCCGGGTTGGCGAAGAAGCCCATCTTGTCGAAGTAGTTGGGGTTCGTGCCCTCGTTGACCAGCGCCGGGAAGAAGGCGAAGTAGTTCATGCTCATCGCCACCTGCCCACCGATCATGGCGTCGTTGGTCTCGGTGAAGAAGGCGTTGCTGAGGCCAGGCGCCTGGCAGCAGTCGTACAGGTCCTTATAGAACTGCACCGCCGCCACGTTTTCCGGCGAGTTGACCACACCCATCACCTGGTAGCCGTCGCCGTACCACGAACCGCCGAACGGGAACATGGCATTCTCCACACCCATGGTCATGCCGTCATAGTCCATCTGGGTGTAGGCGGCCACGCCGTACAGGCCCTCGTCCGGCCGGGTGAAAAACTTGGCGATGTCCATGAACTGCTCATAGGTCTCAGGCACGGCCAGCGGGTAGCCGTACTCAGCCTCGAACGCTGCCATTTCGTCGGGATTCTCGAACAGGTCCTTGCGATAGGCCCAACCGTTGGCGTCGCCCTCGGTGGGATAGGCCCAGTAGGTGCCAGAGCCCGCCGGATACTCGCCGTAATAGGTCAGCGTGGCCGGCGTGACCGTGTCCTTGATGCCATTGCTGACGAGGAAATCGGTCATGTCGACGTAATAGTTGGCGGTGGTGGACTGGCCCAGCCACTGGCTGTCGCCAATCACCATGTCCCAGGCGTCGCCGCCGGCCGCCATCTCGGCGAAGAAACGGTCGGCGAACGTGCCCCAAGGCTCCTGGATGACGTTCACCTTGATGCCCGTCTCGGCCTCGTAGTCGGCCACGAGCTGCTGCAGGAAGTCAGCCGGGTCCCACTGGGCCCAAAGGATGTTCAGCTCTGTGACTCCGCTGGCTGCAGGAGCCTCGGCCGCAGGGGCTTCGGCCGCAGGGGCTTCCGCTTGCGGCTCCTCGGCGGCGGGCGCCTCGGCCGGCGCAGGGGTGGCGGCAGGCGCAGGACATGCCACCAGCAATACCATGGCGAGAATCAGCAACAGGGGTAGAACGAGTTTGCGCGTCATCTTGGACTCCTCCTTGTGAGTCAACGAAACGGGTGGTGTATCAAAGCCAAACGGTGTGCTGCCGGAGTGTTTACAAAGTCAAGCGGGGTCTGCGCCGATCACCTCCTTCAGTACCAACAGGTCGTCGTGTCTGTGTGCAATGGATGGATGGGTTGCTTTCCTGGTCACGCCGCCGAGGCGGGCAAACCATCGCTGCCAGGCTCAGCGGTGGCTCAGGCGCCGGAAGATACTTTGGCGGAACATCTCGATGTGGTCGCGCATGGTCTGCGCGGCCAACTCGGAGTCGTGCGCGGCGATGGCGTCTACAATCTGGCGATGTTCGCCTGTGCATGACGTCAATCGCTCGAAATTCCCCTGGGCGTCGATGGAAAGATAGGAGACCCGGTTACGGTACTGCATGGCCAGCTCGCCCAGCAGTTGGTTGGGGCAGGCCGCGCTGATCGTCTCGTGATAGATGTTGTCCGCGCGCGACCAGGCCGCGCGGTCGTTGGCGACGATGGCCTGCTCCAGGCCGGCCTGCGCCTGCTGCAAGTGTTCCAGTTGATCCGGGGTGATATGCTTGGCCGCCAGCCGGACGACTTCCGGCTCCAACAGCAGGCGCACGTGGATCGCATCCATGACGTCCTGCACAGTCGGGGACGCCACGGTCACAGCGCGGCCGGGGATGATCTGTACCAGGCCCTCCTGGGCCAGCATCTGTAAAGCCTCGCGCACCGGCGTGCGGCTGATACCCAGTTGGCGGGAGAGACGCGTTTCGGAGAGGGGTTGGCCGGGCAGCACCCGCGCCAAACGGATGGCCTCCTTGATGTTGGAGTAGGCCATGTCGCGCAGCAGAAGGGAGGAGTCGGCAGCCGAGGAGTCGACGAGGTTCGATGCAGGCGGATCAGCCAGAACTTCCATAGTTCGCTCGCTCCGGAGCAGCTTTGCTCTGAGGGTTTGCATCCAGGACGAGAGATATGCGACCTGTATACCGCTCGTATGGCAGCAGATTATACAAATGACGCGGCAGGTTGTCAAATTCTGATCTGACCTTCACGCAGCGCATCAAAGATGAACAGATTGTAATGGGCTGATGAACAGATTGAAATCATCACAAGTCCCAATTCGTGGTATGATAGAAGTGTCAAGGGCTGTGTCTTTTTTCTCAATCAGGCGGGTCGGTGGGTAGGCGAGTTCTCAGTTCGCCCGGAGGTAACTATGTGGAGCACATACTCTCGAAGGCAGATCTCAGCAATGCGCCGGATTGTCTTAATCACGGTGCAAAGCGCGCTGCTGGCGTTGGGGTTGTTCTTGCTGCTGCCGCTTCTGGCCGATGCAGCGCCAGCGCTTCATGCGGGTGGTCCTGATGCATTTGGATACACGTTCAAGGACTCCAACGAGCCGGGCGGGCCCACCTACGCATGGGAGGAAATCTCGACCAGCGGCACGCTGGCTACAGGCTGGAACAGTTATGATGACGGCTATGCCGGACCCTTCCCGATAGGCTTTGATTTCAACTACTATGGCGCTGACTACAGCGAGCTGTACATCGGCACCAACGGTTTTCTCAGCTTCGGCGAGGGATCGGGCGCCATTCCTGGGGGAACGCTTCCTCAGATCTATAGTCCCAACAACGACATTGCCCTCTTTGGCGGCGATATGTATCTGTACGACTACAGCACAGTGTCAACGGTCCATTATCAGACCTTGAGCAACCCCACACGCTTCGTCGTCCAGTTTACGAACCTGCATTACTGCTGTGGGCTGAACACACCCCACACCCTCCAGGCCATTCTCTACCCCAACGGCGACATCCAGGCCCAGTATAAGCTGCTCAACGGTACGTCCACCAGCTATGTGGGCATCGAGAACAGCACCGGCACGGATGGATTGGGTTATGGCGTTTTGCTGTCGGACAACCTGGCGATCCGCTACGTTTACCCGAGCGGCGTCTACCTGAGCCCCGCCCGCCAGACGCGTTTTGGTGTCGCAGGCGCAGAGATCACTCACCAGCTACGGCTCACCAACCGTACCGGCAGCCCTGACCGCTTTGACATTGCCCTGCAGCCGGGCTACGACTGGCCGACGACCCTCTCGATCACACGTACAGGTGTGCTGACTGGCGGCGCCAGCGTCATGATCCACGCCCGGGTAGCCATCCCGACCGGCGCCATCCCAGGAGACATCGACCAGGCAACCCTGGTGGCATCCTCTGTGGCAACCCCCACCGTCAGCGTGACAGCCCAGGTCACCACACAAGCAACCAGCGGCGAAATCGCCTACGTTACATTGCCCGAGAGCAACCTGGTCGGCCTGGTCGACGCGTCGCTCTACACCGTCGTGGACGTTGTCGATATGGGCGCCGCCGGCTGCTATTACCCATGGCGCGCAACTATCTCACCGGATGGACGCGAGGTCTACGTAAGCTGCAACCAAAGCGACAGTGTCGCCGTTATCAGCGCCAATAGCAACTCGGTGGTAGCCACAGTCAGCGGCATTCCTGGCGCCGATGGAATTGCCTTCACCCGCAACAGTGAATACGCATTGGTTGGCAGCCGCTGGGACAACCGGGTGAGCGTTATCCACACCAAGTCTCTTGCGGTTACCACCATTCCCACGCCGGCGGCCGTGAGCAGTATCGCCGCCCACCCCTACCTGAATCGGGCTTATGTCACCAGCAGCAACGGCGACATTCTGGTGATCGACACATCCACCTTCACTATCCTCACGTCCATCCCCGTGACCGGCACGCCCTGGGACGTGGTCGTTTCCCCTGATGGACGCTGGGTGTACACGGGTGACCGCTACAGCGCCGGCTTGACCATCATCGACGCGTTGGACAACACAGTGCACACGGTGGTGAGCGGTTTGGGTGAGGTGGCCGGCCTGGAGGTGGCGCCGGATGGATCGGCGATCTATGCTGCGTCCCCGGGGGCAGGCGTGCACGTGATCGACAGCGTGACCTTTCAGCGGGTCACGACCGTCACTGGGACGGGGTACGCATGGGAGTTGGCGGCAACGTGTGACGGCGGCGAGGTTTGGGTTGGCAACTCATCGTCGGCCGTACCCGTCATCGATACTAATTCCAATGTCGTAGCCCAATCCATTGCCATGCCAACCGGGCAAGCCTATGACATAACTATCTGCCCGCAGCACACCGCGGAAGGTTTGCTGCTTGTTCCGACAGACCAGACTCGCGCCGGCGCGTTGGGCCAGACCGTCACGCATCCGCTAACCATCGTCAACGCCTCGGACAGTACCGACAGCTTCGCGCTGGCTCTGGGGTCCTCTTTCTGGCCAGCTGCGCTCTCTGCAAACATAGTCGGCCCCGTGGCTCCAGGCCAGACAGCCGCGGTCGATCTGCTGGTGACCGTTCCTGCCGATGCGGCCTGGTATGACAGCGACACCGTCCAGGTGACAGCGACCGGCGTCGGCGATCCCGGTTTGAGCGCCAGCGCCAACGCAACGACCATCGCCGACTCGCCCCCGGTGCTCGGCGTCTCACCAGCGTCCCTGAGCAGCGTTCAGTTGGTCAACCAGACCGTTACTCAGGACCTGAACATTCACAACGGCAACGGCGTCACCCTGACGGTAGAGATCAGCGATATCGACGTGACGCCTGATATGGTGCGTCTGGCTCCGCTGAACCTGCCTGCGGCCGCAGACCTGTTCCTCAGCGCGCAGGGTGTAACCAGCGACACCCGGCCGACAGCGCCTGCACCGCCGGCAACAGACGAAGTCGCGCGCGTCCTGGCCCCTGGCCTGGAGCCGGCGACGCGCATCCAGACCGGCAGCGTCTACACCACGACCCTGGACAATGAGAACAACGCCTTGACGGGCAGCCCCGACTACGATATGGACACGGGCGTGTGCGATGGGTATTCCATCGAACCTATCGAGTTCAACATTATCGTCGACCGCGTCCCTGGACAAACGAACAACGTTCTCACAGTGCGTGCCTACGACGTCGATTCGCCCGGTGAGGTCGACGAAGTAAGGCTCAATGGCGTCTATCTGGGCAATCTGGTCGGCGGCGAAGAAATGTGGTCCGAGACGACCTTTAGTGTGCCGCCAGGGGTCGTCCACCTCAACGCCAATCTGGTCCAGATCGATGTTGGCGGCGGAGGCTGGTGCACTCAGGTGGACTGGGGCGAGCTCTTCATCACAGGCCGGCCTGCCGAATGGCTGGACGTGGACCCATCCGCCGCGGTCGTGGCCACCAATGACAGCCAGAAGATCGTCGTCACGTTCGACTCTGCCGGACTACAGCCGGACGAGTATCTGGGCGCGATCATCGTGCAGAGCAACGATCCGCTGCGGCTATACCTGTCGGTGCCTGTAAGCATGACGGTTGAACCCACTGCAGACATGGGTCGCGTGACCGGTACGATCAGCGATGCCTGGTCGGGCGATCCGTTGACGGCCAGAGTGGAACTGCAAGGCATCCACACCACAACGGCCAATCCAGGGTATGAGATCTGGGCCACGGCAGGCAGCTACTCGCTGATAGTCAGCGCATCCGGCTATGTCACGGCCACAGCGCCTGTGGTCATCACTGCGGGCGGTTTGATCACCCAGGACGTTGCCCTCGAGCCAGCCATGGCGCGATTGGAGTTGCTGCCGGCAGCGGTGCAGGCCAGCGTCGAGCCGGGCGGCCAGACCATGCACACCCTGATTATCTCCAACACCGGCCCCACGCCGCTGGATATGACACTGTTCGAGGTCAACCTTGAGTTCAGCGAGAGCGCACCAGGACCGGAGGACCTGACGGGAAAACGCATCCTTTTTGACCGCTCGCATGGCCAGCCGGCGATGACCGACTATACGACGTTGATCGACGACGCCATCGCTGCCGGGGCTGAAGTGGTCGAAAACTGGTACTTCCCCGTTGACGCCAACGTGCTGCAGGGCTACGACATCTTGTGGAGCAACTGCTGCGGCTCGATTACCTGGGGTCTGAGCGAGCTTCTGGCAGTGAGCACCTGGATGCACCACGGCGGCGCGGTCATGGTGCACGGTGACAACAGTCCAGCCACGGCTGGCCTGGCATCCATTGATGACATCTTCTACTTCGCTGACAACTGCGCCTACGGCACGACCACCAACATCGCGCCGCACCCGATCAGCGCTGGCGTCACGAGCATCCATTACGACTCCGGCGTCTGCCAGCGCTTGTCTGCCAGCTTTGGCTCCACCATCGTGGTCTTCGATACCCTCGGGCGTCCTAATGTGGTGGCCCGGGAGGATAACGGCGGCAAGATGGTGGTGCTCGCCAGCAATCTGTTTTCCAACTGGACGATACCCAGCGCCGACCACCGCCTGTTGGGTAACAACACGCTGGGCTGGCTGGCGCGTCCAGCCTATGGGGACGTGCCCTGGATGGCGGTGACTCCAACCAGCGGCAGTTTACCCGGACACAGCAGCCTGCCGATCGCCCTTGAGTTTGACGCATCTGGTCTGGCTGCGGGTGTGTACCGCGCAACACTGGCCATCGAGCACAACGATCCTAACCACATCTTCCCGGCTGAAGTGCCGGTGACGCTGACGGTCGAGATTCCTACAGCGATCCGTCTGGACGATCTGTCCACGGCCAACCAGTCGGCGCCAGCGCCGCTCAGCGCGCTGCCCATGGCTGCGCTGCCAGCCGTGGCTATCACCGCACTGGGCATGG
>WBZM01003810.1_pt1 | contig 11488 bp, 7 predicted proteins | sample 5204271 | NCBI WGS metagenome assembly WBZM01 (sample SAMN12344346, study PRJNA552823) | activated sludge metagenome | biome: Activated sludge suspended growth; feature: Nitrification reactor; material: Wastewater; isolation source: activated sludge from nitrification reactor of wastewater treatment...
TGGCTACATGGTGGCTACATGGAACCAACCACAACGAAAAAGGGCTTACCAGTTTCCCGGTAAGCCCTTGATTTTGTTGGTAGCGGGGGCAGGATTTGAACCTACGACCTTCGGGTTATGAGCCCGAAGGTATAGGCATTTTTCGGGGTATATTCGCATTTCACGATATTTAGGTAATCAATCATAATCAATCATTTAGTCATGTAGCCATTTTACCCGAAGGTTGACATACGTTAGTTTGCGTTACATAATTTGGCTACATGGTGGCTACATGGAATCCCATGTAGCCAGTTCGCCCACCGTGGAGCCGATCATGGACCGCATCAAACTGACCCCCGCCCGCATCCGTGATTTCACCTGCCCACCGGGCAAGGTCCAAGCCTTTCTGTGGGACACCGAAAGCCCCCGGCTGGCCGTCCGCGCCACTTCCGGCGCCAAGGCTTTCATCTTCGAGGCCAAGCTGAACCGGCAAACCATCCGCGTCACCCTGGGCGACGTGGACGCCTGGCCCTTGTCTTCCGTCTGGTCCGGCAAGGGCGATGATCGCCAGGAAATCCAGCGTGGCGCCCGGGAGGAAGCCGCCCGGCTGGCTGGCCTGGTGGACCAAGGGATCGACCCGCGCCAGGACAAGGCCGAACGGATCGCCGCCACCGTCGCCAAGCGGGAGGAAGCCAAGCGCCAGGACGCTACCCTTGCCGAAGCCTGGCCCATCTATATGGATGACCGCCGCACCCATTGGGGCGAGCGGTATTACCGGGACCATGTGAACTTTGCCCGCCCGGGTGGCGAGCGCAAGGCCCGCGGGCCGGGCTTGACCACCCCCGGACCCCTGGCCCCCCTGCTGCCCCTCAAGCTGGTGGAGCTGACCCCGGAGCGCATCAAAGCCTGGCTGAGCGATGAAGCCGGCGCCCGCGCCACCCAGGCCCGCCAAGCCTATGGCGCCCTGCGAACCTTCATCGCCTGGTGCGAGGATCGCACCGAGTATCGCGGGCTGGTGCCCCAGGATGCCGCTACCGCCCGCATCGCCCGCCAAACCCTACCGCCCAAAGGCGCCAAGGATGATTGCCTGCAACGGGAGCAACTGCCCGCCTGGTTTACCGCCGTTCGCCAGTTATCCAACCCCGTCATCGGCGCCTATCTCCAATGCCTGCTGCTGACCGGCGCCCGCCGTGAAGAGCTTGGCACCCTGACTTGGGAAAATGTCGATTTCCGCTGGCTGAGCCTGACCATCAAAGACAAGGTTGAGGCCGATCACTTGCGCGTCATCCCCTTGACGCCCTATGTCGCCGCCCTGTTGGCCGCCCTGCCCCGCCGCAATCAATGGGTATTCTCTTCCCCATCCGCCGCCGATGGCCGCCTGGTAGAGCCGCGCATCGCCCACAATCGCGCCTTGGCTACCGCGGGCCTGCCTGAGCTGACCTTGCATGGATTGAGGCGGAGCTTTTCCACCCTGTCGGAATGGTGCGAGCTGCCGGCTGGCGTGGTGGCACAGATACAAGGGCATCGCCCCAGCGCCACCGCGGAGCGCCATTACAAGCGCCGCCCCCTGGATTTGTTGCGCCAATGGCATGTGAAGTTGGAAGCCTGGATTCTGGCGGAGGCGGGTATCGAGCAACCCAAGGCCGAAACCCCAAGCCAGGCCCCCAAGCTGCGCATCGTGGCCTGAGTTACCCCTTTTGCCGCGCCTAGCCCAAGGCTGATCACCGAAGGCGAAAACCGGGACACCCTTGCCCGGCTGGCGTGGCGCCTAATTCAAGGGCCAAGCGTAAAGGGTACGCTGCCATGTATGACGCCAAAAGCTGTAATCCGCTGGCGAAGCCATTCTATCGGCCCATCGAGGCCGCTATCCGCTGGTGCGGATTGATTGACGAAGAGATGCAAATTCTCGCCCAAGTAGGGGATGCACTGCTGCCGCCGGCATCCGCCTTTCCCATGTACCCCTGCCTGGCTGCCAATACCCAGCGCATCGTTCATGCCCTGGAAAATAATGAGCTACCATCCGCCAGAGATGGCCGCCGCGTAGGGCCGAATGAGCCAGTAGCCCGGGCCAGGCTGACGGTTTTGCACACCGACCTGAAAGCATGGATGGCCCAACATTACCCCGACCAAAAGCCGACATTCCTGTTTGATGAGATCGAACGCGCCACCCATCAAGCGATCAACGCCGATTCCTTCCGCGCCTTGCAAGTGGAGCGCAACAATATGGCCCTGCAACTGAAGGAGGCCGCGGCATGGTATGACCAGCATCATGATGAGGTTCAACGATTGGAAGCCGAGCGGGAGCAATTACGGCAAGAAAACGCCGCACTAAGGGCCAGGCTAGAGCAATCCACCACCGACGCCAGCGAGCCCGACCCCCGCCACCGAACAACCCTGCTGCGCATCATTGGCGCCCTACTCGATATGGCCGGAATGATGGATGAGGCCATGGCGAAAACATCTGCCGCCCATGCGATCAATTCCCAACTAAAGGCCATGGGCCAACGGGAGATGCACCCAAAAAACACCATCGCCCCGGTTATCGTGGCCGCCCGCCACCTGGCCAATGAGCGAATTGATTGAGGCCAGTCCTATAGGACTGCTGGCATGGTCCTATTGCGTAACTCACTGAATTGACCTGCATACATTAGCGCCACCTTGAGGCACGGCATCCCGCCGCTGCCCTGTTTTATGGTGGCCCTGATGATTGATCGCCCTATTTCGACTGAAGAATTGGCCGCGGGCTGCATGGTAAAGCCCGCCAGCATCCGCGTGAGGTTATGCCGCACCGGGAGCTATTTCGGGCTTATGCCTGACAAACTGCCTAATGGCCGGCTGACGTGGCCGGCTGACTGGCGGGAGCGCATGGTAGCCAACCCCAAAGGGAAGCGAGGCTGACACCATGGAAGGAAGAGAGATCGCCGCCCCGGGCTGGCACCCGGGAGCTGGCGAAAGCGAAGCAAGCGCCCGCCATTCTACGGACCCCAGCGCCCCAGCGACAAGCGCCCCAGCCAAAAAAGCCGCCAGCGCCACCCAGGCAACCCGCCCCGCGGGCCTGACCCCCGAAGCGCCCACCCGTCAGCATTTCACCCTGAGCCGGGCTGTTGAGTATTTCTTGCCCGGGGAACTGGAGAAAAGCACCGGCCAACCAATCGGCAACTTCGCCCGCAAGGTGGCGCCGAAGGAACTACTCGACAACGCCTTAGACGCCGCCGAAGCCGCGGGCCGCCCGCCCGTGGTGGAGATCGTGGCCGATTTTGACGCCGAAGCCGGAAGCCTGGCCCTATCCGTCAGCGACAACGGCAACGGCATACCGGCTGACGTAGTAGCCCGGATATTCGTATTCACTGGCAACACCACCGATAAGGCCATGTATCGCGGGCCTGCCCGTGGCGCCCAAGGCAACGCCCTAAAGACCCTTGTCGGCATGCCCGTGGCCATGGGCATGGAGCAAAGCCGGCTGGCCATCACCACCCAAGGCACCCGCCACCGCATCACCGCCTGGATTGACCCGGCGCAGCAAGCCCGTATCGAGCACACCACCGAGCCGGCGCCCGACTGCCAGGGAACCACCGTCGCCCTGAGCCTGCCCGACTATCGCGCCGTGGTGGCCGAGAGCATGGGCCGGACGGCTTTCGGCTATCACTGCCTGAACCCCCATGCCGAGGTAAAAATCCGGCTGACCGGCATCGCCCTTGAGCATGGTGAATTTGAGCCTGTCGATTTGGCGGATTTTTACCCGCCCATCACCTATCCGCCCACCGACCCACAATGGGCCAAGTTTCGGAGCCGGGACCCCGAGCCGCCGCATTGGCATGATGCCGATTCGTTCACCTTCCTGGTGCAACTGACCATTCATGCCGGGGATATGCCCTTGCGGTCATTCGTTCGCGGCTTTCGTGGCCTGACCGCCAGCGCCAAGGCCGCCGCCGTCTGTCGGCAACTGCCATGGAGCCGGCTGGCGGAACTGGACGGCAACGCCCAAGCCGCCGCCACCCTGCTGAAGGCCATGCAAGGCCAGACCACCCCGCCCGCGCCCGCGGTCTTGGGCATCATCGGGGAGGATCACTTGCGCCGCGCCCTGGCCCACCGCTTCGAGCTGGTGGAGGGCCGTTTCTGGTATCGCAAGGCCATGGGCAACGCTGCCGCGCCCTATGTCTTCGAGGTGGCCCTTGCCGAGATTCGCGGGACCCAATCGGAGCAGGTTTTCGGCCTGAACTTCGCGCCCACCTTTGGCGATCCCTTGGCCGGTATCCGCTTCGCCACCGCGGGCCGCTATGGCTATGGCCTGGCTGGCATCTTGAGCGCCAATCACGCGGATCGCCAGACTTACGCCCTGGTCGCCCACCTGACCGCCCCGGGACTGCGGTTTCTGGATCGTGGCAAGAGCCGCCTGGCCATTGACGACAAGGGCATGATTGAAGCCATCGCCAAAGCCATGGACCTGGCATTACGGGCCTTCAGAGAGGAAGGCGAGCGGGCCGAAAAAGACGCCCGGAGGCAAGCCCGGGAGGATCACCGCCGCCTAGAGGTCCGGGAGGATGAGCGCCCGCGGGAGCTGAGCCTTCGCGCCGCCGTCTTCCGGGAGCTGGCCAAGGCTGTCACCCAAGCCCGGGGACCGGACCAACTGCCCACCGGGCCGCGCACCGTCTTCTATCAGATTCGCCCCTTGATCGCCGCCCATACCGCCGAAGAGTTGGGCTATGGCTATTTCTCGCAGACCTTGATCCCGGACTATGAGGCCGAACACGGCAAGATTGCGGGCCTGTATGCCGACCCCCGCGGTTTCCTGTATCTGCCGCGAAGTGAGAGCGGCTTACCCATCGGAGATCGCCTGGTGGAGGGCTTTGTCTTCCCGGACTGGGTTTTCGACAAGATTCTCTTTGTCGAGAAAAAGGGCCTGTTTCCGACCCTGAAGGCCGCGGGCCTGATGGGACGCTATGACCTGGCCATTGTGGCCGGCGAAGGCTTTGCCAGTGTGGCGATTCGTACCCTGCTGGCCAAGGCGAAGGAGCGGGCTATCCGGGTTTTCGTGCTGCATGATTGCGACGTGGACGGGTACAACATCGCCCGGACCCTGAGCCAGGAAACCCGGCGCATGCCCGAGCATCGTATCGAGGTTATCGACCTTGGCTTGCGGTTGGAAAAGGCCAAGGAACTGGGATTGCCGCATGAAGAGTACACCCGCCGTAAGGCCCTGCCTGACACCCTGGAATTGACCGCCGAAGAGCGAAGTTTCTTCATCAAGGCCAAGACCGGAAAAAACCAATGGGCCGCCCGCCGCGTGGAGCTGAACGCCCTTGACGCTGGTCAGCTTGTCGCCCTGGTGGAGGCCGGGCTAAGGGAAGCCGGCGCCGATGGCAAGCTGATTCCGCCTGATGAGGAGCTGACGGGCCGCGCCGAAGGCGCCGTATCGGGCCGCCTGGAAAACGACATCCGCGAAGAGATCGAAAGGCAACTCGATATCGAGGCCCTGGTTACGCAGGTTCGCGCCCGCGTCATTCCCCACCTGCCCCGCCCGCATTGCGCCAAACTCAAGCGGGCTGTTGAGATCGCCTTTCGCCCCAAGACGGAAAAGCGCCCCGAGGGCCGCTATCGGGCTGACCATTGGGGAGCGCCTGCCAGCGATCACGGCATCCGCCGTTACGAAACCGCCGATCTCCCGCGCCTGGTAGCCGAAGCCGTCACCCTGACCCTTGGCCGCGCCGTGCGGATCAAGGCAAGGAAGGCCGCCAAGGCACCCGGCACCGTGGCAGGGAGGGCCGGCAAATGAGCGCCTTTACCTTCGCCGCCACCCCCGCCAGCCATCCCAACCCCAGCCAGGCCCACCCGGCGCCCTGGTCAACCCGCGCCGAATGGGCGAAGTATTGGGCCGGGCTTGGCGTGGCCCTGACCATCATTCCGCCCGGCGCCAAGGTCCCCAACCTGCCCGACTGGCCCAACCGTCCGATTGACCCAAGCCATTGGGCCAGACACCCCGAGGATGGCATGGGCGCCCTGCTGGGGAGGTCCGGGCTGTGCAGTCTGGACGCAGACGACACCGAGGGAACCGCCATCGCCCTGGCTGCCATCGGGCTGAATGTCGAGGAACTGCGGGCCGGCGCCGTCATCATCCAAGGCAACCCCGCCCGCTGGCGAGCCATGTTCAAGCTGCCGGCTGGCCAGGCACTGAGCCGTAAGGCCCTGGCCTGGCCCGACCCGAGCGGGGAGCTTGACGCCAAGGGCAAGCCGAAGATGCGAACGGTTTTCGAGCTGCGGGCCGGCGCCTGCCAGGATGTTTTGCCGCCGTCCGTCCATCCCGGCACCGGCAAGCCCTATGCCCTGCTGGTGGCGCCCTGGCACCTGCCAGAATGGGCCGAACTGCCCGCCCCCCTGCTGTCGCTGTGGCAGGATTGGGACCGCCAGCGCCCGGCATTAGAGGCCGCCTGCCCATGGGCGCCACCCAAGCCCGAGCCTAAGCCGGACCCTAAGCCACCCGAGCCACCCCCAGCCAAGCCAGCGCCCGCGGCTGGCGGGGAATCGGTCATCGCGGCATTCAATGCCGCCCATGATGCCGCTGCCATTCTGGAATCCCATGGGTACACGCCCACCGGGCCGGATCGCTGGCTGTCGCCCCATTCGAGCACTGGCGAGCCCGGCATCCATCGCCTGAGCGAAACGGGCCGCATCTATTGCCACCATGGCAGTGACCCCCTGAGCGGGCCGCCGCATGATGCCTTCTCCCTGATCACCGTTCTGCAGCATGGGGGAGACCACCGCGCCGCCGTCAAGGCCGCCGCCAAGCTGTTGGGTATCCCCCTGCCGCCCCGCGAAGACGCCACCCAGGCCGGCGCCACCCAAGGCCAAGCGGAAGAGGGCCGGGCTGGTGCGCCGCCCCTGACCCCCGCGGAGGTTGACCGGCTGCTGTCATGGGCCGCCCATACCGGCGCCACCCTGCCCGACGCCGAAGCCGTGGGCATCTTCCAAGGGCCGCCCGACCGTCGCACCGGCAAGCCTACGGATTGGCTGCGTGTCACCGTCCGAACTGGCACCGATTTCAGCGCCCCGTGGCGTAAGCTGCTATGGACGCATGGCCAAGCCGGGTTTATGGAGGCCGTGAGCGGGTATCTGCCCAAGCGGGCCGCCCTGGTGGAACGGAAGAACGCCGAACGCCTGGCCAAGGGCGAGACACCGCAAGGCGATCTGTCCGCGGAAGACTTGCGGACCCATGCCGAGCGATGGCTTGCCAACATCCTGGCCATGGAGGTGGGAGAGGAAGAGGGCCGGGCTTTGCTGGCCCGCCTGCCATCGGAATGGCCCGAGCCGCAACCCATCGCCGCCAGTGTCGAGGCCGCCCCCTATCCCCTTTACGACCTGCCCGACCCGATCCTAGCCGCCGTGGTGGAGGCCCGGGCCTTCACCCAGGCACCTTTACCCCTGGTGGCATCCGCCGCCTTGGCCGCCCTGAGCTTGGCCGGACAGCATCTAGCCAACGTGCGCCGCGGGCCGAAGTTGGAAGGCCCCTGTAGCCTGTATCTGCTGACCGTGAACGATTCAGGCGAGCGGAAAAGCACTGTAGAGGGCCTATTCATGGCCCCCATCCGCGAATGGGAAAAGGAGCAAGCCCGCGCCCTAGCCCCCGAGGTGGAACGTCACAAAGGGGAACTGGCGGCATGGCAGGCCGAAAAGAACGGCATCACCGAGCGCCTGAAGAGCCTGGCCAGGGCCGGCAAGCCCACCGAGGAAGCGCGGAGGGACCTGATTGCCAACGCCGCCGAGATGCCCCTCCCGCCCCGGCTGCCGCGCCTGCTGTATCAAGACATCACATCCGAGGCCCTGGCCTGGTGTCTGTCGTCCGGCTGGCCCTGTGGCGGCATTGTCAGCGCCGAAGCCGGGACCGTCTTTGGCGGGCATGCCATGGGCAAGGATTCCATCACCCGCGCCCTTGGGCTGCTGAATCTGCTGTGGGACGCCAGCGCCCCGGTCAACGTGGACCGGCGAACGAGCGAGAGCTTTACCGTTCGCGCCGCCCGGGTTTCGCTGAGTCTGATGATTCAGGAACCCACCCTGCTGGAGTTTCTGGACCGGGCCGGCGCCCTGGCCCGCGGGAGCGGGTTTCTCGCCCGTTTCCTGCTGGCCTGGCCCGCGTCCACCCAGGGAACCCGCTTCTATCAAGCCCCACCCGAAGGAACGCCCGCCCTAAGCGCCTTCACTGACCGCCTTGGCGCCCTGCTGCGTTACCCCCTGCCCTTGGATGAGGATGAGCGCCTGAGCCCGCCTGTGCTGCCCCTGAGCCCATCCGCCCATCGGGCATGGGCTGAGTTTCATGATGCCATCGAGGTTGAACTGAAAGACGGAGGCGAGCTGCGCCTGGTGCGGGACGTGGCAAGCAAGACTGCCGACAACGCCGCCCGGTTGGCCTGCCTGTTTCACCTGTTCGCCCATGGGCCAAGCGGGGAGATCACCCAGGATCATTTTTCCCGCGCCGCGTCTATCGTGGCCTGGCACCTGTCCGAATCGCGCCGCTTTTTCGGGGAGGTGGCCATGCCCGTGGACCTGGCAGACGCCGCCCGGCTGGATCGCTGGCTTCTCGATTATGCCCGCCGGGAGCAGGCCGCCAGCCTGCCCACCCGAGAGGCCCAACGCCTTGGCCCTGTCCGGCACAAAACCCGCCTGGCTGATGCCCTGGTGGCCTTGGAAGAGTTGGGCCGCGCCCGCGTCACCCAAGAGGGCCGCCAGAAACTCATTGTGCTGAACCCTGCCCTGGTGGCGGAGGTGGCGCCGTGAGCTTGGCGGATTTGATCGGGTACAGAAAACCGGGCCGGGCTGGTGGCGAACTGTCGCAACTGTCGCAACTGTCGCAAGGCATACCCGCCCCAAACCCGCACCTGACCCCCACCCAAGCACCCCCCGAGGGCCTGACTGTCGCAAAAGTCGCAAGTGTCGCAAGGCATACCCTGCCCGAGCATGCCCCATCACACCCCCAGCCTGGCCTTTTATTACATATAGATAGTAAGGAAATCCTCTCTCTCTCTTCCGCGCGCGAGGGCGAATCTGAGGGGGTACCCCCTGCGACACTTGCGACACTTGCGACACTTGAGGCCGCGGAAGCCGGATCACCCCCCAGCCTGGCCCATGGGGAGGAAGCCGAAGACACCCAGGCCGCCACCCCCCGGCGCCTGTGGCTTGTCACCCATGGCGATGGCCGGCTGGTGTCGCATTCATTCTGCCCACCCGCCAGCCTGCTGGAGGTCCGGGCCTGGTATCCCGAGGCCCTGGCAATCGAGGCTGAACCCGAGGAAGACACCCCCGAGGGCGAGCCACCGCCCGACCCCGAAGCCTGGCCCCCGGATGATCGGATCACCTGTCGGGCCTGTCGCCACCGGGCCGGACCCCGCTGCCAGGCTGCCCGCCGTGGCGAGTTTGCCCAAGCCGCCCCCTGGCATGAGCCGGACCCGGAGCAACCCCGCCGCTGCTACCTGTTCGCGCCGCTGCCTGATGATCCCGACCAAGCCCCCGGCGCCCTTCGCTGGCCCGATCTCAACTGGCAAAGGAGGCAACCGTCATGACTGATGAGCAAGGTTCATTCGTGTATGCGCGAAACGCCCCGCCCCGCGCCCTGGCACCCAACAAAGCCACCCGCCGCGCCGTGGAGGATGATCGCCGCTGGTTTCTCCGCCACCCCGCCCGGACCATCCGCCTGCGAAACCCGGCGCCCGGGGAGGTGGAACATCTGACCGCTGGCACTGAGGTTGAGTATCCGCCTGTCGAGGGTGGCTATCCCTTGCGCGTTTTCGTGGTCAGGCTGGCGCCCGACATTCGCGCCCGTCAACTGCTGTATTCCAACCTGCCAGACGATACCCCCGAGCCCATCCTTGAGGGATTCTTGCGCCTGGTGGAACTGGCGACAGAGCAGGGCTATGAGGGCGAGCTGAGCAAGGCCGATCTTGGCGCCATGCTGGGTATTCCGGGAGCTGGCGTCCGACACTGAGGCCCCGAGCCCCGATGAGCGCCCATCCTAGAATGACATACAAAACAATATGTTATGGGTCCTCCCGGGGACCCTCTCACGGGGAGGTTCGGACCCCGGTTACTCGGTAGGGCCAGACCCCTATAGGCAACAACAACTTACGAGATGAGCAAAGATTATGCTGGCTTCTATCAACTACCTTGCCGAGCTGACGGGCCTGGATCGCCGCAAGGTGACTGTTGCCCTGCGGGACCTGCCAAGTACCCCCGGCGCCCACCGTGCCCGCCAGTATGAAAGCCGGGACGCCTTGCGCATTTTGTATGCCGCCCCTGGTGGCGATGGCAACCTTAACCCCTCCCAGGAACGCGCCCGCCTGGATCGTGTCAGGGCCGATCTTGCCGAGCTTGACCTTGCCCGCCGCCGTGGCGAGCTGCTACCCGCCGCCGAAGTGGCCGCCGCCTGGTCAGAACAAGTTGCCATCGCCAAGGGCCGCATGCTGGCCATACCTGCCCGCGTGGCGCCCGGGATGATCCGCTGCCGTGACCTGCGAAGCGCGGAGCGCATGCTGAAGGACGCGATTTATACCGTCTTGGAAGAGTTGGCCAACGACGCCGCCAGCTATGGCCTGCCACCCGAAGGCGAAGCGCCACCCGACCCTAGCGCCGCCTGACCACCCCAGCGCCCGGCATCGCCCGGGCCGCGCCACCTGACCGCAAAGCCTGGCCCTATGAGCCCCCAGGAAGGCCGTAGAGCCAGCGCCGCCCCCATGCCCTGCCATCGCCACCACCTGAGGGCCTGAGAGCGCCACTGAGCCGCCCTGCCCCGGATACCAACAACAACCTATAGCCCCTGATTTCTGGTGACTAAGCGAGGCCACAAAACCCCGCCGCATAGGACGCCAGACGGGACCCAAAAGGGCCTAGAGCGCCCCTGAGGGCTTGCCACCGCTGGCCAGGCTGACTCCATGGCCAAGATGCCGCCGCTGGCGTGGCGCCCTGCCAGGGCCGCGCCTGGTGGCGCCCATCCGCCGCCTTTACGCAAAGATTACGCGCCGTATTACGCAATGCGCAGCATGCCACCCAGGGCCGCCATCATCGCCCATGGGCCGCCCCCGTGGCCTGGCACCCACCCGCCAGGCTGAGCCCTGGCATCCATACCCCCGAGAGTCACAGCGCCCCACCGGGCCGCCTGTGGCGCCCTGGCACGATACCCGCCAGCGCCACCCAGGGCCGCGCCGCGGGAGCGAGTCTCGCCACCTGCCCCGCACCACCCCGCCCGGCATCATCGGGCTGGCCTTTCACGGCTGGCGACACGATCAAAACAAACCATGATGCCCCGCCGCTGTCCGGCGCCCATCCGGCGCCCTGGTAGCCCCGTGGGAGTCTCGATTCCGGCGCCGCGTGGTGTCCGCGTTAGTCTGGATTGCTCAAATTTGGCTACATGGTGGCTACATGGAACCAACCACAACGAAAAAGGGCTTACCAGTTTCCCGGTAAGCCCTTGATTTTGTTGGTAGCGGGGGCAGGATTTGAACCTACGACCTTCGGGTTATGAGCCCGA
>WBZM01003812.1_pt1 | contig 11482 bp, 10 predicted proteins | sample 5204271 | NCBI WGS metagenome assembly WBZM01 (sample SAMN12344346, study PRJNA552823) | activated sludge metagenome | biome: Activated sludge suspended growth; feature: Nitrification reactor; material: Wastewater; isolation source: activated sludge from nitrification reactor of wastewater...
CGGGCGCCGGCGAAGTAGGACAGTGGCCCGCCGATCAGTCCGAGCAGCGCCGCGAGCGCAAGGCGGTCCTTGAGCCAGGCCAAGCCCGCGTTCAGCATCGTCGCGAAGGCCATCCACATCAGCACGAGCCAGGCGGGTGGCCATCCGGGAACGGGACCCGTGGCGGCGTAGGAGGCGAGGCCCGAAGCGATCATGATGCCGTCGACGGCGAGCCCGATGGGGACGGCGGCGAGGACCAGCTTCAAATCCGCCGAGCGCCGGGGCGACATGGCGAGGTTGATCGTCACGGCGACGACGCTCGCCGCCGCCGCCGGCCATGGTCGGCCCGCCGCCGCCGACAGCACGGCGGCGAACCAGGCGACGTAAAGGACGATCAAGTTCAGCGCGATCCGCACCGCATTCGCTCCTCGACCGTGGAGTGAACGAGCCGGGACACGGAGCGGATCATAGCAATAACGCCCAACGCGCGGCGCTCGCCTACTATGCTCCCGCGCCTTTCCCCTCCGGCTCAGCGCGCCTTCTTCGGCTTCTCGGTCTCGGGGGCGGCGAGCTTGCTCTCGACGTCGGCGTCCTCGGCGAAGAGTTTCTCCAGGGTGGCGGCGTCGCTGCGCGCCTTCTCCTGCATCCTCTCCATGTCGGTATAATGCTTGTAGTCGTCGATCAGCCGCTTCTCGTCGTGGGTGCGGAAGAGGCGGACGGTGCGCTCGGCCTCGCGCTCGGTGTGGCCGAGGCCGGTGAGCAGCTTCTGGGTGATGTCGAGGGCGGAGAGATAGGTCTCGCGGCGGAAGTCCTTGACGCCGGCGTCCATGAGCCTGTGGGCGTGGTTGCGATTGCGGGCGCGGGCGTAGATCGGCAGGTCGGGGTAGTGCTGGCGCACGATCTCGACGGTGCGCATCGAGGCCTCGACATCGTCGATGGCGAGGACGAAGGCGAGCGCCTTGCCGGTCTGGGCGGCCTCGAGGATGTCGGGCCGGCTGGCGTCGCCGAAGAAGGCCTGCGAGCCGAAGCGCTTCACCAGCTCCACCTGCTCGGCGGAGATGTCCAGGGCGGTGAAGGGGATGTTCTTCGCCCTCAGGACGCGGGCGATGATCTGGCCGAAGCGGCCGAAGCCGGCAATGACGACGTGGCCGTCCTTGGCGGGGAGCGCGTCGTAGAGCGGGGCGGCCGGCTTGGCGCGGCGGCTCACCCAGCTGTCGATGGCGAGGAGGAGCGGCGTCGCGGCCATGGAGAGCGTGACGACGACGTCGATCAGCTCGGCCTCGCGCTTGGCGACGACGCCGGCCGCGAAGCCCGCCGCGGTCAGCACGTAGGCGAACTCGCCACCCTGGCTCAGCGCCAGGCCGAGGCGGCGTGCGCCGGCCTGGGCAAGGCCCTGCCACAGACCCAGGAGATAGAGCACGGCCGACTTGACGACGAGCAGGCCGACGACGAGCCCAAGCACCATGAGCGGCTTCTCGACGACCAGCTCGAGGTCGAGCGACATGCCGATGGCGGTGAAGAAGAGGCCGAGGAGGAGCCCCTGGAAGGGCTGGATATCGGCTTCGAGCTGGTGGCGGTAGGAGCTCTCCGCGAGCAGCGCGCCGGCGATGAAGGCACCGAGCGCAGGCGAGAGACCTGCCCACTGCATGACGAGGGCGACTGTGACCACGGTGAGCAGTGCGGCGGCCGTCATGGCCTCGCGCACCTTGGTCAGCGCGACGAGCCGGATCAGCCGGTCGAGGAGGAAATAGCCGGCGACGACGACCACGGCGATGGTGGCCAGCGCCTGGGCGGCGGCGACGGCGTTCATCGCCACGCCCTTTGGTGCCGCGGCGACGGCGAATAGGGGCGCGAGGGCGATGATCGGGATGGCGGCGAGGTCCTGGAACAGCAGCACGGCGAAGGCGAGGCGGCCGTGGCGGGCGGAGAGCTCGCCACGCTCCTCCAGCACCTGCAGCGCGAAGGCGGTCGAGGACAGCGCCAGGGCGAGGCCGGAGAAGAGCGCGGTCTGCCAGGAGAGCCCGAAAACAATGGCGGCGGCGGCGAGGAGGATCGAGGTTACCGCGAGCTGGGCGCCGCCCAGGCCGAAGATGGCGCTACGCATCGACCAGAGGCGCCGCGGGCGCAGCTCCAGGCCGATCAGGAACAGGAGCAGGACGACGCCGAACTCCGCGACGTGCAGGAAGCGGGACGTCTCGCTGTCGTTGACCATCAGAGAGACGCCGTAGGGGCCGAGCATGACGCCGGCCACGAGGTAGCCCAGGACCGAGCCGACGCCCAGCCAGCGGGCCAACGGCGCGGCGATCGCCAGGGCCGCCAGGAGCGCGGCGAGGTCGGGGAGGGTTAGTTCGGGCATCGTGGCATCCAATCAGCGGCTGGCGCCCGGGCCAAGGTCAGGCCGGCCGGTCGAAGGTTGTACTCGAAAACGCCGCGGGCCGCTGAACGGGATCCTCTCCACCTAGCGGCACGCGGCTGATGACTGTCGGCGGGGTGTTGTCGGAGAGCAACTTCGCCGGTTGCGCCGTCAGTGTTGCCTATCTGTCAATCGCGGGCGGGTTCCGCTAATGTCTGCGCCGTGCGGCGGGCCCGGCCTGCCGAGTGAGAGGACCATGACTGATCTCCTGCAGCGTGTGGCCGAGCGCGGTGATGCCGAGGCGTTCGCCCAGCTTTTTCAAACCTTTGCTCCCCGCGTCAAGTCCTACATGATGCGCCAGGGCGCCGACGCCGCCACGGCCGAGGAGCTGGCCCAGGAAACGCTGGCCACCGTCTGGCGCAAGGCGCGGCTCTACTCGGCGGAAAAAGGCAGCGTCTCGACGTGGATTTTCACGATCGCGAGAAATCTGCGCATCGACCGGCTGCGTAGGGAGGTGGCTTGGGTCGAGCTTCCGCCCGAGCGTGACCAGCAACCCTCGCCGGACCCAGCGCCCGACGAAAGCGTGGTCGCGTCCGAGCGGGAGGCCCGCGTCAAGGCGGCTCTGGCGGCGTTGCCGGCGGACCAGTCCCAGGTGGTGCAGCTGTCCTATGTCGAGGGACTGTCGCACAGCGAGATCGCCGAGCGGCTGTCGCTGCCGCTGGGCACGGTGAAGTCGCGCATGCGTCTGGCCTACGAGAAGATCCGGCAGGCGGTCGAGGACCTCGAATGATCACTCATCATCCAGATCCTTCTTCCCTGATGAGTTGCTCGGCTGGGAGCATGCCCGAGCCGCTGGCGGCCGTCATGGCGACGCACATCTCGCTCTGTCCGAGCTGCCGCAAGCAGCTGTCGCGTCTGGATTCGCTCGGCACGGCGATTTTCAACTCGCTGCCGCCTACCGAGATGGCGCGGGGCCGGCCGGCGGTGCTCGCCGCTGCCGAGGCAGACGGCGCGTCCCGCCGGGATTTCGCACGGGGCATCCTGCCGGATGCGGTGGTCGAGGTGCTGCGGCCGACCGGAAAGGGGCTGCCATGGCGGCGGATGGGCCTCGGGCTCTGGGTCCTGCCGATCCCACTCAGCGAGGGCACCGAGGGCAAGCTGTCGCTGGTCAAGGTGGCGCCCGGGGTTGCCATTCCCGAGCACGGCCATAGCGGCAGCGAGCTGACCATCATTCTCGACGGTGCCTACACCGACGAGCTCGGCACGTTCAAAGTGGGCGACGTCGCCGATGTCGACGACACGACGGCGCACAAGCCGGTGGCCGATCCTGAACAGGGGTGCATCTGCCTGACGGCCTTCGAGGGGCGCTCGCAGTTCAAGGGGCTGATGGCCCGCCTGATCGCGCCGCTGGCCGGATTCTGATACTCCTCCGCCGTGACTTGCGACATCCGCGGCGGTGAGAGATGGGTTTGCCCTGGACTTGCGTGTGGATCACCGGCGCCAGCAGCGGAATCGGCGCCGAGCTGGCGCTGCAACTGGCGCGCAGCGGCGTCACGGTGGCCGTCTCGGCGCGATCGGCGGACAAGCTCGCGACGCTCGCCGTACGTGAGCCGCGCATCAAGCCCTACCCCGTGGACGTCACGGACCGCGCGGCGATGGCGGAGACGGCCGCCCGCATCGCTGCGGAGCTGCCGCCCATCGATCTCGCCGTCCTCAACGCCGGCATCGGGTCGTTCGCCAGTCCGTCCCGGTTCAGCGCCGAGAAAGCGGCCGCGATGATGGCGGTCAACTACCTGGGCGCCGTCAATGCGCTCGAGCCGCTGATCCCGATTATGATCGCCCGGCAGCGGGGGCATTTGGCTTTCGTCGCCTCGGTGGCGGGCTATCGCGGCATGTCCAAAGCAGCGGCCTATGGGGCCAGCAAGGCGGCGGTGATCAATCTGGCCGAGAGCCTCGCGATCGACCTCGGCGGACGCGGAGTGACGGTCAGCGTGGTCAATCCGGGGTTCGTCGACACACCGATGACCGAGGGTAATCCGTTCCCGATGCCGTTCCTGATGCCGGTCGACGAGGCTGCGGGGCGGATCATTCGCGGGCTTGCGAGCAAGCGGTTCGAGGTCGCCTTCCCGTGGCCCCTGGTCGCGATGCTGAAGCTAGGCCGGCTGATCCCCACGCGGCTCTACCTTTGGTTTTCCCGGCTCGCTGCCGGCGGACGCCGATAGCCGTGATGTAAAGCTTGTGTGACACGCCGTCAGATTGACGATGATCCCCGCTCGCTGAATGCTCGCCCGTCGAGTGGCGTGTAGGGTTCAAATGAGTGACGGGACGTTCTATCGGCTAGACCGGCTGGACCGAATCGTCGAGGTCGGCGGAGCGTGGGACAACTTTGCGCTCGCGAACGGCGGGGAAGAGCTGATCTCCGGCCAGATCGAGGGGCAGCCGCTGCTGCGCTTCGTCACCGGCGACAGCACGCGGATGTTCGTCTCGGTGCTGCTGGACTCGGTCCGCCTCGTGCGCCGGCCCAGGACTTGCGACTACCGGTGCGACGGCCCCGATCTCAAGCGCTTCATGCGGATGACGATCACGCCGGAGGCAAACGGGCACTTGCAGGTCGGGCACCGGCTCCTCGGCGTCGAGCCTATCGTGCCGCGGGTGGCCTTTCGGGCGGCCACGTTGGGACGTGCCGGGCAGAAGTTGCTGTTCCGGTGCAGCTTCTGCAATCGCGTCAGCCGAACCGTCGACTGGCGAGAGGTCGACGAGGCCATGGTGAGCCGCGCGGCGGGCAATGGCGGGCCGGTCGCGGTGGCGTATACGGTCTGCCCCGATTGCCGCACCATGGCCCCGTTGCGCGGCGCATATCTCGCAACCGTGGACGGAGAGCCCGCGTGAGCGTGGTGTCGTTAGCTGTGCCGAACGCGGCCACTTGCCCGCGAGGACCGTGGATTTCAGCGGGCGAACGCGAGCACTTCGTCGCGGTCCGGTAGACGACTTGTCGCACGGCAGCTAAATCAGGCGCGCGATCGCCCCCTTTCGACAGCGGGGCGCCATACCAGCCGAGGAGGAGCGCGCGCATGGGGCTCAGCGGAGCGGGTGCCGGGACACTGGCCGGTCACAAAGGCGTGGCCAGCCAAAAGGACATGGCGAACGCGATCCGCATGCTGGCCATGGACGCCGTCGCCAAGGCGAAGTCGGGGCACTCGGGCATGCCCATGGGCATGGCCGACGTGGCGACGGTGCTGTTCGGCCAAGTGATGCGCTACGACGCCGCCGACGCGGCGTGGCCCAACCGTGATCGCTTCGTGCTCTCGGCCGGTCACGGCTCGATGCTGATCTACGCTCTCGCTTATCTCACGGGCTATGAGGGCATCGGCATCGAAGACCTGAAGAGCTTCCGCCAGCTCGGATCGAAGACGGCCGGCCACCCGGAATTCGGCCATGCACCCGGCGTCGAGACGACGACGGGGCCGCTCGGGCAGGGCATCGCCAACGCGGTCGGCATGGCGCTGGGCGAGCGGCTGCTCAACGCGCGGCTCGGCGGGGCCCTGATCGACCACCATACCTATGTGATCGCCGGCGACGGCTGCCTGATGGAGGGCGTTTCGCACGAGGCGATCTCGCTCGCCGGGCACCTGGGGCTCGGAAAACTGATCGTGCTGTGGGACGACAACCGCATCACCATCGACGGCAAGACGGATCTCTCCGTCTCCGACGACCAGATCGCACGCTTCAAGGCATCGGGGTGGAACACGCTGTCGGTGGACGGGCATGACCATGACGCGATCAAGGCGGCGCTGGAAACAGCGCGGGCCGACAGCTCCAAGCCATGGCTGATCGCCTGCCGGACGATCATCGGCTACGGGGCGCCGACCAAGGCGGGGACGTCGACGGCGCACGGCGCGCTGACCGACGCGGCGGAGATCCAGGGCACGCGCGAGAAGCTCGGCTGGACGGCGGCGCCGTTCGAGATTCCGGGGCCGATCCTCGACGCCTGGCGCGCCGCCGGCAAGCGTGGCGCGGTGCTCAATGCGGCCTGGAAGGCGGAACTGGCGAAGGCAGGCCCCGAGGCGGCGCAGGCGCTCGCCTCTCCGGCGGGCGCGGGTCGCGAGAAGGCCGTGGCGGAGGCGATCCGCGAGGCCAAGGCGGCGTTCGCCGCGGACACCGCCAAGCGCGCGACCCGGGTGTGGTCGCAGCTCGTGCTGGAGAGGCTGCTGCCCGTGTTGCCCGAGCTTATGGGCGGCTCGGCCGACCTCACCGGCTCCAACGGCACCAAGACGAAGCATCACACCAAGGTGGTCGCGCGCGGGGACTTCTCTGGCAACTACATCCACTTCGGCGTGCGCGAGCACGGCATGGCGGCGGCGATGAACGGCCTGGCGCTGCACGGTGGGCTCATTCCCTACGGCGGCACGTTTCTCGTCTTCTCGGACTATTGCCGGCCGTCGATCCGCCTCTCAGCGCTGATGCGGCTGCGCGTGATCTACGTCTTCACGCACGACTCCATCGGCGTTGGCGAGGACGGGCCGACGCACCAGCCGGTCGAGCATCTCGCGAGCCTGCGGGCGATGCCGAACCTCAACGTCCTGCGTCCGGCGGACGGCGTCGAGACGGCGGAGTGCTGGGAGATCGCGATCACATCGACGACGAGACCGTCGGTGCTGGCGCTGACGCGCGATGGCGTGCCGAACGTGCGCGACGGGGCGGCGGAGAACCGCTCGGCGAGGGGCGCCTATGTTTTGCGCGCGGCCGAGGGCGGCAAGCGCGACGTGACGCTGATCGCGACCGGCTCGGAGGTGGGTATCGCGATCGAGGCGGCCGAGAGGCTGTCCAAGGACGGCGTGCGCGCGGCGGTGGTGTCGATGCCTAGCTTCGAACTGTTCCGGGCGCAGCCGGACGGCTATCGCTTCGAGGTGCTCGGAGATGCGCCGCGGGCGGCCATCGAGGCCGGCGTGGCGCAGGGCTGGCACGAGTGGCTGCGCCAGTCGGACCGCTTCGTCGGCATGTCCGACTTCGGTGCCTCGGCGCCGGCGGGTGAACTCTACAGGCACTTCGGGATCACGGCGGAGCGCGTGGCGGAGACCGCGCGGGCTCTGGTGAAGGACTGATCGAAAACGATGGCGGGCCAGCCACGGTGGGAAACGCAACGGGAGATTTGAACTCATGACTGGAAAGATTCTCAACACCATCGACAAGGTCGACGTCGCGGGTAAACGCGTCCTCGTCCGTTGCGATCTCAACGTTCCCATGGCCGACGGCAAGGTGACGGACGCGACCCGCCTCGAGCGCGTGGCGCCGGGCGTCGCCGACCTCGCCAAGCGCGGCGCCAAGGTGATCGTCGTCTCGCACTACGAGCGCCCGAAGACGCGTGATCCCAAGTATTCGCTGAAGCCGATCGCGGCCAAGCTGGGCGAGATCATGGGCAAGACCGTCGCCTTCGCCGACGACTGCATCGGCGAGCCGGCCGCGTCGGCCATCGGCAAGCTGGGCAACGGCGACATCGTCGTTCTCGAGAACCTGCGCTACCACAAGGGCGAGGAGAAGAACGATCCGGACTTCGTCAAGGAGCTCGCCAAGCTGGCCGATATCTACGTCGGCGAGGCGTTCTCCACCTCGCACCGCGCTCACGCCTCGACCGAGGGCGTCACGCACCTGCTGCCCTCTTACGCAGGCCCGTTGATGAGTGCCGAGATCAACGCGCTCCGAGCCGCGCTCGACAATCCGGTTCGTCCGACGGCGGCTGTCGTTGGCGGCGCCAAGGTGTCGACCAAGCTGCCGATTCTGACCAACCTCGTCGCGAAGGTCGACAAGCTGATCATCGGCGGCGGCATGGCCAACACGTTCCTCAAGGCGCAGGGCCTGGACGTCGGCAAGTCGCTGTGCGAGGCGGATCTCGTCGGCACGTGCACCGAGGTGGTCGCGGCGGCCAAGGCCAAGGGCTGCGAGATCGTGCTGCCGACCGATGGTACCATCGCTCGCGAGTTCAAGGCTGGCGCCGCGTCCGAGGTCGTTGCCGTGAACGCCATCCCGTCCGATGCCATGATGCTCGACATCGGACCGGCCTCCATCGCGCACATGACCAAGGTGCTGGAAGCCTGCAAGACGGTGCTGTGGAACGGCCCCATGGGCGCGTTCGAGATCGAGCCGTTCGGCAAAGGCACGTTCGCGCTCGCCCAGTCAGCCGCGCGGCTGACTAAGGAAGGCAAGTTGATGTCTGTCGCCGGCGGCGGCGACACGGTGGCGGCGCTCAACGCGGCTGGCGTGTCGGACGACTTCAGCTACATCTCGACGGCGGGCGGCGCCTTCCTCGAGTGGCTGGAGGGTCGCGAGCTGCCCGGCGTCGTGGCACTGATGAGGCCGGCGGCGTGACAGCTTCCATGATCAACGGGTCCAATGTGCGTGCCGTCGTGTTTGATCTCGACGGCACGCTCGCCGACACCGCGCCCGACATCGCGGCGGCGCTCAACCTGGCGCTGGCGGCGGAGGGGCTGGCGCCCTTCTCGCTCGACGGCGTTAAGAGCATGGTCGGCGGCGGCACGCGCAAGCTGGTCGAGCGGGCGTTGCGCGCCGCGCTGGCCGAGGCCGGGGCGCCGCGCGTCGAGCAGACGCTGGCCGCATTCGCGGCGGCGTACGTTGCAGCGCCGTGCCGGGAGACGGCTCTCTATCCCGGTGCGCGGGAGGTCATCGATCACCTGCGCGGCAGCGGCGTCCGCATCGGTGTCTGCACCAACAAGCCGGAGCCGATGACGGCGGCGGTGCTCGAGGGGCTCGGCGTGGCGCCGGTCATCGACCACGTCGTGGCGGGCTCGGACCGGCTGGCGCTGAAACCGGCGCCGGACATGCTGCTGGCCGTGGTCGAGGCGCTGGGTGCCGCTCCTCACGAGGCGGTGATGGTCGGCGACAGCGCGGCCGATATCGGAGCGGCGCGGGCGGCGGGGGTGCGCTGCATCCTGGTCGGCCACGGCTACACCACCACTCCGGTCGCTGAGCTCGGCGGCGACAAGGTCATCGACGGCTTTCACCAGCTCGCCACGGCGCTCGAGGCCCTGGCGCGGGGGTAGCAATCATCAGGGCAGCACGCCATGTCCCCTCCCTGATCCTTTCCCGCGAGGGATGACGGGTCAGCGGGACGGTTGCGCCGGGCGAGCGGCGCACCTATCGTTCTCTAGGACCGGAACGAGGAGGCGCCCGCTCCCATGGTGGACCGGACGATCATCGGAGTGCTCATGGCCGCCACGGCGATGGTGGCGGTGGCGGCCGTTATACCCGAGCCTAGGAAGGCTGCGCCGCTGCCGACCGCCGGCCAGCCCGCTGCCTCGGGTGCCGGCGCGGAGGGCAGCGCAGCCCGCATCGAGGCGGAGCTCGAGCGCTACCGCTCGATGATGGACGCGGGCGATCCGTTCGCCAATCCCGGATATCTCAACGTCGATCGCGGCGAGACGCTGTGGAGCCAGCCGGCGGGCCAGAAGAACGCCGATCTCTCGATGTGCGATCTGGGCAAGGGGCCTGGCGTCGTCATCGGTGCCTATGCCGAGCTACCTCGCTACTTCGAGGATGCCGGGCGGGTGCTCGACCTCGAGGGGCGGCTGCTCTGGTGCATGGTGCATCTGCAGGGGCGCAGCGCCGCCGAGATGATCAAGAACCGCTTCTCGACGCCCGAGCGGACCTCCGACCTCGAGGATCTCGCTGCATTCGTGGCCTCCAAGTCGAACGGAAAGAAGCTGGTCCCCCCGCAGACGGACCCGCGCGAAGTGGCGGCCTATCGCCTGGGCGAGGCGCTGTTCTTCCGCCGGCAGGGGCCGTACGACATGGCTTGCGCGTCATGCCACGGCGAGCCCGGGCGGCGCATCCGGCTGCAGCCGCTGCCGTACTTCGACGATCCGGCACAGGCGCGGGCGGTGATGGCCACCTGGCCGGCCTACCGCGTGTCGCAGAACGCGCTCAGGACGATGCAGCACCGGCTGTATGACTGCTATTGGCAGATGCGGTTGCCGCAGGTGGATTACACTTCCGACGTGACGATCGCGCTGACGGCCTATCTTGCCGGCAAGGGAGCGGGTGCCGTCATCCAGGCTCCCTCGATCAAGAGATGAGGCGATCGAGCGATGAGGAGGGATGCGTCATGAGCCGCCGGCGCACGCCCTGCCGGATTGCCGCCGCAGGATGGGCGGCGCTGCTCGTCATGCCGGCGCTCGCCGCCGACACGATCGATCCGGCTGTGGTCGAACGCGCCATCGAGTCGAGCTGGACCAAGGCGGCTCCGGAGTGGCGGGCACGGCTGGAGCAGGACGAGACGCAGAAGGTGTGCTCGGATACGCGGAACCATCCGACGGCCGAGACGGCGGCGGGGATCCGGCAGCGGGAAAAGGCAACGATCGTCTACCCGCCGGACGGCAAGCTCATGGGCGATTGGAAGAACGGTGAGAATCTGGCGCTTTCGGGCTATGGCGGCCGCTTCACCGACAAGGACGCCTCGCGGCCCAACGGCGGCAATTGCTATGCCTGCCACCAGCTCGCGCCTTCCGAGATCGACTACGGCACGCTCGGTCCGTCGCTCACCGGCTACGGCCGCGCCCATAAGTTCGATGAGGGGACCACGCGGCTCGTCTACGAGAAGATCTACAACTCCCAATCGCTCCAGGCCTGCTCGCTGATGCCCCGTTTCGGCGCGTCGAAATTCCTGTCGATCGAGCAGATCAAGGATCTTGTTGCTTTCGTTGTTTCCCCCGACAGCCCCGTCAACAAGTGAGGACAGAGCTCGCGCTCGCCCGGACCGGGGGAGTGCGTGCGAGGAGAGCCCCATGATCACGCGACGGGAGTTTCTCGGTGTGGCCGCTGCCGTGGGCGCGCTCACCGGCGGCGCGCCGCTGCTGCGGGCGGCGGCCCAGCAGAGGCTGAAACTCGACGATCTCCTGCGCTTCGAGAGCAAGGGGCAGGTGACGCTGCTGCACATGAGCGACGTGCATGCGCAGCTGAGGCCAATCTGGTTCCGCGAACCACTGGTCAACATCGGGGTCGGCGAGGCGGCGGGGCTTCCGCCTCACCTCACAGGCGCGGAGATGCTGAAGGCCTACGGCATCGCCGAGGGGTCGCTCGATGCCTACATGCTCACGGCGCTCGACTTCGAAGTGCTGGCGCGGAGCTACGGCCGGGTCG
>WBZM01003813.1_pt1 | contig 11473 bp, 11 predicted proteins | sample 5204271 | NCBI WGS metagenome assembly WBZM01 (sample SAMN12344346, study PRJNA552823) | activated sludge metagenome | biome: Activated sludge suspended growth; feature: Nitrification reactor; material: Wastewater; isolation source: activated sludge from nitrification reactor of wastewater...
CGCCGTGCCGGCGCTGCAACCCGCGCGCTGGCAGGGCAGCGAACGGCGCGAGGTGAAGGATCTGGAACAGGTCCATTTTGCTCTGGGTTTTGCCGGGCCGGGCTACCGCGACGGCGACCTCTACCCCGCGCAGGTCTATGCGACGGCGATGGGGGGCGGCATGTCCTCGCGCCTGTTCCAGAAGATCCGCGAGGAACGGGGGCTCTGCTATTCGATCTATGCGCAATCGGGCAGCTATGACGACACCGGCATGATGACCGTCTACGCCGGCACCTCGGCCGGCGAGATCGGCGATCTCTGCACGCTGACGATGGACGAACTGAAACGCGCGGCCGACGACATGACCGAGGCCGAGGTGGCCCGCGCCCGTGCCCAGATGAAGGCGGGCCTGCTGATGGGGCTTGAAAGCCCCTCGTCCCGGGCCGAGCGCATGGCGCGGTATCTGGCGATCTGGGGCAGGGTGCCGGGGCTGGCCGAGGCCACTGCCAGGATCGACGCGGTTACCGCCGCCGACGTGCGCGCCTATGCCGAACGGCTGGTCACCGCCCGCGACAGCGCGCTTGCGCTTTACGGCCCGGTCGAGGCCGCGCCGGGGCTGGAGGCGATCCGCGACAGGCTGGCCGCCTGATGCTTCTTCGCCGCCGCAAGCTGCGGATTGAAACCGAGCGGCTCACGCTGCGCCTGCCGCAGCATTCCGATTACAACGCCTGGGCCAGCCTGCGCGACGAAAGCCGCGATTTCCTGGTGCCGTGGGAACCGACCTGGTCGGCCGACCACCTGACGCGCAAGGCCTTCACGAACCGCGTCTACTGGGCCGCGCGGGCGGAAGCCGGCGGCACCGCCCTGCCGGTCTTCCTGATCCGGCGCACCGACGGGGCGCTGGTGGGGGCGCTGACGCTTGACAACATCCGCCGCGGTCCGGCGCAGGCCGGGACGATGGGCTATTGGGTCGGCGCGCGCTTTGCCCGGCAGGGTTTCATGCGCGAGGCGATCGCCGCCATCGTCCACCACGCCTTCTCGGCGCTCGACCTCAGCCGGATCGAGGCCGCCTGCCTGCCGGAAAACGCCGCCTCGCGCGGGGTGCTGGAAAGATCGGGTTTCAAGTACGAGGGCGTCGCGCAAAGCTACCTTCAGATCAACGGGCGCTGGCGCAACCATGTGCTGTACGCCAACCTGCGCAGCGACCGGCGCGGGCGGACCGAGGTCGGCTGAGGTCAGCCGCGCCACATCCGGCGCAGGGTGGCGTCGCCCTTGCGGAAATGCCGGTCGAGCGCGCCGGCTATGTGCAGTATCACGCACAGGACCAGCAGCTTGGTCAGCGTCCAGTGCAGCCCCATGAAGATGTCATCCAGCCGCTCCGACACGGGCGCGATGGGCGGCACGATCCAGCGGCCGAAGAACACGGTGTCGATGCCGGTGGCGGAACTGCCGATCCAGCCGGTCAGCGGCACCGCTGCCATCAGCAGGTAAAGCAGGACGTGGATGATGCGCGCCAAACCGTGCTGCCAGGGCGCGATGCCTTCGGTCAGGGGGGGCGGCGGCGGGCTCAGGCGGTGCCAGGCGACCCTGGCCATCAGCGCCGCCAGCAGGCACAGGCCTACCGACTTGTGCAGCCCGTACATCCACAGATTCGCCAGCGACGGCTCCGTCCGGCCCAGATAGGTGCCGAAGGCCAGCATGCAAAGGATCGCCGCCGCCATCGTCCAGTGCACAAACCGGCTGACCCAGCCGAAGCCTGCGGCGTCGTTGCCCGCGCCCCGGCTCATGGTGCGGCGTCGATCGCGGCCAGGATGCGCAGCTCCACCTCGTCGGCGACCATGTCGCTCCAGCCGGTCGCGCCGAAGTCGGACCGGCGCAGCGTGCCGGTCAGCAGGATCTGCAGATGGTCCAGGTCGCCCTGGGCAGTGCCCGACTGGCGGTGCAGGCTGGCGTGCATGGCCACCGGGCGGGTGATGCCGCGCACCGTCAGGTCGCCCTCGATCAGCGCGCCGCGCCCCTCGCTGCGGACCGAGCGGCTGGTGAAGGTGATCCGGCCGTGGCGGTCTGCATCAAGCATCCGCGGCCCCCGCATCGCCTGCGTGGCGAACAGGAAGCCGGCCTCGGCGCGGGTCGCGTCGACCGAGACGCTGACCGTCGAATTGGCCAGCTTCTCGAAATCGACCTGGACCCTGGCGTCGGCCACCGGCATCCGGCCCTGCACCCGGTCCTTGCCGAAGGACCAGACGAAGCCCACGACGGATTCCGCGGGGTCGAGCCTGTAGGTCCGCGGTGCGGCCGCCAAGGGCTGCGCGGCCAGAAGCGCGACAACGAGGACGATGAGCCGGGGAAGCTTCATGGCGCGTTCCTTCCGGCCGCCAGTCTAGCCCGAAACCGCTGGCCGGTCATTCATTTTGGCGTGACGCCCGGCCGCGCCGAGGGTGCGCCGGGGGTTGCGCGCATCCGGGCGCTTCTGTTTCATGCGCCCCGAGGTGACCCGATGCTGAACCCCTGCACCCCCGAGTTCGTCCAAGGGCTTGCCGCCCGCCTTGCCCCTGGCGCGCTGCGCGAGGCGACCGGGGTCTACCTGACCGAACCGCGCGGTCGCTGGCGGGGGCAGGGGCAGGTGCTTGCCCCGGCCTCGACCGCCGAGGTGGCCGAGGTGGTGTGCGCCTGTGCGGCGGCGCGGGTGGGGATCGTGCCCTTCGGCGGCGGAACGGGACTTGTCGGCGGGCAGGTCCGGCCGGACGGCCCGCCGCCGCTGATCCTGTCGCTGGAGCGGATGGCCGCCATCCGCGGCCTCTGGCCCGGGGAAAACGTGCTGGTGGCCGAGGCGGGGGCGATCCTTGAAACCGTGCAGGGCGCGGCGCGCGACGCGGGGCGGCTGTTTCCGCTGACGCTGGCGTCGCAGGGGTCGGCGCGGATCGGCGGGGTGCTGTCGACCAACGCCGGCGGGGTCAACGTGCTGCGCTACGGCACCGCGCGCGAGCTGTGCCTTGGCATCGAGGCGGTGCTGGCGGACGGGTCGGTGTTCCACGGGCTGAAGCGGCTGCGGAAGGACAACACCGGCTACGACCTGCGCCACCTGCTGTGCGGGGCGGAAGGGACGCTGGGCATCATCACGGCGGCGGCGCTGCGGCTTCATCCGGTGCCGGCCGGCGCGGGGACGGCGATGCTGGCCGTCGCGTCGCCTTTGGCCGCGCTTGATCTGCTGGCGCTGGCTCAGGCGCGGATGGCGGGCTGTGTGTCGGTCTTCGAGCTGATCGCGGGGCAGGGGCTGGCGTTCCTTGAGGAAACGGGGCCCCGGGTCCGCGAACCGCTGGCCGGGCGGCCCGGCTGGATGGTGCTGATCGAGGTCGGGCTGCCCGAGGGGATCGACCCCGGCGCGGCGCTCGAGGGCCTGTTTGCGGAGGCCGCCGGGGCCGGCCTTGTCAGCGACGGGGTGATCGCCCAGAGCCTTGCCCAGGCGGGCGATTTCTGGGCCCTGCGCGAGGCCCTGCCCGAGGCGAACCGCCGGATCGGGGCGGTGGCGTCGCACGACATTTCGCTGCCGCTGTCCGAGATCGCCGGGTTCATCGAAACCGCGGGGACGGCGGTGGGGCGGCTGGGCCCGTTCCGCATCAACTGCTTCGGGCATCTGGGGGACGGGAACCTGCATTACAACGTCTTTCCGCCGCAGGGGGGCCGGGCGGCCGACTTTGCCGGGCTGGCCGGCGCCGTGAAGGATACGGTCCACGATCTGGTCGCGGCGCGGGGTGGGTCGTTCAGCGCCGAACACGGAGTCGGGCGGGCCAAGGTGGCCGATCTGATGCGTTACGGCGACCCGGCGAAGCTGGCGGCGATGCGGGCGATCAAGGCCGCGCTGGACCCGCTGGGGATCATGAATCCGGGCGCGGTGCTGCACGAGGCGTGAGTGTCCACGCGTGGACAGACGGGGTTATCGCTTTATGTCAATTGGTTGTGAAATTTCGTTCACACCTTGCTAACCATGTTTGCGTCCGCGGCGGGCGACAGGGCTGGCCGCGACACCCCGCGTGCGCGGGGCGACAGGCGGCACGGGGGCAGGGTGTGCAGGGCCGCGATGTCGGGCAGATCACGCCCCCTCGAATTCGCACAGCACCTGAACGTCCATCCCCAGCCCTTCCAGGAGCTTGCGTCCGCCCAGTTCCGGCAGGTCGACGATGAAGGTGCATCCGACGGTTTCGGCCCCCAGCCGCCGGATCAGCCTGATCCCGGCCTCGGCGGTGCCGCCGGTGGCGAGAAGGTCGTCGACCAGCAGCACCTTCTCGCCGGGTTTCAGGGCGTCTTCGTGAATCTCCATGATCGCCTCGCCGTATTCGAGCTTGTAGGCCTGGCTGATCGTGGCGCCGGGCAGCTTGCCCTTCTTGCGGATCGGCACGAAGCCCACGGTAAGCTGGTGGGCGATGGCGCCGCCGAGGATGAAGCCGCGGGCTTCGAGCCCCACGACCTTGTCGATGCGCATCCCGGCGTAGGGGTGCAGCAGCTGGTCGATGGCCATGCGGAAGCCGCGCGCATCGGCGAAAAGGGTGGTCACATCGCGGAAGAGGATGCCTTCGTGCGGGAAGTCGGCGATGGTGCGGATGTAGTCCTTGACGGTCTTGCGGGTCATCTCAGCCTTTCAGAACCCGTCCGGCGACGGCATCGAGTTTTGCCACCAGAACCGGGTCGCGCCGGTCGGGGGCGGTCATCACGGCATGGTCGAGCGCGCGGTCGCAGCCGCAGGGGCAGGGGGCGCGGGGGGAGACAAGCCGCGCGGGAATCCGGGCGATGAGGTCGCGGGCGCGGGCGGAATTGCCGGTCAGCGTGCGGATGACGGTGGCGACGTCCACCGCGTCATGGCCGGGGTGCCAGCAGTCGTAGTCGGTGATCATGGCGACGGGGGCATAGCAAAGCTCGGCCTCGCGGGCGAGTTTCGCCTCGGGCATGTTGGTCATGCCGATGACGTCGCAGCCCCAGACGCTGCGGTAGAGGTTCGATTCCGCCAGCGTGGAAAACTGCGGGCCTTCCATCGCCAAGTAGGTGCCGCCCCTGTGGACAGTGATCCCGGCGGCGCGGGCGGCGGCTTCGCAGGCGTCGGCGAGGCGCGCGCAGGTCGGGTGAGCCAGCGAGACATGGGCGACGCAGCCCGTGCCGAAGAAGGATTTCTCGCGCGCGACGGTGCGGTCGACGAACTGGTCGACGAGGACGAAATCGCCCGGCGCAAGGTCTTCGCGCAGCGAGCCGCAGGCGGAGACGGAAATCACGTCCGTGACGCCCAGCCGCTTCAGCGCGTCGATGTTGGCGCGGTAGGGGACGGTCGTCGGCGAATGGACATGGCCGCGCCCGTGGCGGGGCAGGAAGGCCATCGGAACACCGCCGAGGCTGCCGGTGAGGATCTGGTCGGAGGGCGCCCCCCAGGGCGTTTCGACCGTGACCCACTGCGCGCCGCCCAGCCCGGCGATGTCGTAGACACCCGAGCCGCCGATGACGCCGATCATGGTCTGCATGGACTGCCCCCGTTTTGCGCGCGAGATTAGGGGGCGACCGGCGGATTGGAAAGGGGCGGGTTTTCCTTGGGGCGCCGCCGGCCTATAAGGCGCCGCCGAAGCCTTGGGGATGCGCGATGAGCGAGAGAGTAACCTTCCAGATCGCCGCGACCGACGGCAAGGCGCGCACCGGCGTCATCTCGACCCCGCGCGGCGATATCCGCACGCCGGCCTTCATGCCGGTCGGCACCGCCGCCACCGTCAAGGCGATGCTGCCCGAAAGCGTGCGGGCGACCGGGGCGGACATCCTGCTGGGCAACACCTACCACCTGATGCTGCGGCCCACGGCGGAACGGATCGCGCGGTTGGGCGGGCTGCACCGTTTCATGAACTGGGACCGCCCGATCCTGACCGATTCCGGCGGCTTCCAGGTGATGAGCCTGGCTTCCCTGCGCAAGCTGACCGAGGACGGGGTGCGGTTTTCCTCGCACATCGACGGGTCGAAGCACATGCTGTCGCCCGAGCGCAGCATGGAGATCCAGCGGCTGCTGGGGTCCGACATCGTCATGTGCTTCGACGAATGTCCCGCACTGCCTGCGACGGACGAGTTGGTCGCAAAGTCGATGCGCCTGTCGATGCGCTGGGCGCAGAGGTCGCGCGACGCCTTCGGCGACCGGCCGGGGCACGCGCTGTTCGGGATCATGCAGGGCGGCGTGACGCGGGAACTGCGCGAGGAAAGCGCCGGGGCGCTGAAGGCGATCGGCTTCGAGGGCTATGCCATCGGCGGGCTGGCCGTGGGCGAGGGGCAGGAGGCGATGTTCGGCGTCCTTGACTATGCGCCGGGGTTCCTGCCCGAGGATCGGCCGCGCTACCTGATGGGGGTGGGCAAGCCCGACGACATCGTCGGCGCGGTGGAGCGGGGGGTCGACATGATGGACTGCGTGCTGCCATCGCGGTCGGGGCGCACCGGGCAGGCCTTCACCCGGCGCGGGGTCGTCAACATCAAGAACGCCCGCCACCAGGATGATCCGCGCCCGCTGGACGAGGACTGCGCCTGCCCCGCCTGCCGCAGCTATTCGCGCGCCTACCTGCACCATGTGTTCCGCGCGGGCGAGATCATCAGCTCGATGCTGCTGACCTGGCACAACCTGCATTACTATCAGGAGCTGATGGCGGGCCTGCGCGATGCGATTGCGGGCGGGCGGCTGGCGGCCTTCGTCGCCGCATTCCATGCCCAGCGTGCTGAAGGCGACATCGAGCCGCTGTGACGGCCGGGTGACGGTCAGCCGCGCGTGAGGAACACCGAAAGCTGCTTCAGCGTCTCGTGCGTGCGGGGCGAGAGCCGCTCGGCGGTGCAGGTCAGGTGGTGAAGCTCGGTCACGTCGGCAAGTGCGGCGGCAGCCTCGTCGTCGGTGAGGTCGCGGTCCGGCCGGGCGAAGCTGGCCATGCTGCGCGAGCCGCCTTCGTCGACCGCGACGGTGACGCCGTAGGCCAGCCCATACCGCGCGGCACGTTCGAAGACGTTGACGGCGCCGTCCGGGGCAAGATCGCCCCAGCGCACGGTGCCGGTGTTTTCGAAGGCCCACCTGACGGTCGGGTCGTGAATCACGAGCCCGTCGCGGTTGTAGGTTTCGAGCCAGCCCGAGTCATAGGCCTGGAACAGGTAGCGCGGGGCGGTGAACTTGACATGGAGCGCGATGGCGAAGCCCGCGGGACTGCCCTTGCGAAGCCGCCGCAAAATCGGGCCGATCGCGTCGTTCCGGTCGGTCATTCCTGTCTTTGACTCTCATCTTTCTTCGCATCTGGTTCCATGCCATATCGCATTGCAAGTGACAACTTGCCCCAGGGTTTTGCAAAACGCATAACTTTGCGCTAGACGGGCTCCGGCAAAAGGATGACGTGTCTTCCATTCATGTGCGCTGACAAGGAAGTTTCTCTGGCGCAGCTTGCGCCCGCAGGGCACTACATCGCCCTGCACATCGGATTTGCGTTTCCGATGGTCGAGAAGAACGACCTTCCGGCGGCGTGGGTGGAATACTATACCCGCAACGGCCTGATGGTGCATGACCCGGTGATCCGGTGGGTCTATGCCAACACCGGCGCGATCCGCCTGAGCGCGGTGCCCGGACCCGACCCCAGGGGGGTGATGGACGACTGCCGCAGGTTCGGCATGCGCTTCGGGGCGGCGATTTCCTGCACCGATGGCGGGGCCGAGGGCTTCCGCAGCTTCGGCGCCTTCATGCGGGGCGACCGGGAATACCGGGACGACGAGATCGAGACACTGGAAGGCCGGCTGTGGAAGCTGCACGCATCGCGCCAGCTGCCCCCCCGGATGACAGGGGCCGAGCTTGAGGCGCTGAGGCTGGTGCGCGACGGCTTTCTGGCCAAGGAGATCGCCGGCCGGCTTGGCGTGACGGAGGGCGCCGTCAAGCAGCGGTTGCGCAATGCCCGCTCGAAGCTGGGCGCCAAGACCGGCAGTCAGGCCGTGTCCAAGGCCATCGGGTTCGGCCTGATCTGACCGGCGCAACGGCGCTGCCGCGGATTCCCGCATAGGAAGAAATAACCTATTTCCACTCGCCGTTAAGCAGTTATCAACCAATTTTCGTCGTGGATTCCTCCCGGGTGTCAGCTTGGGAGAAGACCATGAGGAATGTGACTTTCAGCCTGGCGGATCTGCATCTTCACGGGTCTGCCTTTTACGATTTCCTGCATCTGCGGAAGCAGTTCTTCGTCGATGCGCTGGGGTGGGACATTCCGCACGGCGATCAGGTGGAGATGGACCAGTACGACAATCCGCTGGCCCATTACTCGGTCGTGCTGCGCGACGGCAGGGTGGTCGGGGGCGCGCGGACGATGGCCACCACCGCGTGCTGGGGCGCGCATACCTACATGCTGCGCGATGCGCTGCGCGGCTGCCTGGCCGACATTCCCGCAGCGGTCATGTCCGAGGAAGTCGTTTCGGCCGAAGTCTGGGAATGCACGCGGCTTGTCGTCTCGGACGAGCTGCGCAGCCACAGCGACAGGGCCGAATGCCTGTCGCTGATCGTCGAGGGGCTGGCGCGCGTGGCGCGCGGACAAGGCGCGCGGCGGCTGATGTCGCTGTCGCCGCTGTCGCTGGCGCGCGCGCTGCGCCAGCTGGGCTGGGCGCCCGAAAGGATCGGGGCGCCCTATGTCAATCACGGCGACGGACGGCAGTATGCCGTGCTGGCGATGGCTTCGGAGCGGGCGGCAGGGCGGGTTGCCAGCAATTTCTGACCGGGGATCAGGCGGCAGCGGGGCGCAGGCGTTCCACGATAACCCGCGCTTCATGCCGGCGCAGGACCGGATGCCGGCAGACGGGTTCGCGGTCGCCCCAGGGAAGGCCGTCGGGGAAGGCCGCGTGCAGGCGCGCGCGGCTTTCCTGCCCCAGGTCGTTCAGGTTTTCCGGCGCCGGCAGCAGGCTTTCCGTCCAGATCCCGTTCGAGACCACCATTTCGTGGCTGTCGAACAGAAGATGGAAGTAGTCGGCCGGCCGGCAGTCGGCCGCGCGCGCCAGACCCGCGCCTACAAGATGCTCGGCCGTGGCCAGCGCGGCGGGCGCGCCGGCCATGATCTCGACCGGCCAGCCCGCCAGCAGGATGCGGTGCTGCGCCGAGACCCAGAGCGGCGCGAAGGGCAGGGCCGGGCCGAAGAAATCCTTCGGGACGCAGACCGGGCGCAGTTCGGGGTGGCGGATCTGTTCGAAGGCGCCGACGCTGCGGTGGCCGATCCAGCGCAGGGGGGCAAGGCCGCCGTCGCGTGTCACCACCAGATCGCCCGGGGCAAGGGTTTCGACCGGCCGGTCGCCGCCGTCGGTGCGGATCAGCGTGCCGCGCAGGAAGCAGATCAGGATGGTTCCGCCCTGAGTGACCCCCGTGATCGAATGTGCCCCGTTCGGAAAGGCATTCATCGTGGCGAAGGATGTGGTGCCGTTCGTCAGGAAGAACAGACGCTGGCCGTTCTGCAGCGTGATGACCACGATCTGCTGGCCGCGCAGGTCTTCGCCGTTCACGTTTCTGAGCTTGTTCGTCTGCGGCAGGTAGCCCGCGAATTCGACCGTGAAGGTCATCTGGGTGCCGTTGACGATGACCGTGGTGTCGGGGTCGGGCAGGCCGCCGTTGTAGTCGAGCTTGATGTCGCCCGAGGTGCCCGAGGTGAAGGTCAGTGTCTGGACGGGCGTCGTCGAGGTGCCCTTGACGTTCAGCGCGGCATTGTTGGCCGTGCTGCTGTCGCCGCGTGCATAGACCGTGAAATCGACCAAGGGGTTTACCTTTCCCGCACAGAACGGCGCCGGACACCCGGCGCCTGCACGCAGGATAGCGGCTGGCGCGTGCGGATCAAACCTTTCCTTGCAGCGCCGGCCGGGGGTCGAAGGGCCCGGTTGAAGCCGGGCCCGAGGGTGACTAAATTGGCATCCTGAAGAGGGGAAGGCCGGGTGCCGCCGATGACCGGGGCCGGGGCCTTCTGCCCGAGAGAGGAACGCGCATGAAAGACATTCTTGCCCCCAGCTACCCGGTGCTGCCGCTGCGCGACATCGTGGTGTTTCCGCACATGATCGTGCCCCTGTTCGTCGGGCGCGAGAAGTCGGTCCGGGCGCTGGAAGAAGTGATGCAGGAGGACAAGCAGATCCTTCTGTCGTCGCAGATCGACCCTTCGGTCGACGATCCGAAGACCGACGGCATCTACAAGGCCGGGGTTCTGGCCAACGTGCTGCAACTGCTGAAGCTGCCCGACGGCACCGTGAAGGTGCTGGTGGAAGGCAAGGCGCGGGTGCGCATCACCGAATTCCTGCCGAACGAGGCCTATTTCGAGGCCAAGGCCGAATACCTGACCGAACTGCCGGGCGACCCCGCCACGGTCGAGGCGATGCTGCGCACCGTCGGCGAGGAATTCGAGAAATACGCCAAGATCAAGAAGAACATCCCCGAAGAGGCGCTTCAGGCCGTGGCCGACGCGCGTGAGCCGGCGAAGCTTGCCGACCTTGTTTCGGGGCATCTGGGCATCGAGGTCGGCCAGAAGCAGGACCTGCTTGAGACGCTCGACGTCGGCGAGCGGCTGGAGAAGGTCTTTGGCCTGATGCAGGGGGAGATGTCCGTCCTGCAGGTCGAGAAGAAGATCAAGAGCCGCGTCAAGACGCAGATGGAGCGGACCCAGCGCGAGTACTACCTGAATGAGCAGATGAAGGCCATTCAGAAGGAGCTGGGCGATGGCGAGGACGGCCAGAACGAGATCGCCGAGCTTGAGGAACGGATCGGGAAGACCAAGTTCTCGAAGGAGGCGCGCGACAAGGCCGAGGCCGAGCTGAAGAAGCTCAAGTCCATGAGCCCGATGAGCGCCGAGGCGACGGTGGTCCGGAACTACCTCGACTGGCTGCTGAGCCTGCCGTGGGGCGTCAAGTCGCGCGTCAAGAAAGACCTGCGCGCGGCGCAGACGGTGCTGGACAACGACCACCACGGGCTTGAGAAGGTCAAGGAACGGATCGTCGAATACCTTGCCGTGCAGGCGCGGTCGGACAAGCTGAAGGGCCCGATCCTGTGCCTTGTCGGGCCTCCGGGCGTCGGCAAGACCAGCCTGGGCAAGTCGGTCGCGCGGGCGACGGGGCGCGAGTTCATCCGCATCAGCCTTGGCGGCGTGCGCGACGAGTCGGAAATCCGCGGCCACCGGCGGACCTATATCGGCAGCATGCCCGGCAAGATCATCCAGGCGCTGAAGAAGGCCAAGACCACGAACCCGCTGATCCTCTTGGATGAAATCGACAAGATGGGGCAGGATTTCCGCGGCGATCCGGCTTCGGCGATGCTCGAGGTGCTGGACCCGGAACAGAACGCGACCTTCGTCGACCACTATCTTGAGGTGGAGTACGACCTGTCGAACGTGATGTTCCTGACCACGGCCAACAGCTACAGCATGCCGGGGCCGCTTCTGGACCGGATGGAGATCATCCCGCTGGCCGGCTACACCGAGGACGAGAAGCGCGAGATCGCCAAGGGGCA
>WBZM01003814.1_pt1 | contig 11473 bp, 11 predicted proteins | sample 5204271 | NCBI WGS metagenome assembly WBZM01 (sample SAMN12344346, study PRJNA552823) | activated sludge metagenome | biome: Activated sludge suspended growth; feature: Nitrification reactor; material: Wastewater; isolation source: activated sludge from nitrification reactor of wastewater...
TCCTTCCGGGGCGTGACGGTCTGGTCCACATCTCGAAGCTCGGCGGCGGCAAGCGCATCGACTCGGTCGAGTCGGTGCTCAGCCTCGGCGACGAGATCGAGGTGCGGGTCGAGGACATCGATCCCAACGGCAAGATCAGCCTCCGACCGACTGCCTCCGATGCGGCAGACGGTGGGTCCGACCCAAAAGCTGAGGCCGCTGGAGCGGCCAGCGAGGGTGTCAGCGCCGAGACCGCGTCGCGTCACCAGGACGATGCTGGGTCCGCCTCGGCCTCGGGTGGCCGACCCCGCGGTGCGGCGTCGGCGTCCGTGAGCGATGAGCCTGCTCCGTCGGAGTCGGGCGACGCCGTGCTCGTCTCGTTCGAGGACTTCCAGGACGAGAAGACCCGCGAGGCCCAAGGTGAGCTCGGTCCCGTCGCCAAGGGCGTCGGTGCCGGTGCCGGTGGCGGCGGCGGTCGTGACCGCAACCGTGCCCGTCGTCCTCGCCGGCGCTGACAGTGCCGAGTGGCTCCGATGACGAGCCTCGTTTGACAGGTTCCACCACGTCGGATCGTCCACTGCTCCTGCCTTCGGCAGGGGCGGTGGACGTTGCCGCGCTCGATGCCGGTGTCCGCGTGTCGGTGCTGTCGTCGGGAGTTCGGGTTGCGACCGACCCCATGGCGCACAGCCAGTCGGTCGCGATCGCATGTTTCGTGGGAGTGGGGAGCCGCGACGAGCCATCCGAGCTCGCCGGGGCATCGCACTTCCTCGAACACCTGCTGTTCAAGGGCACGCTGCGACGCACTGCCCGTGAGATCAACCGCGCCGTCGACGCCGTCGGGGGCGACTTCAACGCGTACACCGTCCGTGAGTCGACGGTGTTCTATGTACGGGTTCCGGCTGCCCATGCGCAGTTCGCCACCGACCTGTTGTGCGAGGTGATCGCCAGCCCCCGGTTCGACCCGGCGGACGTCGAGATCGAACGCAACGTCATCCTCGGCGAGCTCGACGGAGCGCTCGACAGCCCCGACGACGTGGTCTTCATGAACCTGGCGGAGGCCATGTTCGTCGGCCACTCACTCGGTCGCGAGACCCTGGGCGATCCCGACACGCTCGAGCGGATGACGGCCGATGAGATCGCCGGCTTCCACCATCGGTGGTACCGGCCATCGAACCTCGTGTTCGCCGTTGCGGGAGCAGTCGACCACGACCTGGTTGCAGCGGCGATCGACGCACGGTTCGATGGGGCGGTCGACGGCGAGCGACCCGACCGGGTTCCCCCGGGCTCGTCGATGACGGGGCTGGTGGAGGCACGGCGGCCGATCGAACAGGTGCACCTCGCCCTCGGCTGGCGTGGTGTCACGGCGCTCGACGGTGACCGGGTGCCACTCGGGGTGATGAACCACGCCCTCGGCGACGGACCCTCGAGTCGACTCCACGAGGAGATTCGAGAACGTCGGGGCCTGGCCTACTCGGTGTCGTCGATGGCCGCGTCCAACCTGGATGCCGGCACCCAGACCGTGTACTGCGCCACGGGTCCTGAACACCTGAGCGAGGTGGCGACCATCATCGACGAGACGATCGCCGCGATCGTCGCGGACGGCATCGATGACGAGGAGCTCGCCGTCGCGAAGGGCTACCTCAGTGGCTCGATGCTGATGGCCCTCGAGGATTCGTCCTCGCGAATGAGTCGCCTTGGCTCGGCGGTGCTCACCCACGGGCGCCACATCCCGATCCGCGAGTCGCTCGATGCCGTCGAGGCCGTGACCCACGACGACGTCCGGCGCGTCGCCGGGCAGGTCTTCTCCGGCTCCCGGGTCACGTCGTTGGTCGGGCCCGACACCTGACCGGGCTCCCGTGGGCAGCGGGTGATCGGTTTTCACCGAAGCCCGGATAGCGTCGGCAGCATGCTTCCCCGCACTCACCTTCGCCGCGCCGGAGCGGCGCTCGTTCTGATCGGCCTCGTCGGTTCCGTGGCGTGTACCTCCGGCAAGTCGTCGTCGTCGACGACCACAACCACCGCTCCCGCTGCCTGCGCTCCCAAGACCGGCGAGAAGGCAGCGAAGGCGCTGCTGCGTTGCGCCGAGGGGTCCGTGGCGTACGTCGAGAACGAGGACGCTTCCGGCACCGGCGTGGTCATCGAGCGCGACGGTGACCGCTACGTCCTCACCAACGCCCACGTGGTCGATCCGTTCGCCACGGCCGACGTCACCGTGGGCGGTGAGCGCTACGACGCCCTCCCGGTCCTCGGCATCGACGCCGGCGCCGACATCGCGCTGGTCGGTCCGTTCGACGGCAAGAAGGTCCCGTCGCCCCTGCCGATCGACCCCGAGGCCGCTGTGGAGCGCGGCGACGACGTCTACCTCGTCGGGTTCCCCGGCGAGGTCAGCACCGACGATCCCGAGGACCTCGAGGCAACGATCGCCAGCGGCATCGTCAGCCGGACTCGGAAGGTGAAGGCGTTCGAGCAGACCTACTTCCAGACCGACGCGTCCATCGCTGGTGGGCAGTCCGGTGGGCCGTTGTTCGACGCCGCCGGCCACCTGATCGGCATCTCCGGACTCTCGTTCGCCGATGACGAGTTCGCACTCGTGCTCTCCGGTGGGGACGTCGACGAGGCCATTGCCCGCATCCTCGCCGGGAAGGGCGACGACGAGTATCCGGCGGTGCCACGGGTCGAGACCGACGACATGGTGAAGAGCGGCACGCTGACGGTGTCGGGGGCATCGGACTACCAGCAGCTGTTCATCCCCTCGTCCGACGACGATCGAACCCTCGACTTCACCGTCGATCACACCGACGTCGTGACGGTGGACATCTCCACCAACCTGTCGGACAGCTCGCTCGCCGTCAGCCACAACACCCCGCTGTTGATGGCCGAGCTCATGAAGCAGGTGGCCGCAGCGACCGGCGGCAAGCCCGACGAGTTGCCCGACCCGACCGCGTACGGCGTCGACGAGAAGGCCATGAAGCCCGAGACGTCGCCCGGGGTGTTCTCCGTCGAGATCCCCGCCGACGAGGACGTCTACATCGGCATCGTGGCACCGCTGTCCACCGACTCGATCACGGTGGCGTTCACGTCGAGCATCCCGGCCGTTCCGCTCACGACGAAGCTCAGCGAACAGCCGATCGAGGTGGGTGACGTCGTCGACCGGGTGATCCCCACCTACGAGTCCGCAGCCGATTACCTGCTCGACCTCGAAGCGGGCCAGAAGGTCGAGATCCGCGCCGAGTCACCGCAGTCGGACATGGCGTTCGCCGTCATCGATCCCGGCGTTGTGCTCACGCCGGTGGCGAACTTCAGTCCGGAGTCGGCCGAGGGCATCGAGCTCGTCGACGACAGCGACGAAGGACTCTACGGACTCGACGCCGTGACGACCGTGACCGCCGATGACGCCGGCACGTACCGGATCCGCTTGTACAGCAACGAGGGCCTGACGGCGCTCGCGCGGCTCTCCGTCACCGACTGCGAGAACGCCAAGTGCGGCAAGGGCGACAAGAAGGCCTCGGAGGACGAGGGTTCCAACTAGCTTCCCCCGGATGCCAGACACTCCCGGCCACGCCGAGGTACCGCAGCGTAAGCAGCTCCCGAGGGACGAGGGAGCGAGCCTGAGCGAAGGTGGCCGAGGCCATCGATTGGTCCTCATCGACCATCCCGCCCCCCACGTCGCCCGCATCACGTTGAACCGCCCGGAGCGGTTGAACGCGATGTCGATCGACCTCGTCATCGAGCTGTGGGACGCCCTCGATGTCGTCGCCGCCGAGAACGACTCGTGGGTCGTGATCCTCACGGGCGCCGGTACCTCGTTCTGCTCCGGGCTCGATCTCAAGGACTACGGGATCATCCCGAACATCGACGGACTGCAGGTGGGACGCATCGCCCAGCGTTCGATGCGCTACTACTCCCGGCTCGTCCCCAAGATGCGGTCGATTCCCCAGCCGATCATCGCCGCCATCAACGGTCCGGCGTTCGGGGGCGGCATGTGCCTGTCGCTCGGCGCCGACCTCCGCATCGCCTCGGCGTCGGCGGTGTTCAACGCCACCGGGATCGTCAACGGACTCGCGTCCACGGAGATGGGCATCAGCTTCCTGCTGCCTCGGCTGATCGGCGCTGCGCACTCGAACGACCTGCTCCTGACCGGCCGACGCATCGGGGCCGACGATGCCCTGCGAATGGGCCTCGTTTCGAGGGTCGAGGCCGATGACGCCGTGGCCGGCATCGCCGTCGACATGGCGTCGGAGATGGTGAAGTTCAGCCCGTACGGACTCGCCATGACCAAGGAGACCCTGTGGGCCAACCTCGAGGTGGCGAGCCTGGCAGCAGCGATCGAACTCGAGGACCGCAACCAGCTGATGATGGGGTTCACCAACAATCTTCCCGAGGCGATCCGCGCGTTCGCCCAGGACCGCCAACCCGTCTACACCGACGAACCCCGACACGACATCTGGGCGAAGCCGGCAGAGGGTGCGGTGGCGCAATCCGGTGAGGGTCGATGACGTCGATCCACCCCGAGCTGCAGCGCATCGCGCGGGTCGTGCCGCGTCGAGGGGTCACCCCGCGCAACCTCGCGTTCGTTCGTCGCATGTCGGCACTCGCCGGGCGCCCCGTCGCGATGTCGACGCGGGGCGTCGTCACGTGTGACGTCATGGTTCCCGGTCCGACCGGAGCCCCCGATGTCCGGGTGCGCCTCTACCGGCCCGCCGGCAGCACCGAGCCGGTGCCGGCGCTCCTGTGGATCCACGGCGGCGGTTTCCTGATCGGCACGGCCCGCCAGGACGAGCGCAGCAACATCGACATGGTCCGCGAGCTCGGCATCGCCGTCGCGTCCGTCGACTATCGCCTCGCGCCGGAGCACCCCTTCCCGGCGCCGGCCGAGGACTGCTACGCCGCGCTGCGCTGGCTGCACGCTGCGGCGCCGGCGTTCGGGATCCGGTCGGACCGGATCGCCGTGGGCGGGGCGAGCGCCGGTGGCGGACTCGCTGCCGGCGTTGCGCTGATGGCCCACGACCGAGGCGAGGTCCCCCTCGCGTTCCAGCTGCTCGTGTATCCGATGCTCGACGATCGCACCGTGCAGCGCGCTCGTGGCGACGAATCCGACTTCCGCCTGTGGAACTCGACATGCAACGAGTTCGGCTGGCGGTCCTACCTCGGGGCGATGCCCGGCGGCCCCGAGGTATCGCCATACGCCGCGCCTGCCCGCCGCGTCGACCTCGGCGGGCTCGCACCCGCGTGGCTCGGCGTCGGCACGCTCGACCTCTTCCACGACGAGGACGTCGACTATGCCACCCGGCTTCGCGAGGCGGGGGTCGCTTGCGACCTGGTCGAGGTCGACGGTGCGTTCCATGGATTCGACGGGCTGGCACCCCGGGCGCCGGTGGTGACGGCGTTCCGGCGGAGCTGGCTCGACGCTCTGGGCGGGGCGCTCAACTCCTGATCCGGTGGTGGAGCGCACCGCCGGGCCCTACGCTCCGGCGATGTCCGACGCCGATCCGTTCGTGCCACCGCCGGCCGCCGAGGCGCTGGCCCGGCTCGACATGCCGATGGGCGAGGCGATGCGCACACAACGCGCCGTCCGCCGCCTCCACCTCGACCCGGTCGACCACGACGTGTTGCTCCCGCTCCTCGAGTTGTCGCTCAAGGCACCGACGAGTTCCAACAGCCAGGACTGGTGCTACCTCGTCGTCGAAGATCCCGAGCAGAAACGACGCCTGGCCAAGCTGTACCGTCCGCTCTACAACACGTTCTCGCCGCTCGAACGCAGGGCGGCTCGCAATGATCCGGACCGTCTCCGTGGCATGAAGCCGGGGGAGTGGCAGGCCGAGCACTTCCACGAGCTGCCCGTGTTCGTGATCCCCTGCTACACCCGCAACCTGAAGCATCGACCGGTCGGGCGACCGCAGATCTCGGTGGCCTCGTTCTACGGGTCGGTCTACCCGGCGGTGCAGAACCTCCTCCTGGAGTGCCGCGCCGTGGGGCTGGGAGCATCACTGCAGACGTTGCCGATCTGGCACATCCCCATCGCTCGGCGGATCCTGGGCCTGCCCCGGTCGATGAACCCGGTGTGCATCATCCCCATCGGGTGGGCCCGCGGGAAGTACGGACCGACGACGCGGCGGCCCATCGGCGACGTCGTGCACCTCGACCGCTACGGCAACCAGCCATTTCGGTAGCGGGTTGGTGGTCCGGGCCCGACCTACACTGCGCCGATGGTCGAGTCGCAGCGCAAGATCCGGGTGGGTGTGTTCGGGGCCGGCGGGCGAATGGGGTCGACCGTGTGCCGTGCGGTCCACGACGATCCGGCGCTCGAGCTGGTTGCCGCGGTCGACCCACACCACTCCGGTCTCGAGGTGTCCCGCGTCGCCGGCGTGCCCGGGTGCGACGTCCAGATCTCCGGCAACCCCGATGTGTTCGTCGAGGCGAACGTGCAGGTGGCCATCGACTTCACCGAGGCCGACGCCGGTCGGCAGAACCTCATCTTCCTCGCCCAGCACGGCATCCACGCCGTCGTGGGCACCACCGGTTTCTCCGACGACGACCTCGACCTGTTCGGCCGGATCTTCACCTCGTCGAACTGTCTGATCGCTCCCAACTTCGCGATCGGTGCGCTCCTGATGATGAAGTTCGCTGCGCTCGCCGCGCCGTACTTCGAGACCGCCGAGATCATCGAGTTCCACCACGCCCAGAAGGTCGACGCCCCGTCGGGCACCGCGGTGCTGACCGCACAGCGGATCGCCGAGGCGTCGAGTGATTGGGCCCCCGATCCGACCACCTCGACGGTGTACGAAGGCGCCCGCGGCGGGGTCGGGGCCGACGGCATCCACATCCACTCGCTTCGTATCCAGGGCATGGTTGCGCACCAGGAGGTCGTCCTGGGCACGACCGGTCAGACGCTCGTCATCCGACACGACTCGATCGACCGCACCTCGTTCATGCCCGGGGTGTTGATGGGCACGAAGGCCATCGCCGACCACCCCGGCGTCACCGTCGGGCTGGACACGTTGCTCGGTCTCTAGATCAGCCGCTCATGTGGGTGACGTTGGCGGTGCTCGTCGCCGGATTCGGGTCCGGCGTGCTCGCGGCCGTGCTCGGCGTGGGCGGAGCGGTGATCACCACCCCCATGATCCGGGCCCTGGGGGCATCACCGATCGCCGCGGTCGGCTCGACCGTGCCGGCCATCCTGCCCGGGGCGCTGTCGGGGAGCCTCCGATTCCATCGTGAGGGCTACATCGTCTGGCCCGTCGCCCTCACGTGTGGGGTGAGCGGCATGTCGTTCGCCGTCCTCGGCGGGTGGGTCGCCGACATCGTCGACGCCCGCTGGCTGATGATCCTGACCGCAGTCCTCGTGATGTGGTGCGGTGTGTCGCTCCTCCGCGACGGGCTGCGTACCAATGCCGCCGAGCGCGCTGGCGCCGCGGTCGAGGCAGGCGCCGACCCCGATGACCTCGTCGTGAGCGACGGAGGCGCGGGCACCGAGGGCGGGGTGGCGATCCAACCGCGTGGGGGTGTGCCGGCAATGGTGGCGCTGGGCGTCGGCGGTGGATTCCTCGCCGGGCTCCTCGGCATCGGCGGGGGACTGATCCTGACCCCGGGCCTCACCCTGGGCCTCCGGCTGCCCGTCAAACACGCCATCGCGACGTCGCTCGCCGCCGTCGCGATGATGTCGACCACCGCGGTCGTCACCCACATCGTGCTCGGTCACGTGAACTGGCGATTCGCCCTCCCGTTGGCCATCGGGATCGTTCCCGGGGCCCGAGTCGGTGCCCACATCACCGTCGGGGCGTCGGAACAACTCATGCGGCTCGTTGCAGGGTCGTTGCTGATCGTGGTGTCGATCATCTACCTGGCCGGCGAGGTCGCGGCGCTGTGAGGTTCGAACCGGAGCGCACGACTCCCGTGCGCTCCGGTTCAAACCTCCAGCGCGCTCGGGCTCTCAGGGCTCGGGCTGGTCGTCGAGCGCCGCAAGCCGGCGGACGGCCCCATTCGGTCGGAGCTGCACCGCCATGCCGAGGAGGACGATCACCACGCTCACCGCGGTGATCGGCCATTGGAACCGAGCGATGAAATCGGAGATGTCCTTGATCTCGCTCCGGAAGAGGTCGCCGAGCCAGCGGCACAGGACCAGCCGGGCAAGTGTGCCGCTGATGTTGAGGGCGATGAACGCCGGGATCGGAATCCGGGCGGCGCCGCAGAAGAGGGACACCCAGTTGTTGGGCATGACGAATGCGAGCGGGTACAGGACCTTGCGATGGGCGGGGTTCTCGAGACCGTGGCCGTCGCCGCCCACCAGCCGGGTCGCGAACGCGTTGCCCTCCGATACCCATTTCAGGGCCCGGCCGCCGTACCAGTAGCCGAGCAGGTAGAAGAACGGGTCGGGGAACAGGTGGCGTCCGAGTCCGACCGAGAAGTAGCTCCAGAAGTCGAGCCGATTGGTCGTGAGGAGCAGGAATCGGTTGATGGGGCTCAGTGCGATGAGTCCGAGCGGGTGATTGACCTGCCAGTTCGCCCAGACCGAGCCAGCGACCCACCCGCACACCAGCACGGCGATCATCGGGACGAGGGCCGTGGGCAACACCCACGACGGGGGTTTGCGCCGCGGCGCGGTTTCGGGCGTCACGTCCTCGGCGGTCACAGGGCGCCACCTTAGGGGAGCGCCGGCGAAGTCCGGCATCGACACGGGTGGCGTGGATGGCTGGGCAGTCATCCCGATGTCGGCTGTCGTCGGTCGGAGAAGTAGCGTTTCGTCACGATGTACCGGTTCCTGTACAAGCCGAAGTGGATCGTGTCCCACGTGCTGATCCTCGGGCTGATCGTGTCGATGATCCTGCTGATGTTCTGGCAGCTGCGCCGGCTCGACGAGAAGCAGACCCTCAACGCCCGCATCGCTGCGCGGGCCGACGGCGCCCCGACGCAGCTGGCCGACGTGCTCCGCGACGAGCGGGTGTCGACCATCGCCGACGGTGACCGCGTCGAGTACCGGGCTGTGGTCGTCGACGGCACCTACGACGTAGCGGCAGAGTTCACCGTGCCGAACCGGACGCTCGACGGCGCGCCGGGTCGGATGGTCGTGACACCGCTGCGGTGGTCCGACACCGAGGCGCCGATCCTGGTGCTGCGCGGGTTCATCCCCCAGGCCATCGAGGACAACACAGCGCCGATCGAGGGGGCGGAGCCGCCGACGGGGCCCGTCCAGGTGCGAGGGTGGCTCCGGGTCTCCGAGTTGCCGGGCGGCTTCCAGAGTTCCAAGGTCGATCTCGGGTCGAACCGGATCGCCCGACTCGATATCGATCGGGTGAAGGCGGCGCGCGACCTCGACCTGCAGCCGGTGTACCTCGAGCTCGGTGGCCAGGCGCCGCCGACCGACGGCGTGATCAAGCCGTACCCGTTGCCCGAACGTTCGGAGGGCCCACACTTCGCGTACGCGGTGCAGTGGGGTGTGTTCACGCTCATCGCGATCGGGGGGTACCCGCTCGTGATCCGCCGCGTGGCCCGTGGCGGGGGTAAGGACCGCAAGGACGACGTGCCCACCGACCCCGACGATCTCGATGCCGGCGGCGTCCCCGTCGCCGCGGGCACCTGACCGCCACCGTGCCCAACCGCACGCCTCGCGAGCGCATCATGGACGCCGTCATGGTGTGCGTCGACCGCGGCGGGCTCCATTCGTTCGCGCTCGAGGACGTCGCCGCCGAGGCCAACCTGTCCCGGGCCACGATCTATCGACACTTCCCCGGCGGCCGTACCCAGCTCATCAACGACACGGTCACCCGCGAGGTGGCGCGGTTCTGGGGAGAGCTCGCCGACCACGTCCGCCCCCTGGCTGCCATCGAGGATCGCCTGGTCGTGGGGCTCATGGAGGCCCGTCGCCGTATCGACGAGTACGACTTGCTGCAGCGGCTCGTGGCGTCGGAGCCCGACGACCTCCTGCCGGCGCTCAGCGAGTCCGACCAGCTCGTCCAACTTGCGATCATGGGCTACATCAAGGACCTGATCTCGCGCGAGCAGCTCGTGGACGGTCTCGACCTCGAGACGGCCGCCGAGTACCTGACCCGGATGTTGTTGAGCCACATCGGGACCGCCGGCCGCTGGGACCTCACGGACCGGACCCAGGTCGAGCGGCTGGTTCGCACGCAGTTCCTGGCCGGGATCATCCAGCGGCAGTGATGGGCTGGGCAGCGGGGCACGTCGACGGGCGCTGTGCGGAGCACTCCCCGGCTGTCGGTTCGTGACTTCCGTCACACTGACAACACAATGAGACGCTTTCGGTCCTATTGTCTCACCCATGGCTCTCGCGGCAGCGATCGAACCGCCGACATCGGCGACGACCCCCGAATCGCGGGTCATCGAGGCCGCCCTCGTGTGCTTCGCCCGATGGGGGATCGCCAAGACCACCGCCGAGGACATCGGCCGTGAGGCCGGCGTGTCTCGCGCCACGGTCTACCGGGCGTTTCCCGGAGGCAAGGCGGCAATCCTCCAAGCGGTCGGCACCCGGGAGATCCACCGCCTGATGGCGGCCGTCGTCGAGGTGACCGCCCGCCAGCAGACCCTCGAGGACGTCCTCACCGAGGGCATCGTGCTCGCCTGCCGGTTGCTGCGTACCCACCCGGCGCTCAGCTACCTCCTCGAGCACGAACCCGAAGCGGTGCTGCCCTTCCTTGCGTTCGACCGCCTCGGCCCCGCCCTCGAGCTCGCCCGCAACGGGTGCGCCACGACCGTGGCGCGGTTCGTGCCCCTCGACACCGCCGAGGAGCTCGTCGAGTGGCGCACCCGCATGGCGTTGTCCCTCACGTTCATGCCCGGTCGCGTCGACGCGGGCCGTCCCGACACCGTCGCCGCGATGGTTCGAGACCTGCTCATGCCCGGCATCACCGCCGAGCTCCATTCCAACCCCACCACCAACCGGATCCAACCGGCGTCACCCCGAAAGGCCCCAGCATGACCACCTACGAGAACCTCATCGGTCGCGAGGACATCAACGACCTCGAAGCGATCCTGTCGGTGGTCAACACCGATCGCGACGAGCTCATCCGCTCCGTGGAGGACCACTCCGACGCGATCTTCACCTGGGACTACGAGAAGGGCGCCCGCCCGCCGCTCGAGAAGCTGTACGAGAAGGCCAAGGTCTCGCAGTGGAACGGCGAGACCGACCTGCCGTGGGACACCGAGGTCGACATCGAGCAGGTGCTCGTCAACGACTTCGTGCAGAACAGCGCCGACGGGCAGAGCTTCGCCGACTTCGACGTGGTCGGCACGCCCTTCGAGAAGTGGGACGAGAAGCAGTGGATGGAGTTCGCCCTCGAGTCCAACCAGTGGACCCTCAGCCAGTTCATGCACGGTGAGCAGGGTGCGCTGATCTGCACCGCGAAGATCGTCGAGACGGTGCCGTGGATCGACGCCAAGTACTACGCCGCGACCCAGGTGATGGACGAGGCCCGCCACGTCGAGGTGTTCGCCAAGTACCTCGACACCAAGCTCGAGGGCTACTACCCCATCAACACCC
>WBZM01003815.1_pt1 | contig 11471 bp, 34 predicted proteins | sample 5204271 | NCBI WGS metagenome assembly WBZM01 (sample SAMN12344346, study PRJNA552823) | activated sludge metagenome | biome: Activated sludge suspended growth; feature: Nitrification reactor; material: Wastewater; isolation source: activated sludge from nitrification reactor of wastewater...
CCAATGTTACAAAAGATTTCATAACATTAGCATTATTATGAAATAATATATATCCGTCTAAGTATGTATTAAAACACCCAACATATATCTTACTTACCTTATTTACCTTAAGTTTCATGGAAAGTTTGCTTATACATCCAGTAGGAATAAAACCAATCCGGAATAATCTCTACATCTTTATATTTATTAATAGTAAGTAGTTTATACATATCCACATAGACATAGCAGGTCCCAACAGATATCTTTTTAAAACCGTGCATATCTTCCTATAGATACTTATCAAATACGTATATTAAGTAATCAAAACCTTGGAGAGGATATAATCTTCTATCTACTCCTTTTAGATATACTCTTTTATAATTACCCCTAACTCTATTAAGAACTTTGGGCTCTATAGCCCCATTCTTCCATAGGTATATATAATCTAAATCAATTTCTATATTATATACTTCCATATCTATAGGAGGTTCCACACCTAGACCAAGAAATTATAGAAGGGATAAATACTCTAGTATTTAACTATAGTAAATATAGGGTTAATTATGTCTTCAATAAGATAATTATCTACCTATAGCCTATACTGTACACCTAGTCTACTACGTTTATCAATTTCTGGGCTTGGTATATACAAATCACTATCAATCTCTACAAATTTACCATTTATTCTACTATAAAGACCTATTTCTTTTACTAGACCTATATTATAGGTAAATGGTACTTTCTCCATCTCTAAATCAAGACTATAAAGCTATATACATATCTATACATATATACACATATACATAAAGCTACTTCAAGCCACCCTTTCACCTAAAACCAATGCCTACCCCCTATCCCTCTCTTTACTTCCTTCCTCTGAATACCCTTCTTTGAGTCTTAGAATGGTCTGTTTAGTAAGTTAGAGAGGTTAGAGGATGTTTGTTCTGATTCTAGGTTATGTAGGTAGTTTTTTAGTATGGATGATATTATTAGGTGATTCTGTATTAGGGGTTGGTGTTTAGATTCTATATTAGTTAGGGTATTAGTGTTAGTTCTATAGGAGAATAATTGAGAGTATTCCCGGGGCTTCTTTTGATTATCTGGTAGATGTTCTAGTTTTAAGTGATCCGGATAGTATTTATAGAATGGATTTGCTTCATTGAAGGTAAGATTGGAGCCATTCTTCTTCTCTCCTATTTCTATTACATAGTTAGTGTGTTGTTCCTGCTTTATGTTAAGGAACACTATATAGAGTAGTAAAGGCTTTGTCTTATCCTTTAGCAGTTCAGTTGGTACTTCATACGCAGTTAAGGCAAATAGTTTTGCTATATAGTTTAACTTTATCTTGTTATTTTTCATAGTATTCCCTAACTTGGTAACCAAGACTTATATCGTTATCTATGTTTCTTTCAATTAGGAAGTCGTATCTTAGATCCTGCCAAACTAAAACTGTACTTTTAGAGAGACTATTTTGTACCCACAAGTATACAATAAGGTTTTGACTTAAGCTGATTCCATATGCATAAGTATCTGAATGTATCTTATAAGTTGAAGAAGTCGGTTCCATAAACTGTTCGTATAGATTCGATAAAAAGTCTGCTAGTATTATAGTCGTTTACCATTCTTTCCCACATGGAAGGTTCAGGTTTTCTAGAATCTATTATGGTTTTATAGCATGTACTATCTTCAGGAAAGTCTCCAAATACTATTATCTGGGACTTGCTAGAAAGATAGAATATAAAAAATGTCATACATTAATTATTTATGTGTTGTGTAGCTGTAGTTATATTATTTGACAGGTCCCAAAAGTCCAATAATGATGCTGTTCTATTTTGGAACTTTTTAGAATAGTTGATGTCAGGGGTAAGCATATTACTACTTCCTGAACTATTTATAATTTTTATACTACCAATAAATGATTCGTATATTTTGTGTATTCTTTTTGGGTTCAGCTTAATGCGCATATGCTCTAGCTATTATTTCTTTTACTGTTCTTATTTGGTAGTCATTAATCATTCTACTTCTGTATATTCCTTCAGATTCTACTAGAACTTTAGAATAGGACCTACTATCAATATCTCCAAATACTACTATTTCTCCCATAGTTGATAAATAGATCATATAGTAGTTTAGATGTTTAAATTTTATTCTCACTTCTATTACCAAGCTATAAATGCTTGTATATTCTGGAATATTGCTATTTCTATCCTATTCCGGACATATTTTAGCTAGCTCTGGTGCTTAAAACAGCACCTATATTCCTATCCTAGACCTATATTTCAGGTCTATTCTAATGAATCTAACCAGAGTACGATTTGTACCTTCTTTTGCTTTTATAAACCAAAATTCAGTTTCAAATCCTAAACTGGTATTCGCTCGCTAAAAGCTCGCTACCGTTTGCCAGTTTTGCTAGTTAGCAATGTCAACCGGTAGCGAGTTTACATATGTCCGGTTGAAAATGTAATTTCAAGCTGTATTATTAATGATATAAAGAGTGTGTTCAGGTTATCTATATCAGAACGTATTGTTTTGAAGTTCTTTGATATTTTTGTATTTGTTTCTATATTTAAATAATCTTCATCAATTGATGTTCTTTGTTCAGATACTATAAGTTCTATATATAGTTTATTAGTCTTATTATCTATTTGTGGTGTTATTGGAATAACTTTATAGTTTAAAGGTCTTTCTTGTGTACGCATTTCTTATAGTTTGTGCTACTTGGTAATGACTAGATAGTTCTAATTCTTTTAGTTGTGATTGTTCTTGATGTTTTTTCCATTTTATTTCTTGACCACTTGTTAATACTTTTATAGTATTAAGATGTTTTGGTGTTGCTAGTATTGCTTCATGTCTATATATATAACCCCAATAGGAAATAGACCAAATTAGTATGTATTTCTTTGGATATTTTGGTTTACTCTTGCCCACGATTCCTAAATATATCTTTGAATGAATCTAATATGCTAAACATTTGTGATTGTCCTGTATCTTCTACTTCTAGAAAAGGTATATATCTTTTATTACTTATGTATATATAGTTAGTATCATTGTTTATTCTTACTGGAAATATATGGTTATTACCTTTTTGATAGTTTGTTTGATAAACTATTTTGATTATGTTTGGCCTATTCTGTTTGTTTGGCATAGTGCTCTGATGTTAGTTGAAAGATATAGAAACTTATTTGTTGATGTGTATCTTCCTGGTGTATATATACAATATTGTTTTTAGTTAACTTTATATCAAATGAGAATCTTCTATGATGTTTTTTGCCCTTTTTCAAAAGTATTAGTATTGGAAAATGAAATTCTGTTGTATTTTTATATGAATGTGTCTTTCCTGAATAATGAATTTGAGGAGCTATAGTATATATCTTTGGTTTTTTATTCATATCTAAACTTATAGTTTTCCAGGGAAGCTATGGTCCCTGCATATAATGAATTCAACATATTCACATTCTCTTCTATTTTGTTTTCTATATCTGTGCAGTATAGTTTTTGGTCAATTAGTTTAATATCTCTTCTATCTATAATGCGTTCTTTGTTTTTTAATCTTGATACTAAAAGGGTCATACACTGTATATCTTTCGTGATAAACTTACTAAGTCTTGGGTTTATTGGTAACATTTTATATATAGTATATTCTTCAGATAACAAATTCAAGTCCTGTATATACTTGCATAGCATTTGTATAGCTATCGTATATTCCTCTTATAATATTTATATCTCTTAAAAAAGTATTTCCATTTTCTGTTTTGCTATATGGGTGCCTACTCCATACGTTATCTGTTGAACCAAAAACAGTATCTGGCTTTTTTATAAATATCTCTATCTCTAATTCTAAAGATTTATCATTGGAAGAATAGTATGGGTGACTCAATAGAATTTTACATACTCTTGTAGTTTCATACATATAGTTTATGGAGGTAGTTTTCTACTTCTCTTATATAATTAAGACTTTGTTCTTTTATAGGTATTATATTATTTCCTATAATTCCTGTAGATATATGATGTAGTTCTTCGTGTCTATGTGATACTCTTTTCATTATCTTTAAATGTGATCTTGTTTCATCTCCTAATCTATAGGGAGGAAATAGCCAAATTAAATAAATATCTTTATCCTTTGTCGTCCTCACCTAATGAATCAAGAAGATGTGTATTCTTAATACCATAAGATAGTATCGTCCTCCCAATGAATCAGAGAGGAGATACTCTAACTAGAAAAAAAGAACCCTACTGAAAGGTTATTCCTTCCAGTAGAGTACTATACCGAGGCATAGCCCGATAATCACAATTGTCCAGAGTGAGAAGGTGCTGAAGATTAACTTCAACACCAAACCCACTAGGAGCAGTTTGATGAACCAGGTCATTTCTGATCTGGATTGCCTTGACGAGTATCATCATGCAGGGCTTCGACGACACCATCTTTGGCAGAAAGTACAGCAGATACAGCTGTGTAGGTCAGAAGACCAACACCTTGAACCAGAGCTCCCATAACACCACCGACTGCTGCTTGAGCTTTAGCCTTGGTTTCTGGGCTGGTGAGCTTTGCTTTAACTGCAATTGCACCTTCACGGAGTTGATTGAACTTTTCAGATTGCATATTTCCCTCCAATGGAATATATCCAAATACAACAAAAAAGACACCCATCCTATAAGGACGGGCATCTTTGCTAACGTTATTATGCGTTAGCAGCAGCTTCGCTGCGACGTGGAGTAGTGATGAGTTTCACTGACTCAATAGTCACGATTGGCTGCTTAGACACATGGCTTTCGCCTTCACGTGTATATTTCTGTACACGCAGAGTGCCTTCGATCTGAACTTCAGTTGACTTCTTCAGCTGAGAAGCGAACAGAGAGTTCAGGCTGGGATTCCAGGATTCACAATCCATATAGGTTGTGTGGTCTTGGGTACCGTCAGGCTTGACGCCAACTTTGGCCAGGCTGTCGTATGCAACAGCGAAAGACATGACTTGCTTTTCTCCTACGGCTTTGACAGTAGCATCCGCTACCACGCGGCCTTCGAATACGAAGCTGTTCTTCCGAATGTACGGCTTCTTAGCACCAGTTGAGTTTTGTTCTGACATAAAATCCTCCAATAGTAGAATGAATTTTCTTCATTCCCCATAAACAACAAAAACATTACACAGTTGATTGGACACAGATGATCTGGAAGACTAACATGAAAGCAAAGACTAACATTCTTCTTTCTTCTTTTCTTATTAAAATAAAAATAAAAAAGAACACCCCATTTCTGGAGTGCTCTGACCAAGCTTAGAATTTCTTCTCTAGTGCTTGGTTTACGTCTGCAAAGGATTCTTCCTCTGCTCTTTCGATCAATACTTCTTCATAAGATTTCTCCTCTTTGTTGATTTTGCCTTTAAGGTTTTCTATCTCCTTAAGGGTATCAGAAGTGATATCTTGTTTTTGTTTTGTTTCTACCATTGAAGTTTCTTCTCCTTGCATGGTTCTTTGTATAACTCTTCACCGAATAGGTTATGCCATACAACCCAGCATCTTGATTTCTCATTGATCTGGACTTTGTAAGACTTGGTTATAGAACCACAACAGGCTACGAAAATCAGTGTTCCAAACAGAACTAACATTAAGTCACGCATATCTCCCCTCCTTTGTTCTGTGTATTGTGAGTGTTTCATCAACATACCCTAACCAATTGTATGGTGGGTTCAAACGAACTATCCACATTATTGGTTCTTCATTTGGATAGTTATCAAAGAACAGCACATCATGCGGAATGATGTAGCTGCTTCTTTTGATAAATCTTATTCCATTTGGTTGTTCGTGTACGTTGCTGTTTTTTCTTCTTGGGTATAGATACTTGTAGTATTGAGGAAGAATGTCTGGGTATTGTAATACATCGTATTCGCTTGCTATCTCCATGCTGTCCTCCACGAACAACAAAAAACTCTACCTGGTTAGGTAGAGTGTTTGAAGTTAGGTAAAGTTTCTACCCAATACTTTGTTGTTAGTGATTCCCCATATATTGAAACAGATATTGGTGATCCCTTCTTTGTGATCTCGTAATAGATTTGATCTTTCTGTTCTATCTTTGCTACCATTGAACATGAAGATAAAATCATGTTTACCAGTTCTCTTTCTGTTGTTTCTTCTGGCGGTTCCCTTCTTAAGTTCTTAAGAGTCTCTACTGATTCTTTCTCAATAGGGATTCTTAAGTCTATATTAGGTACTTCATTGGAGCAAAGAACGGAATCAAACTTGGGCACTACTCTGAGAATCTTTTTACCTTGTAGGTTCCTGAAGTATGTAACTTCTGCATATTCAGATATACCCAAAAGATTTGAAACGTAGTCTATGAATTTCATATAGATTCCTCCACATACTACAAAAAATATCCCATAGCTTATTAGGCTATGGGTATTGGGTTAGCCCCGTTTGGGGCGGCAGGCAAGGATCAGCTCCCTGCGGCCTACATCTGGATGATGCTTGCACGCAACAGAGATGGCTTTGTTCCACTCTACCTTATTCTTAAGGAGAGTGAACACTTGCTTCTGAGCTTTGCGGAGTGCGGTTTCTTGTGACATAGAACCTCCTAGGTCTTCTTAAACCAAAAACAACAAAAAAGTTATTGTGGAATTTCCATGCCTAGATACTTGAGACAACTTTCCCTTAGGAGAATTGTTACATGGGTATCTCTACTGATGTAGATGTGTACTTGATATCTTTGTTCAACTATGTCTCCTTCTTCGTGATACCTGTGTAACACATAAGGATTGTTAAACATAGGTCTTAGCTTTTCCAGCTCTTTTCCTATTTCTTCTTGAGTGAGTCTTTCTTTTTCTATTGCCATGTCATATCCTCCATAGACAACAAAAAATATATCAGTTTGCTTTTAGTTTGTCATGCATCCTAAAGAGCAGTAATACTGCTGACTCAGTGATTTTTTCTTCAACAGTAGTATTCTTATATTTATTAAATAAGATATTCAGTGCTCTGTTTGGACTTAATGCCAGAACTTTATTTAGTTTCTTGCCTGGCTCTTTGATTATAAACTTCCATATTGGTACATTATCTTGTACCTTTGCTTCTAGAGTAACTCTTGGTCTATCTGGTCGTGTGTCTTTCTCTACTAATAACATTGTTGGTGCTCCTTAAGAATAAAAAAGAAAGACCACCTTAATGGTAGTCTATCTTGGAACAAACCCATGTGTGAGATTTGCCACTGTTTCTTTTGTTTGCCTCTTTAAGGCAATCTTTCTTAGTAGCAAAACTTTTTACTGGGTTCTCTTTCCTTGGATCATTGTAGTCTACGTTCATATTGATTAGAACGTAAGCCATCATTAGTACTTTCATTCACTCTCCTTGCATTCATATTCGAATGTGTCATTCAGTGCTTGCTGTACTTGCTTGTTAGCAAGACATTGTTCTTCAGGATAAACTCCTAACAGTTGCACTGACAAAAGAGAGTAATTGCAGAACTTCCAGAGTATATACATTTTAGGTACCCTCCAGAAACAACAAAAAATATTAAAAAGTGGGGAGACCTCCGATACCTTGATATGTACTCCCAAAGAGTGTTATATCGCAGGTCTCCCATTGGTGGAAAGGGTTTAGATCACTATTGATTTTGCCAAGTATAGGCCACTGACTGTTATCTTTCTTTTGTTGTTTGGAAAGTTTCCTTTCAGTATATAGTGTGTAATCCCATTCCGGACTTCAGTTTTTATAAGGCAGAAGTAGTTGGATAAAGAGTCACCGAGATCCAGAACTACTTGACCTGTCTTTCTGTTATGATTTTGAATTAGAGACAAGACTTTCATTTGTACCTCCTGTACACTTATTCCATATACAACAAAAAAAGAAAACAAACCTACTCCATATTTCTATGTTTCGGTTTGCGTTTGTACTTCTTCTTGGAAGGTTTAACCTTTCCAATAGGAATCTGTACAGTCCGTGAGACTTTCTTAATAGTCTTCACATAATTCTTTTTGTCTAACATTATAGTCCTCCTTAAGAACTCAATACCAACAAAAAAGACTACCCTTATGGGGTAGCCTTACTGAATTTCGATACAGACAGGTAGAAGTTTGAAGCATTTTTACCTTCTTTTGTTTGCCACCTACGCTGGTATATCTCTCCTTCAATAGTGATTGTATCACCTTTCTTGAGAGCTGCCAGGGCTTCAGCATTTTGATCCCATGCTTCGATATTGATGAACGATGCATGAGAACCTTCACGATCTGTTTTGTTTTTGCCAAAGTATACAACGTTAGCACTCGCTAACAGATTGTTTCCTTTGGTGGTTTTGAGTTCTGGTTTAGATACCAGAGTTACTTTCTGTGAGAACATATTAGTTCCCTCCTCTTATTTAATTTTCTGAAGACAACAAAAAAGATAACCCTTAGCGGGCTATCTCAAGACAATCTTTGGATTCTCAAGTACGGTAGCATTCCATGCTATCTTACTGAGTTTATTCAGACCTGCCTTCACTGACAGATTTTCTTCTGGAGTGAGGAATGCATGAGTAAGTTCTTGCATTCTCCGGAAGTAACCTGACAACACTTCCATTTCTTCCTGGCCTGAGTAAGTTATCTTCAGGCCGTTTGCTATCATGGTATTGATTACCATGGCATCTTTGCCTGAAAACTTATCAGTCATTACCAGTTCTCCATTGCTAAATACTTCAATAGTTCTCATGGATTCTCCTTGTGTCTAATAGACACTCAAATCCAACAAAAAAGAAAGACAAGCAAGGATTACTCCCTGCTTGCCTTGATCAGATTCGAAGCTTGTTCCAGGTGATACTGGAGTTTTGCTCTCTGATCATGTCTTGTGAGAAGTGCATCGATTGTATCGCATGCATCTCCTTGATTAAAGTTCAATCTGTCATTTTGTGTAACGAGTACACCAAGTGACTTCATGTAATTAATCTGCTTCTCACTCATGTTACGTCTGCGCCAGTGATTGCTTGCGTTGGTAAAGTATTTAGTTCTTAAATCCAACATAGGCAATGCAGCACCCAGAGTAATCATCGGTTTTGGAACTTCCAATAGACCGATTACAACGTTCTTATCTTTTTCCATTAGAATTCTCCTTGAGCTGATGCTCCTTTCTGATTGCTTGGCAAATACTTAGAGTATTTTGCTTTGCTTGGTTTCTTTTGTAGAACTGGTTGTTCTTTAACTGCTTCTTCTAATTCAATAGATTCAACAGCAATCTTGAACATAGAGTTCTTGTTCCCATGATCATCAGTCCAACGACGTTGGAACAATTCTCCTGAGACTTTGACTTTGGAACCTTTCTTCAGGTGCAACACTGCCTCTGCCCTATCATTCCAGGCTTCCAACGTTATCCAGCTGTTATGACTGTTACTGTCATCAGTCTTAGATAAAGTATTGAACCTTAGCTTTGAAGATGCAAAGAGGTGTTCCCCTCCACTTATTGCCTTAGCGTTAAATGGTTCTTCCAGTATTCCTGTAAGAGTGATTATTTGTTTCATAGTGCTCCTTGGAATTTCTTCCAAAGACAACAAAAAACATCTTAGCAAATATCATTGTTTATCTTTGTCACATCATAATTAAAAATAAAAAAAGGCTACCTCAATGGGTAGCCTTAAGGGAAAGACAGAATTTCTGCCATGCTTTGTCTTGTTGTTCCTTCAGCTTTTCAGCTAAAGTGTAAACAATACCAGTGCGTTTTGCTGGGTCTTGCATGGCCTTCTTATCCTTGAGAGTAAGAACTTTCATATAACCTCCAAGTTATCTGAATTTCAAACTCAACAAAAAATAAAGCACAGGTGGTTAGCCTATGCTTATACCGAGAGACTTACATTCTTCTGCAGTCAGTACGGTAGTAGTTTCGACTTGATGTCTATCTACTGTTGAAACTATCCTTACAAGATAGCTGTTACTGTTACCATACTGAAATGCTTCTGTAAGTTTTGACAACTGCACTAGTTGTTTAAGCAAGTCCATTATGTACCTCCTTCTCTGTAATCTGTAACCAGAACCCACCTTCTCTTTCAAACATTAGCTTACCTTTTTTGGCTAGCTTATTTTCATATAGCCTTTGCTTATGAATATCAGCGTTAATGTTTGAAGTGATTGTTACATCTATGTCTAAGTACTCTTGCTTATAGTGCATTAATGCTGATTTTAAGCTAAAGAATAACTCGGTACTTTCGATGTTGGCTTCGTAGCCTTGGCCTTCTAGTGCAACTATAAGTTTCATATAACCTCCTTTGAAGGCTCAATAAACTCAAGACTTTCGAGTTCTTCTTGGGCTTGTTCTTTTGTTTCGAAGTAGTTACTTTCCCTACTGTAAGGTTCAGGATAGTTGAATCCATCTTCGAATGCTGCTATGCAGGATTTGCCTACATACCAACCTTCTGCAGATTTCATTACCTGTCTCTTACTTATAGAGATAACTTTTTGTAAATGATGAGCCATGTTGTCCTCCCATGCGAAAAAGCTTTAGCTTTAACTGTGTTAAAGGTAAAGGTTTTGAGCTATCTTCCAAGGACAACAAAAAAGAAACCAGACAACTTGAACTCACCCATATATGAAGTAGTATTCATGGGTTAAAGTTCAGAGGTTGTCTGTTGCCGATTCATTTAACTAAGGAAAAACAGAAGGAGAAACGACCAAAAACAACTAAAAACATTTCATATTATTATTAACATACTTGGTTACTAAGTCTACCAAAAAAAGAAACCCTAAGGTTTCTTAGTGGACTGACTCAATCCCAATTGCTTTGGTAGCTAGAGCGTCAGCCCGGTTGATTGCTGGATCAATCTTGATGAACTTAACCTCTACGAGGTGATCATCATTTTCATGACCAAAGAATAATTTACCATTGATTTGCTTGAACAAATCTTGGTATGTTTTGGTCATGGGATTTTTAGCTTTCCATTCCTTTGAAGCCCACTTTGGTAGGCCTTCATAGTCATAGAAAACACGAACCAGTCTTACCTCTTTACGGATTGCTGCCCGTAAAGCTTTGATAGTTGCTATTACTTCTCCAGCAACTTGTCGCATCCCTTCGTGAGGGATAGTGCCTGAGAGGGTCTCCCCATCTTCGAACACTACTCCCCAACCAGAGAGGTTGGAGTCTACTGACTTAGGAGAATAGCTCCCGTCAACATAGCACTTAATAGTATCCATGGGATACCTCCTGTAGGATAGATAAAATAGTGTGATGCTCTCTCAATTGTTTAGAGCATCTGCTGGATTTCTCCTAGAATCCAGTAAGAGCTGCACATTTACCATCAATGCAGATAGAGGAGTTTGCTTTTCATTCCATTTCTTTCTATGGGCCCTAAGGTTACCATAGAACATCTGGACGGCCCTTACAAAGGGTACCGGCTTGATGACTCCAAAAACAACTAAAACAACTAACATGTAAAAAAGAAACCCCTTAGTCAGGGGTTCCTGTGATAGAGATATAAATCTCCATCAGTCTCAGATTTATCCTTTCGGATTTGAAGAATGTTATATATAACATCCTTTGTCTGAGTA
>WBZM01002567.1_pt2 | contig 11469 bp, 6 predicted proteins | sample 5204271 | NCBI WGS metagenome assembly WBZM01 (sample SAMN12344346, study PRJNA552823) | activated sludge metagenome | biome: Activated sludge suspended growth; feature: Nitrification reactor; material: Wastewater; isolation source: activated sludge from nitrification reactor of wastewater treatment...
CGTGCGAGGCGTCGATCATGACCGACGAGTAGAAGCCGGAGTCGATGCAGTCGTAGCAGGTTTGCTCGTCGCCGTGGTCAAGGTGGACGGCGAAGATGGCCTCCGGGTATTCATTCTCCACCGCGCGGATGATGGCCTCCAGCACGCGCGGGTTGGCATACTTGCGCGCGCCCTTGCTGATCTGGATGATGAACGGGGCCTGGGCCTGAATGTGGCCCTGGAAGAGGCCGAGGGCCTGCTCCATGTTGTTGATGTTGTACGCGCCGACGGCAAACTGGCCGTAGGCGACCTGGAAGAGTTGGGCGGTGGTGACGATCATGGGTGGATGCTCCTGGATGGGTATGGGTTGATGTCGCCGGGCAGCAGGGGCGGGGGCCGTAGGGATGGCTGCGCCGCGCGGCCACGCTCAGAGGGATTATAGCAGACGTGGAGAGAGCTGACAGGTATCGGGCGTTGGCGACCCCCAACGCCCGGTACCTGTCAGGCTTGTCAAAGGTGTGTTCTACTATCGCGCCAGTTCGATGGCGTCGATAGTGGATGGGAAGACTGCGCCGGGGGCCAGCCAGGGGACGTTGGATGGCGTCCAACTGCCGTCCAGATTCTGGTGCAGCCGGATGATGTTCTTGCCCGTACCGCTGACGCCGCCCAGATTGTAGGCCCCAAGGATCGTGACGTAATAGTCACCGGTTTCGTCGTCAAGCCAGACGCCGTTAATGTCTTCGACAGCCAGACCGGGCACGGTCGAGCCGTCCAGGGCCAAGGGAAGGACCCAACCGCCGGCCCAACTTGCCCACTGGCTCAGGTCTTCGTCGGCCGGCTTCACAATGGGCGAAGTCGGCAGCGCCGCGGCGCCGGTGGTGGAAATGTAGTCGTTGATCCCGTCCTCATCCAGGGCATCGATGGATTCTGCGGTTGTTGTCAGACCGACGCCGGCGGCATTGCCGCGTCGATACCATTCGAATCCTCCAGCGCCCAACGGAAAGGTAGTCGAGTCGTTCGGGACGAAGCGCACGATGTCGCGCGGCGTGACGGTGCCCAGTCCGGGGATGGTCTGGTTGGCGCTGAAGACGAGCAGTAGGTTGCCATACCAGTCGAAGGCGAAGCTGCCGATGTTCTTGGTAAGACCGTGGGCGGAGGCATCGAAGACCATCGACCAGTGGTTGCTCGGCTTGTCATACAGGAGGATGTCGGCCGCCTGCGCCGGGATACCGCCGATGGTCGTGTTCGTCGCCGGGCTGATGTAGAACTGCGTGGGTGGTTCTACGACGTGGACCCACATGCTGCCCATGCTGCTGCTTTCACTGTTGCTGACGGTCAAACTCACGTGGTACCAGCCCAATTCCGTGTACGTGTGGGTCGGGTTGCGTTCGATGCTGCTTGTGCCGTCGCCAAAGTCCCACAGCCGCGCGGTCGGGCAGCCTTCAGATTCATCATAGAACGCAACTGTCAGCGGCGCCAAGCCGGTCGACCGGCTGGAATAGAAGACGGGTTCCGCGGTTCGGGTTATGTCTTCGCGGACGTTGAAGTTCAGCGCTGGGCCGCTCTCGCCCTCCAGACTGCTATAGTCGACCGAGTTACTGGAATTGTTTCGTATGGCAAAGTTATAGGCGCCTTCGCCCTGCACCACTTGGCCCAGGTATGCATAAGATCGAGTTTCGTCGTTTACCGCGCCAAACCGCCCGATCGGGCTTCCCGTGATTGGTGGAGCGTTGTTCCAGTTGATGGTTTGGTCGTTCCAGCCGTCGCCGACCGCATAGACGCTGCCACCGTCAGGGCTTGGTTCCTTAACTAACAGGCTCAACCAGCTATCGCCGAAGGTGCGACACATGTTGGCCTCCAGTTCGCCCAGGTTGACGCTGAATTTTAGGTAGGCATTCATGTCACTGGCCGCGTTCCGGACGCGCAGGATCGGGGCGCTGCCATAGTTCGTTGCCGGCGCAGCCTGGTTAACGTAGGCATCCTGGCCGAGGCCCGTGCTCCAGTACTGCCAGGCAGTGTAATAGCCGTCGAAGTCAACGCCTGATTGAGCAGGCCCTACATTGACGGCCTGTTCCTCGGGCAAGAAGGCCCAGTCGCCTTGCTCAGCGATTAGCCAGTGGGTTCCGCTCGATAGCTGCAACACGTATTGCCCGAGCGAATCGGTCAGCGCGTACAGATCCGGTTGCTCGGAGTCGTACACGGTCACACTCTCGATTGGTTCGCCGGTTCTGGCATTGGTGACTGTGCCCGAGACGGTATAGACGCCTTCGGTTGAGAAAGACCATACCGGCCCAGCCGTCGACAAGCCATCCGCGTCAGTCGCCACAACTTGCCAGTAATACACCGTACCGGGCAGTAGATCCTCAGCGAAGTATAGGGGCTCCGATTGGCTGCCGGCCAGCAAGGGCGGTGGATTGGTAGTACCTAAGCGAAGTTCGTAGAGCATGGCGTCGCCGTTTGGATCGTCGGCGTTCCAGGTCAGCACAGGAGCAAAGGCGACGTCGCTTGCCCCGTCGTAAGGAGTGGGCGAAAAGGGCTGGACGGGAGCCATTGGCCCCTCAAATTCGATGGGCGCATAGGCCATCGTCTGGTAATCGTATTCTGCGCTATCCAGCGTCAGCAGCAGCCCTTCGTCGACGAGTTGCAGCCCAACGACCCGGTAGGGACCCATCACGCCAGCTTGCCGAATCTCCTTCCCAGGGAAGACCAGCGTCCAATAGTTGGTGCCTACCTGGAGCGCGCCACTGTAGTTAGCGAACGTAATTGTCTGCCCCTGAGGCCCTTGGAGAATAGCGGAGAGTGTCGCTGTTCTGACTTCCTCGGCGTCAATCATTACCTCGATCGCCAGACCGTCGAAGAGTGAGTTGCCGTTGGTGTCCAGGCCATACTCATCCGTCACCTCATCTAGAGCGATGGTGACGGGGTTAACAGTGAATGCGCTGTAGGCGGAACGAGAGAAGGTCTGGCCGCCCAGCATGCCTTGGGCTTGGGCGACGACCTGATAGGTGCCGGGGATGGCTGTGTTGTGGAAGCTGGCGCTGTAGTGACCGTCATTGGCCGCGGCGTCAGGGGCAACCCCATCATCCGCCAACGGCACGGTCGTGACGACGCCATCGGGCGCATGTACCTCTGCCACGGCGGCGGCGTTTGCCGGCAGTACCGGAATAGCGCCGTTCATGAGCGTTGCCCCGAGTGTCACCGTGGTATTGGCGGCATAGGCGCCATAGGGCTCGCTGGCCATCACCAGCTGCGAGTCGCGCAATAGGTAGACTTCGTAGGCAACGTTGGTAGCGTTGTTATTTGTCAGCAGGACTTGCCACGTGCCGCCGCCAATGTTGTCCAGAGTGTAAAGGCCAACGACAATGTTGCCGAAGGTCAACTCGGCATAGGCCATGCCGGGCGTCAGCTCGGCCGACTCGGGCATGATCAGATTGCCGTTCGGATCGCGCAGCTTGAAATCGAGGCTACCCCCTACACCCGTAACGTAGAACGCGCCCAGCCCGCCGGAGTCGGCGATAGCGTTTGCTTCCACCCCGTCAAGGTTTGCCAGCGACCCGGTGCTGATTAGGATCGGCTGCGGGCCGATCGCGCCGGCCGGGGAGCTTAGCCCGGGAGCGGTGGCAGACGCCGCACTGGCGCAGCGCGACATATTCGCACTCTGGCTTGTCGCCGGGTGGGCAATGACATCCCAGATTTCGGTGTCGAACGTCGTACTAGGACTGACATAGGAGCGCAGATCGCCGGTGTAATACCCATTGACGTCAGTCTGGTAGCCATGCATGTCAACCGTCCGAACGGCCACCGTGTGCGGATATCGGTCGTCGAGGCTGGCCTCGTTTGCCAGATTTAGTGAACTACGGATGGACACGCCGATGTCGTTAGGCGAACCGCTCCACAGGCTGTAGATGGCATAGAGCATCCCCGCTTTCTCTTGCAAGCCGGGTTGCTGCATGAAATCCCCACCCACCAGCCAATAGCACACGCCGGCCGGCTGCGAATTTGACTCGTTGTAGTCGGCCATGTTCTCTTCCAGTAATTGCTCTGCGCCCGGCAGATGATCCTCGCCCAGATGGTTGAGTAATATCCAGGCGGCAGCTGGATACTTCTCGCCATCGAGCCGCACGCCGCCATGAGGCGAACCGAGCGTGAACAGATTATCCACGACGATGCCGGCCGCCTTGTCGGCCTGATAGAGAGAGGACTCCAGGTAGAAGCGCGCGTTCAGCCCGCCATAGCTATGGCCGATAATGTCCAGATGACCGTTCCAGCTTGGGTTGAAGGCGATAACCGACTGGCGAAACAGTTTCAGGCTGGCGCTGATCGACGCACGGTTGAAGTAGCGAGCGTATTCGCCATAGTCATCGCGGACACCGCGGGCATAGAACAAATTGCAGTTCTCGATCCAGCCGCGCGCCCTGAACCAGTTTCTCAACTGAGCGAAGCCAGCCGTATCACCCGCCAGGTCGTTGCCTGCCCCCCACCCATGAACCAGCAGCAGCGGCTGGACGTCGTGTCTGGCCTGGCTGCAATCGGGAGCGATGAAGCTGGCTCCCTGGAGGAAGACCGCACTGTCAAAGATGTGGTCGGAAGCGTCAGCGATGGCCAGCTTCATATGATTCGTCTGGGCCTGGTTCACGTTGGCGTAGCAAGTGAGCACAGTGGTCAGGCCGTCCATTTCACTATTGATTGCCCCGCCCCCATCATCGAGGTCGTTGTTGCGGAACAGGGCGGGGTGTGTTGCACCATTGACGAGGTTAATCGTTACCGGGCCGCCCTCTACCCGGGCGCAGTTTTTGCCATTGACGAAGAAGGCGAAGGCGTCGTTATAACCGCTGTTGACGTATTCATTGTACTCGTCAGAGGCGAAGACAAAGCGGAACAGGACGGAACTTGAGTCGGGAACGAAGTCAAATTCCAGGACTGTCGCGTCGTAGGTGGGGTACTCCGACAGGACATCGAGGTCGGCGTCACCGGGCAGGCCGTTGTCCAGGCTAATACTGTCACTGATGTTTGGCCCGAGAACGTCGTAAACGGTTCCGCTGGTAAGCAGAATACCCGAGTCGAAGCCAATGATGCTGTCACCACCGGAGAAACGACCCGAGGCCAAAGGCTCACCGGTGTAGGCGACGTTGGATACTGTGACTCCTGGGCCGACAAGCATCTGCGCCAGGTCGGCCGCGGTCAACGTGTCGGAGAGAGAATCGACGAAGAGACCGATCTCATCGGTTCCAACGCCGTCGGGGAATTTGGTCGCTCCGCCCACCCGCTGCGAATTCGGCGTCTCCGCCCTCCCAGTAGCGGGAAACCCGATGAGGACTAACAGCAGCAACGCCGTGAATAGCAGAGAGGAAACTCGCGCCTTCATCATGACCTCCTGTGTAAACGAACGAACAGCCATCGCTGCCCTAATCTGAGGATATGGGCACGTATTCGCAGCTAGGTTAGTGCGCCTTTACAGGCTGGCGGCCGGATAGTTGGGGCGCAACACAAGACAAGCGAAAGAAACTACCTATATATTAGGGAGTGTTGCGCACTAATAGAGTGACATTTGTCATGACTTGACATGACTTTTGTCACTAGTTCAGCAGCCATCGCGATGACGCCGCGCGGCCCTGTCCTAGACCGCCGCCACCGCCCGATCCGTCGCCCGCTCAATCTGGTCGGCCGTCAGGATGAGCTGGTAGGCGATGAGCAGTTGCGTCAGCGCCAGCGGGTAGCTGCGCCGCTCCTCCAGGCCGTACTGGTAGCGGCCGAGGCGGCTCTCATCCAGCCCCGCGCCGGCCGGCAGGTAGCCGCGGATGATGTCTATCAGTTCCTCGGCCTTCGCCGGGCTGACGTTGCCATCGATCTCCAGGAAATCGGCCGGGCGGCCCTCGTAGCGGGCCAGATCGAGGCGCATGGCCGCGCTTGCCGGGCCGGGCTGGACGGTTTCGCGGCCGGCGTTGCCGCCGTGCTCCAGCACGTCGGTCAGGTCGGGATGGGGCAGCGTCGGCAGGAGCACCACCTGGGCGTTCAAATGGCTGTCGCCGGCGTCGATCGCGCCGCCTGGCGGCGGATAGAAGCGCACGATCATATCGGCATAGGCGCGCTGCGGATGGATGAAGCGCGGGGCCACGTCCTTGCGGCCGGCCATCGAGCGGATGACCTCTTCCTCGGTATAGCCGCGCTTGGTCGTGTCGCGCTTGATCTTCCACGCCCGGCGCACCGCTTCCGGCGGGTCGAGGTAGACCTTGGCGTCGAAACACAGCCGCATGATACGCGTGTGGAACGGCAGCAGCCCTTCGATGATGACGAACTTCGTGGGCGGCACGTAGTCGGGCCGGTCGAAATCGCCCGTCTTGTGATTGTAAACCGGCTTCAGGATGGGCTGCCCTTCGCGCAACAGGCGGAAGTGCTGCTCCATGATGTCGATGTAGTTGCCGTCGGGATGAAGCGCGCTGACGCCGCGGACGCGACGCTCCTCGCGGTTGTACCTGTGGTAATGGTCGCAGCAGATGGCGGTCACCTGATCGGGGCCCAGCGCCTCGATGATGCCCTTGGTGATTGTCGTCTTGCCCGACGCGCTATCCCCCGCCACCCCCAGCATGATGGTCTTGCGGTTCATGTGGCCTCCGAAGGGGCCAGGTTCCAGGTTCCAGGTTCCAGGGAAGAAGCGTCATGCAGCGTTGTTGCTCTTCCCTGGCCCCTGGTCCCTGGAACCTGGAACCTTATTGCGCGACCTCGAACTTGACGCCCGACCACAATTCCATCGACTTGCGCAACTCCGGGCAGGCGCGGGCGGCCTGCTCCAGCGTTTGCCCGGCGAGGACGGCCTCGACCGCCGCCCGGTTGGCGCGCGCCCCGGCGCGGCTGCCGTCGGGGTGGCCGTGGGTGCCGCCGCCGAAGAGGAAGAACGCGTCCGGGCCATAGATCTTCAGCAGGTCGGGCACGTGGTGGACGTGGATGCCGCCGGACGCCACCGGCCAGGTCGCCTTCAGCCCGCCGAAGTCCTGGTCGAAGTAGAGGCCGTGGTCGAGGTTGGCCTTCACGTAGCGCTCGCGCAGGATGTCGATGATGCCGAGGGTGTCGTTCCACGAGCCTTCCAGCTTGCCGACGACCGTGCCCGTGTGCAGGTGGTCGCCGCCGGCCAGTCGCAGCCACTTGGCGACGACGCGCATGGCGATGCCGTGGTCGGGCTGGCGGGTGAAAACGGCGTGCATGGCCCGATGGCAGTGGACGATCATGTCCAGCTCGCCGGCGCGCTTGAAGACGTCGGCCGAGGCCGCGAACCCGGCAGTCAGGAAGTCGAACATCACCATCCGGCTGCCCAGCTCGTAGCAGTATTCTAGCCGGCGGAGGCTCTCCTCGGTGCTGCCCGCGGTGACGTTGTGCCAGTGGCCCTTGAACTCGCCCGTCTCCGCCATGGCGCGGTCGACCGCCTCCTGGGCATACAGGAAGCGATCTCTCCAGCGGCTGAAGGGCTGGCTGTTCATGTTCTCGTCGTCCTTCGACGTGTCCAACCCGCCGACGAGGCACTCGTAGATAATGGTCGAGTACGCCTTGGGCGACAGCCCCAGCTTGGGCTTGACCGTGCCGCCGAGCAGCGGCCGATCCCATTTGTTCGACCACACGCGCTCGTCGTAGATGCCGACGCGCGGCCCGGGGAAGGTCTTGACCAGCGCCAGGGGGATGCGCATGTCCTCCAGTCGCAGCGCGCCGACCGCCTTGAAGCCGAAGACGTTGCCGACGATCGAGGACATGATGTTGACGACGCTATTCTCTTCGAACAGATCCAGCGGGTAGGCGATGTAGGCGATGTCGCCGGTGATGGCGTAGACCTTGGCCTTGTAGAAATCAATGTCGGTCAACTGGTTCGACCACACCTCGGTCCACGTGCCGGTGGACGATTCCGCGGCCACGGCCGACGCGGCCTCGATCATGTCCACGCCGCGCGGCCGGATGCGAAAGGCGCACAGCAGGTCAGTGTCTTGCGGGATGTAGTCCGGTACGTAGTAATCGGAAGCGTAGCTGCGCACGCCAGCCTGATAGGCGGCGCTCAGTTCGGCCGATGGCGGACGGTTGGCCCTCCTTGGCCCGACGATTTGAGTGCTCACGGATCGACCTCCTCTCGATTCAGGCGACACAACGAATGGATAACCGGCAATGCCCGCGGGCCGCGGCCGCGCGGGTGACGGTATGAAACGATGGGGATCGAGCCGGGTGATCGATTGCGCGACGGATGCCGGCTCCCCCGATGCGCCAGGCAGCGTGGCGCTGCTTCTGAACGGCGGCGGCGCAGATGACCGCTGACCCAAACCATTTGTGAGAAATTTCACAAGTCAGTATAGCACCAGTTCCGGCGGCCGTAAATAGCCGCCTGAGTGAACATTGCGCCCTAGCCGGGCGGCCAGGGCACAAACTGTTCGTCCGTCCAGCCGTTTTCCGGCGCGGCGGCCGATTCGGAAAGGGCGCGCTTGAACTATAGTGGTTATACGTGCGCCTTCGGCGGCGACACATGAGAGTGCCTATGCGTGTGGTAATTGCTGATGACCAACCACGAATCCGTTCGGCGCTGCGTCTCGTTGTAGAGCAAGACGCAGCTCTCGATCTGGTTGGCGAGGCAGCGGACGCAACGGCCCTTCTCCGCAAGTTGACAATGACCGCACCGCCCGATCTGGTATTGCTCGACTGGGAGCTACCGGGTCTGAGCGGCCGCCAGCTTCTGCGCTTGCTGCGCTTCGAGCGCCCGGAAATCCGCGTGCTTGTGCTTAGCGGCCGCCCGGAAGCGGAGGAAGCCGCCCGCGCCGCCGGGGCAGACGCTTTTGTAGGCAAAGGCGATTCGACAAGCCACCTATTGCAGGTTCTGCAGGAGCTCCGGGATTCGCGGGACCGGGGCGGAGAAGAGGACATCTACCGCGGGAGGTAAGTTATGATGCGACGCTATTACTCATTTATCGCCGTCTTCATCGTGCTCTTGCTGGCGCTGGCCGCGTGCGGCGGCGCCAACGGCACGGGCGGCACGCCCAGCGCGGGCGACACCGGCACGGGTGACACCGGCACGGGCGCTACCGGACAGACGGGCGAGCAGCCGCTGGCGACGGCGATCGTCGGCACGCCGGTCGAATTGGGCACGGCCAACGACAACCAGGCCGGCACCGGCGGGCAGGGCGGCGACACGGCCGCTCAGGCCACGGCCTCACCCATGGCGACCGGGACGGCCACCGCCGCAGCGACGAGCAGCGCCGGCGACGCGAGCGACTCGGCCGCGCAGACGACCGTTACCCCGTCGGCGACCACGGCCGCCGATACGACCGGCACGACCGGCGACCGGGCGATGGGCCAGACGGGGGCCGGGACGATCTACGTCAATGACGAGTTCGGCTTTGCGGTGCAGATTCCGGCCGGCTGGGCCTTGCGCGAGATCAACGCCAGCGCCTCAGGCACACCCACTGACTGGCCCATCGTCGCCACCTGGCTGCTCATGCCGCCCACTACCCTGCAACAGATTCAGGACCAGACCGCGGCTATGCAAGGCGCGGGCGGAGTCGTGCCCGGCAGCGACAACTCCAGTGATACGAGCGCGGTGGGGACGCCGATAGCGACGACCCCGACCGCCGGTGACATGGGCACGGGCACGCCGGCCGCGGGTGACCTGGGTACAACTACGCCGGCCGCCGGTGACACCGGTACGGGCGCGACGCCCGAGGCGACGGGCACAGCGGCTGCGGGCAATAGCGGCAGCGGCTCGGATACGAACGGCACGGGCAACACCGCCGGACTCACGACCAGCCCCGTCGTTGCCCCGTTCATGATCGAGGTGGTTGTGGGCGACGAAGCGGCACTGCAGCGCGCCTACCCGATGGCTGAAAACGCCACGACGCAGGAAAGCCAGTTCGGGTCCAACACGGCCAACGTGATGACCTTCGATCCCGGCTACACGCAGGTCGTTTTCAAGCACCCCAACCGGGACAACGTCTATATCGTGGTCACCGACTGGGTTAGCCAGTTCCCCGGCCGCGAGGCGCAGGCCGAACAGTCTGCCGGACTGTGGCAGCCGATGCTGGCGAGCCTGGCCTTCACCGACGCCGGCGGGATGTATGACTTCACCGGCTTCACAAGTATGACGGGCGATATGGGTACCGGCACCGCCACGACCACCGGCGGCACGACCACGGGCGGCTCCAACTCCGGCGGATCGGGGACGAGCGCGGGCGGCACGGCCACCCCAATGGCCACGGCCACGCCCTGAGGCGGCGCCGGCGATAGTTAATTACCCTGAAAAGAGCGGCCTCGAGCCGCTCTTTTTGTCGCGCCTGGCCGCCGTGGGGCCGGGCGCGTCTGAGAGGCTGTTGAACGCCGCTTGTGCCGCCGCCGGGATCGCCTACAATATCGCGCATGATCGAAGCGAGCGGCCGTCTGCTCGACATCTTGTTCGACCGGATGCCAATGGGTCTCGCCGTCATTGACCGCCAGTTCACTGTTCACCGCACCAACCCCACCTGGACCGCCTTCATCGACCACTACGGCGCGGCGCGGGCAACCACCGTGCAGCCGGGCGAGCGCCTGTTTGCGGCGCGACCGCGGGCCGCGGCCGACCTCCGGCCGTTGCTGGAACGCGCCTTCGCCGGGGAAACCGTGCGCCAGAACGCGGTGCGGCCGGGCCGCGTCCCGCAATCCACCTACTGGGACGTGATGATCACGCCGCTGGACAGCGACGGCCCGGCGGAGGCGGCGCTGGTGGTCTGCGTCGATGCCACCGAGCGCGAGCAGACGGCCATTACCGCCGAACGCACCCGCCTGGCGCGTGAGCTTCACGACGCGGTGACGCAGACTCTCTTCTCGGCCAGTCTCATCGCCGAGATACTGCCGCGCATCTGGGAGCGCGATGAAGCCGCCGGGCGGGCCCGGCTGGCGGAGTTGCAGCACCTGACGCGCGGCGCGCTGGCCGAGATGCGCACGCTGCTGCTGGAGTTGCGCCCGGCGACGTTGACCGAAAGCCCGCTAGGCGACCTGTTGCAGCAACTCGCGGACGGCGTGATGGGCCGGTCGGGGCTTACCGTCCGGGTAGCCGTCGCGGGCGACGGCCGCCTGCCGGATGACGTGCAATTGACGCTCTATCGAATTGCCCAGGAATCGCTCAACAACGTCATGCGCCACGCCGGGGCGACCGAGGTGACGCTGGCGCTGCGCACGCGCGACGACCAGGCGGAGCTAACCGTGGCCGACAACGGCCGGGGCTTCGATGCCGCCGATGTGGGCGCGGGGTCGCTGGGTCTGAACATCATCCGCGAGCGGCTGGTGCGCGTGCGCGGCGAGTTGACGATTGTGAGCGAGATCGGCGTGGGGACAAGGCTGATCGCCCGCTGTCCCCTGCCGGACGCGTCGCGCGATTCCCCGGAATCGCGCTCGCAGGAATAGCTATGAGCGAACTGATTCGTGTCATGATCGTTGACGACCACGCCGTCGTGCGCAGCGGCCTAGCCGCCTTCCTGTCGGTCTATGACGACCTGG
>WBZM01003817.1_pt1 | contig 11465 bp, 13 predicted proteins | sample 5204271 | NCBI WGS metagenome assembly WBZM01 (sample SAMN12344346, study PRJNA552823) | activated sludge metagenome | biome: Activated sludge suspended growth; feature: Nitrification reactor; material: Wastewater; isolation source: activated sludge from nitrification reactor of wastewater...
TGTTTTTAGCTAAACAAAAGGGTAACTGAGTTTTCCACATTCTCGCTATCCGAGATGTGTCAGATCAGATCTAAACTTTTACACTTTAGGAATTCAACCTGGATCATGCCCAACTTCTTGGCGAGGTGGTGCGAAGCTTTATTTCTTGTATCTGTCCAGGCCTTTACTTCGCGAACATCAAGATTCTTGCTGATATATGAGAAGACTGATTGAAGTCCCTCGGTAGCAATCCCTTTGCCCTGGAATTCTCTCGAAACAAGATAGCCAACGGACGCAGTGCCGTCCGATGTAACACCAACTTGAAAATGTGCCACGACTTTGCCACTCGTGCGATCGCGTCCTGCCCAGTTAAGCCATAGCTCAGATCCATCGGGCGATCTTCGGTTAGCCCATCTAGCGCAGCGCTCTCGCTGTTTATCAAGTGTCAAAGGTTCATAAGGAACAAAGTCATGCAGCTTGGGATCGCTAAAGAGCTCCCACATAGCCTGCGTATGTTCCTCACTGATCGGCTCTAAAATAAGTCGTGCAGTCTCCAACGATGGCTGAACAAACGCAATGTTTGATTTCTTTTCGAGCCAGCCTGATTTCTGAATTTGAAATACAACCGATGTACCGAGATCACCAGTGACAGGAGTTGAACTTACATCTGTAACTTCAGTGCCACCGATTTTGCTCATGGCTTTGCGAGATCGGAGATTGCCCCGACCAACTACGAAGTATGCAGTATCGACAGAACTGAAGGCATGATTCAGCATGAGCATTTTTAATTCATGATTGGTCGTGCCTCCCCAATAAGAGCGAGTTAAAAATGTAAACCCGATTTCGAGCGATAATGTCTGAGTGTTGTGGTCGGTATAACGAGAGCTACCAATAAGGTGACCAGATTTTAAATCAATAATGACAAGCGCACCTTTTGAAGCGATTCCCGATTGAAAATAGACTTCGAATCGTTCGCGGGTGTAACGTTTGCTGTCAGGATGCTGTTCCCAAATTAAAGGATCAGAGGCAGCGGCAAATAAAGCTTCAAAATCGCTATCAGCAAGAGGACGAAGACGGAGCGTTTCTCCAAATAAATGTGGTTGCCAGTTAAATTGTTTTTGCTCCTGTGACACTGTAACTCCACTTCACTTGTCTCGGACAACCGCTCAACCTAGATCAACAGAAACAACTCTCTATGTGTGCAGCAATCCTATAAAAGGACATAGCTCTGCCTCCTACTCACCCGCCGGGGAGCCTGGAACGCTTGATTTTATTTTTTCTGATTTTTTATCTCGTGAACCGGTGGAACCTGTGGTTCCGGAGAAATTGGCCTAAGCCTTTGATTTTATTGAACTCCAATTCGGAAGAATTGGTTGCGGGGGCAGGATTTGAACCTACGACCTTCGGGTTATGAGCCCGACGAGCTACCAGACTGCTCCACCCCGCGATATAAAGTTGATGCATTCTACGCTTTTGAAAATCAATGTCAAGTCATATATCAATACTATTAAACTTGGTAGAAAGTAATTTCTATGGTGAAATCTCATTTTCCTTAAAGTGAGGGTGCATGTTTGAAAACTTAGCAATTAATATTATTTTTTTATTTGTCGGGGTTGTTTTAGCCATTTTTTTCATTTTTTTCCTATTAAAATTGAAACACAGAGCTCAAGAAGAAAAAAAATACAATGAAATTGAGCTTTTGAAGAAAAATTTTGAAATTGAAAAAGAAAAATCTAATCACGCTCTTTCCACTGAAATTCAAGTTCAGAAAAAGCAAGTTGAAGAGCTGCGGATCCGACTATCAGAAGAAAAAGCTGATTTGGAAAGAATCGAAAATCAACTTTTTATGGTTCAAAAAGAAAAAATAGAACTCGAATCTGATTTGAAGCAAACTCGTTTGAATTTACAGAATCAACTAGAGTATGTTGAAAAAATTAAAGTTCAGTTGGTTGATCAATTTAAAAGTGTCTCTTTAGACAGTTTAAAGGATAATAACTCCACATTCTTAAATATGGCCCAACAGAATTTTGATAAACTAACCATAGAAAATTTAAAAAATTTAGAAGCAAAGAAAAATGAGATTCAAAACACCGTAGGACCTATTTTTGATACCTTAAGTAAGTTTGAATTAAAAATATCGGAACTAGAAAAGAATCGGATAGAGTCATTTTCAACACTTTTTACCCATTTTACGACGATTAAGGAATCTCAAGAGAAATTGCGTTTAGAAACTTCAAACTTAGTAAAGGCTTTAAGGTCGCCGCAGGTTAGAGGAAGATGGGGTGAATTGCAATTGAAACGGGTTGTTGAGATAGCTGGATTGCTTGAACATTGCGATTTTGATCAACAAACGTCCATAGACACTGAAGAAGGGAAACTACGACCAGATATGGTCATTAAGCTTCCAGGAAATAAATCAATAATAGTTGATTCTAAAGCTGTCATTCAATCCTATATTGAAGCAGCTCAATCTGAAGATGATGAAACCAAGAAAAGATTTTTAGAACAACATGCTAGACATATAAGAGATCGAATTTTTGAATTAAGCAAAAAATCTTATTGGGAACAATTTGCAAACTCTCCTGAGTTTGTTGTCTTGTTTTTACCAGGTGAAAACTTTTTTAGTTCTGCACTTGAAGTGGACCCGAGTTTGATTGAGGATGGTGTGACTCAAAGGGTTATCATAGCTACCCCTACAACTTTGATTGCCTTACTTAAGGCCGTTTCCTATGGATGGAAGCAAGCGAGTTTAACTGAAAATGCATTGGAAATTAGCAACCTCGGTAAGGAACTTTATAAAAGAATATTAGACATGAAAGAACATTTTCAAAAAGTCGGGAGTCAGTTAGGATCAGCAGTTGATTCGTACAATAAAACTGTTGGAAGTTTTGAATCCAGAGTTTTAGTAACTGCAAGAAAGTTTAAGGACTTAAAATCCATTGAGGGGAACCAGGAAATTGATTTTTTTGACCCTATTGAAAAAAGACCGCGATTGATAGAGGTTGAGGAAAAATAGCTAAGAAGAAGATGAAGAAAATGATGAACCGTAGAACCGATTCTTTTCAAAATGGTGCGCCTGGTAGGCGACTATCGAACTGCGATCCTCGAAATGTGCGCTTAAATTCGATTTGGGCCAAATTCGTAGCCTACCCTTAGAGGACTTCTCGAACCGGCCCCTTCTTCTTCCTTAAATTGCCCTCTGAGCTGGACACAAGAAAGTAGTGATTTAGAGCGGGCATATGGATAATCCAATTCCATAGGGGTAAGTCAGTGTGCAAGAACTTGGAGGGGTGCAAGCTGGGAAAAGCCGCGCTCACTGGGAGAAGGTGAAACCGGTTTAGTATGGCTAAATTTGTTTTCCCATGGAGATTAACATAATGACCTTAGGTTGCTTTCTGGCGAGTCTTTTCCCAGCTTTTTATTTTTTCCTGAATTTAATAGTTTTGATCGGATTTATCAAATCATCCGAGACATTAAGCTTTTTGTCCGTGCTGCTTTCGGTGTATCTATTTCCGCTGATTTTGTTTCGAATACATTCCCTATTTTTTAAAATAGAAGAGGGCGAATATGATTTGTCAAAAAAAGAATATAACCCTTGGTAGACGGCGCATAGGCTTCAGTATCCTTTTATTGCCTTGCCTTTTTTAGAATCTCTAATGCATTTTTTCCCAGGATTATATTCTATTTGGCTTAGGGCTTGGGGATCAAAAATTGGAAACGATGTATTCTGAACACCGAGAACGGAAATTTTAGACAGAAACCTAGTTGAAATAGGCAATAAAACGATAATTGGGCATCTGACTATTATGGTTTCGCATTTGGTTGAAACTCGCTCGGGGATTCCCAAACTCATTATCAAAAAAGTTCGAATTGGTGAAAAGTGTTTAATTTCTGCCGATGCTCAGTTAGGACCCGGGGCGGAAGTTCCTAGTGGCACTCAGCTTAAGCCAAAAACACGACTTTATTGGAAAGGCGAGTGGAAGTGAATCTAAGCCGTAAAATCGCACGTTTTATTGTACATTCTTTAGCATGGAAAGCCCGGACCCAGTTCAGCAAGTCACTAGAAAATCCTAAAAAGGCACAGGAAAAAGTACTTCGTGAAATTTTAGCCCTTTCCGGAAAAGAAAAACTGCCAGATGTTCCAACTCTATTCACGGACTATCTCACTGATCAATCTTGGACTTTGGAGTTAGTTGAATTTTATGAAACTACCTCGGGTAATTCAGAGAAAAAAAATTGATTCCGTACACCTCGTCATTGCTTAAAAGTTTTCAGAAATTATTTTTATTATGGGTTGAATCCAGGTCCCATCGAAGTCTAAAATCAGGAAAACTATTTATTTCAATATCTCCGAAATTTGAGTCTCTAGGAATGAAATCAGATTTAGATTGTTTAAATCCGTTTTTCCAATATTTGTTAAATAGGTTTCTAGTTGTTCCGCCAAAGGACTTTGTGGCTAAGGACGGTAAAGAGTTTTTTGCTATGTTGGCGAATCGGCTATCTAAAATTGAGTCTTCCTCAAGCATTCATTCAACCAAAGGGTTTATTGGCGACGGAAGCTCCGATAAGTATACCGTGGACCCAAACCATGGGCTGCGTTCCCTTGTGGACAGAAGTGTATTTGGAGTTTATCGATGCCGAAGGGGTGATTCCTCCCCTTTATGAATTTCAAGCGCAGCAGAGTGGAGAAATATTGGTATCTACAAAAGGGGGACTGCTTCGGGACAGGTTGGGTGGTATCGTAGAGTGCAGATACCATTATAAAAATAGCCCTGTTATTAAATTCCTAAGGCGGGCTGGCGATGTCTCTGATCTAGTTGGGGAAAAGTTAGATTCAACCACAATATTGAACACATTTCAGAGTTATTCCGGAGTTAACTGGATAATGGTTGCTAACAGTGATTATTACGTTTTTGTTGCTGATCGGATTATTGATCCCCTAGATATCGAAAACAAAATGAAAGAGATATTTCACTACGCTTTAGCCAGAGAACTAGGACAATTGAAACCCGTTGTTAGCGTTCATGTGGACAATCTAATGCTACAGTTAAATGAATTTTTTGCGTCTAAGGATATTAAGTTTGGTGATATTAAAACCAAGCTTCTTTGGACAGATCCGCAGATTTTGAGCTACCTGCAGAATTTGCAATTATTTGACTCATCTCTTTAGTTGAATAGGGCTCCCAATTAAATTTTTCCATATCACTTTCGCTTAATATTTTTTCAAGGTTCTGATGAATAAGCTTTAATTTAGCGTCGGTTGTTGAATGAGCTAGAATCGATGTCAGCATTTCAACTATTCCTTCTGTTGAGGATAGTTTGTTGAGTTCAGTTAACAACAAGCCAACCTGAAATGGACCTATGCGCACAGAATCGATGATAGATTGGACATTTTTTACTAGATCTGCAGATAAATGGAATCCGGAGTTTTGGGACAAAATCACACCGCCACCATGATGGCGAACTTCATCAAATATGATTTTAGAGAAAACGTCTTTAATTTCTTTGTTGTCAGTACCGTCTTGCAAACCTTTGTAATGTTGAATGCCCCAGCCCTCTAAAAGGACTTGAATTAAAACGATGGCATCTCGTTTAGGTTCATTTTCAACAATATGGGAAATCAACTGAGCGAATTCAGGGGGCTCAACATCGACTTTGAAATCGAAATAAGGTTGCATCAAATAAAGATGGATTAGTTCTTCGTTGGCCACAGTAGTGTAGTACTGACGTTCTTCCTGAGTTTCCGATAATAAAGCCATCTTATTTGCACAAGCAATTCCGGCATGTTCGATTCTGATAGCTTCTTTTATTATGGCTTTAGACATAGATTCTAAAAAATACTTTGGTTGGGAAAGGCTAAGATTTTTCCAGAATGGGCTATTTTCTATCGCGAAAAAATCGGGTCTCCATACAGGCAATTTTTTTTCTCGGACGGAGCTGATTCTAAAGACAAATGAATCAACCGTTTCAGCCGATGACTAAGTTCAGCAGACGCTTGTGGCAAAAGAACTTTAAAATTCACCTAGTGTTCCTTTGTAAATGTTTTGTTTAAAAAGCGGCCTGAAACTCTGTGAAAAAGAGATCGAGTAAAAACTTTTTTAAAGAACCGAATCGAAAACGCATCTTTTCCAAAGCTATAGTTTAGTTTTTGATTGTGCGATTTAATAAGCCTAATAACACCATGGACTACATTTTCTGGACGCTCTGGATTAGGTCGTTTTGAAAGTTTTGATCGGAGATTCGTGTAGTTTGCAACTTGGCGATGATAAACCGAAGTGTGTAAAGTTTCCGTCATACCCCATTCCGCCGCATTGTTAAAATTAGTCCGGTAAGCACCGGGTTCTATTAAAGTCACTTTTACCGAATGCGGTTTTAATTCATAAGATAAAGATTCCGAAAAGCCTTCGACCGCAAACTTACTAGCACAATAGGCACTAGATAGAGGGAATCCCATAAATCCAAATACAATAGAAAAATTGATGATATGGCCTTTAGCTTTTCTAAGCGAGGGGAGCAGCTTTTGGGTCAGTAACCTCATTCCAAAAACATTCACTTCAAATTGCCGACGTAGTTTTTCTTCACTGCACTCTTCGGGCGGACCAAATACGGCAAACCCCGCTTTATTTATCAATACATCAAGAGGACGATCGTTAAAATAAGTTTCAATAGATTTCAATTCTGACGGAGATGTTATGTTTAGATTAATTTCGGCCAGGTTGTTTTTATATTTCTCACGTTCGGCGGCGAAGATATCATTTCTAATTAAAATGTTTCGGCCGGTGGCGATGACTTGGAAATTGTTTTCAAGCAAGCTGGTAACTAGTCCCTTTCCAAATCCTGAAGTCGCGCCGGTAACTAAAACTGTTTTTATGTGGTCTTCTTTTTAAAAAGAGTTTTTTTAAGAAAATACTGAAGAGGCATAAGAAGGGTCATCTCTGCAATGCAAGCCAATTCGTCACCGCGATGCCAATTGGGATTCATTTTTGCAAAAAACTGAATTTTTTTATTTTTTAATAATTCTTCGGATATTTCGGCTACTTTTTCTTTCAAACAGCAGGCTGTGTTGTCAAATTCAATAGTGCCCGTATCAGATTTGTAGCTTTTTGAAAATCGATGTCCATAGAAACTGTCCATCAATCGGGTGTATAGCGGCGGCGTTGCCAATTCTACTCGAGGGTAGTAAGTTTTGAAATTGTTCGCCATAAGCAAATAGGTTTTATAGCCTTTCGAAATTAAGAACCAGTAGACCGGACGGGTCGGATTTTTGACTTTTTCTGACCATAGGTATTTTAGAAAAGCCACGCCGAGAGCTTTGTTGCCCCAATATTCTTTTTCTAAAACTGTGTCGCCGCTATAGATGCCAACGGCGTTCTGGCCGAAAGGTTTTAGATCAACCTTTAAAAGAGTCGAAAATCCTTTAATTGATTTTAGTTTTGAATCCCTTAATAAGATAACTTTATCTTTCTCAAAAAGATCCGAAACAAACTGTTCTTTATTGTGATTGATATAGTATTTCGAGAAAATAGAATGCATGCGTTCAATTTCAAGTGTGCCTAATGTAGGAACTTCTTTCATTTCAGCAAAAACAGAAGGACGATTGAGACGGATTGTCGCAGCTTTTTCTGTTTTCAAAGTTTGCTCTAGTTTTCGTGTAGATGGTGTTTCAATGATCATTGATGCTTCCCCCATAGGCTTATAGGAATTTTGTTTACATATTGAATGTACTGACCGACGGGTCGGTCGATAGGCAATAGTTTGGTAGGAGAAAAACGCATATTTTCATAAACTTCACCGTCTTCTCCCTGTAGGGCTTTGAAGCCCATTTTAGTAATGGTAATTAAGGCTTCTGAAACAACCTTCCCCAGCAAACCAGTTCTTTTTTTAGTTATAAAAATAGGTTGAACTGAAGACCGACCTCCTGCTAGTGGCCGATAAGCAAATATCATATATAGGTTAGGTATTTTACTAAGACCTCCAAACCAATAACTATCTTTCACCAGAATCTGAAAGCCAGTCGATGCGTGATCATAAAGCATGGAATAGGAATAGCATGGTCCAAAAAAAAACTGAGTTAGCCGTGCTCTCCATGTAGCGTTGCCGATGGCGCCGGCCAAGGAAATTTGCATTTGGCGATCTTCGGTTTTGGCCTCAACGTCCATTTCAATATCGATGTTATGCACAGTTTTTAGATGTTGAGGGTCAATACCGTTGATCATTGTGACGTGATGATGGCAACGACGTTCATACGAATTGCCGAAATAGGCTTCTAAATCATGTTCTTTCAGTTCGGGAAAACAATAGAGTGGTTTTGGAGCCGACGAATTTGGAAATACCCAGATGCTATCAAATTGTTCTCTGGCTGCATACGATTTAGTTTTTACAGATTTACAGAAAGAGGGATCCGCAGGGATATCCTTGCATTGGCCAGCGTAATCATATTTCCAGTGGTGAAAAAAACACTGAATATTTTCTTTCTTGACCCTGCCCTTGCCTAAATGAGTGCCCATATGCGAGCAGTAGGCATCTACACACCCCAATTTTCCAGACTCGGTTCGCCACACCTCCAGATCTTGGTGAGCAATAGAGAAGGACTGAATTTTTCCTTTTTTTAAATCCCTTGAGCGCATAACAAAATACCAACCTTCTGCCACTGCATCTGGATTATTGAAAACCGGCATCCTAACGACTGGTTGAGTGAGCTGATTCTTGGTGATTTCATTTTGGATTTCCATTCGCCCATTTTAAACAAGGAGGCTTTGTTAAACCAATAACCAATTCAATTAAACGTCGTATTATTTCTAAATTTTCTAAAAAACTAGACCACACTCAAACGTGGTTAAAGGTCATTTGATTAAAAAAAAATTTGTTAAATGAGGATGTAAATCCTGAATTCAAAATCGATTTTCAGTGCTAATACGCTGATCACGGCTTTTCTTAAGGCGCATAGGGCATTCAAAAGGCATTTGGCCACCACGGGCTTTCTTGAATATTATGGGGCTGTTTTCTGAAAACCCATGTTGCATGGACTCAAACCACTGACGGGAAGTCGGATTCTAAGAACCCTGTTCTGGAGTATCCCAAAAGAGTTGGCATGAAACATCCCCATACGGGTAGACGGAAAAACCATAAAAGGTCAGAAAAAGTAACGCAACATGGAATTATGTCGTTAAATTAGTTATCAAATTTTCCCAATGGCTTTTTAGGACAGGATCAGAAAAGACGTGCCATCAAGATGGCACGTCTACTTGCGCAAGCTAACTTGAAGTAAAAATTATTGCCAAAGTTAAAAAAACCGGAGGTATGAACCAAGAATACTTCTGCACGTCTTTTTGCCTGCAAAGAAGGCTGCGCGACTTATCACTTTCTTCCTCGCTCTATGTGTATTGGCTCTCAAACTTCCAACACAAAAGTGCGTTCCGCTCCAGACTTCTGGGATTCGTGTTTAAACTGGAGTGCTCGTTGCTATACGTCTCGTGTCCTTGAACCGAATCGATTCCTCCGAACCTTGCCGACTCTCGCGCCTGAGATAAGGACCTCCACTTTAATTCCCTCCTTTAGAATCGAAGAACTGTCCTCGCGTTGCTGTTTTTAACGGTCACCTTTGCTCAGAAGGGGATATCAAAATATTGGATGATTTGCTATAAAGGGACTGCCAAACTTAAAAAAGTTGGGATTTTTTGAGTGCTTGTATGGACTCGCGGTGCCTTATTGGCTTCGCGCAAGTAAATGTGCCGCTTTGACGGCACAACCTTATTCCATTCTGTGGTATCCAGATTAGAGGTGAAAAAAAATGAAAGCTTCTTCACAAAAGTAAAGCTGGAGCCAAGATTTTTATCAGATACAAAGAATTTAAGGCTAAATTTTCCTCAAAGGATTTATATAGAATTTCCTATTTCAAGTCTAAGTGATGTCATAGCGGCGATGAATGGAGGATCTTTAAGATTCATATGAGATCGATAGAGGATATTTTAATATATAATGAGGTTGTGGATTTTAGAAAGAGCATTGATAGTTTATCTGAGCTGGTAGAGAAAGAGTTAAAGGAAAGTCCATTTGGTAAAACTTTGTTTTTATTTTTTAGCCGGAATAAGAGGAAGATGAAAATTCTCTACTGGGATGGTAATGGTTTTTGTTTATGGTATAAGCGTTTAGAGAGGGATAAGTTTAAGTTACCCAGAGACTTACCCACAAGATCTGTGTTGATAACTTTCCAGCAACTAGAGTGGTTATTGGGTGGATATGATTTTTGGAAACAAAAACCTTTTTCAAAACTTGAATATGAAAACGTTAGTTGAAATTTTTTAATAATAAATATAACTATTTTTTCACTGATGACGACGAGCCAAGAATTATTTTCTAAAGAGCAACAAAAAGAGATAACAATAGAGAGTCTTTTAATTGAGAACAGGCTTTTGAAAGAGGAAAATCTTTTTTTAAAAAGAGAGTTAAAAAAGCTCAAGGAATTGTATTTAGAATTAAAGCGGGACAAGTTTGGTAAGAAAGCAGAGAAGTTTGTTAATGAGGATCAATTTGGTTTTGTATTTAATGAGGTCGAGCAGGAAGCCTCAAGACAAGATCCTACAGAAGATACTAATGCTGAAGAGGAAGAAGAAGTAACAGTTAAGTCTCATACTAAAAAAAAAAGAGAGGCCATCGCAAGGCATTGCCGGAGAATTTACCACGAGAAATTATTCAAGTGGAATTGCCAGAGTCAGAGCAAAAAGATGAGCAGGGAAATGTTTTAAAGATTATAGGTTATGAAAAGACTGAGAAATTGGATTATGATCCAGCAAAACTTAAAGTCATAGAATATCATCGCGCCAAGTATGGTTATGACAGTGGGGATTATGTAAAGATAGCACCATTAAAAACAATCTTTCCCAAAGCCATAGCCACAGAAGGATTAGTGGCAGAAATTATAGTAAACAAATATGCTGATGGTCTGCCCCTGTATCGTCAAGAGGAGATATTTAAAAGATTAGATATAGATTTATCAAGAACGACTCTGGCACGTTGGGTGATCCAGGGGGCCGAAAAACTACAACCTATATGGAATGTTTTAGAAGGCAGACTTTTATCAAAAGATTATGTAAGTATAGATGAGACCAGGTTCCAGGTATTAAAGGAAGATGGTAGACAAGCTGAGCAACAATCCTGGATGTGGGTAAGAAGTACGCCTTCAGGAAAGAATAAGATTATATTATTTGATTATGATCCTTCTCGATCAGGAGAGGTAGCAAAGCGGTTATTAGAGGAGTTTAGGGGTTACCTTCAGTGTGATGGTGTATAAGTTTAGATCTGATCTGACACATCTCGGATAGCGAGAATGTGGAAAACTCAGTTACCCTTTTGTTTAGCTAAAAACAAACAAGATCAAAACGATCTAGAAAAGGTAACTGAATTTATGCAAACAATAAATCAAAAAATAATATCAAACAAGTTAGGACTTTTAAATTTAGCACAAGAGTTACAAAATATTTCAAAAG
>WBZM01003818.1_pt1 | contig 11465 bp, 7 predicted proteins | sample 5204271 | NCBI WGS metagenome assembly WBZM01 (sample SAMN12344346, study PRJNA552823) | activated sludge metagenome | biome: Activated sludge suspended growth; feature: Nitrification reactor; material: Wastewater; isolation source: activated sludge from nitrification reactor of wastewater treatment...
ATCGTGCTCTTTACACCGAACGGCGACATCAGCGTGGGGGCCGCGCTTGCCGGCAGCCAGATCCATGCCGGTTACCTGGCGCTGAGCACCCCCGGCGGCAACATCACCATCGACGCGCCGATCACGGGCGGGCCGGGACTGCAGGGGATCGGTCTTGAGGCCATGGCGGGTGTCCGGATCAACAGTGCCGTCAGCACCCCGGGGGTCTTCAAGATCGATACAGCAGGGACGCTGACTGTTTCGAGCAGCGGCCGCGTGAACGCGGCGGACGTCGAGTACCACGCCAATGACCTGGATCTGACCGGCACGACGATGAGCAGCGCAGCAAGTATCGGCATCCGGACTTTCGATTCGACGCGCGCCATCCGCATCGAGTCGACCCCGAGCGCCGGCGTGCTGAGCCTTTCCCCGACAGAAATCGCCACCCTGCATGCACCGGCTGCCCATAACATTGTCATCGGATGGAGCGGCGGCGGCCCTCTGACGGTCGCCGCCGACCTCGACGCCAGCCATATCGATGCCGGAGACCTGCATCTGGGCGGCAGCAGCGTCGTGGTGAACGCTCCCATCACCTTCGGTTCGGGTGCGTCTGGCCTCCTCTTCGACGCCGGCAGCGGCGGCGTCCAGATCAACGCACCGATTTCCCTGACCAATGCCGATGGCTTGCTCAGTTTCCAGTTGAGCAGTGGCGGCCAGGTCCGGCAGTCGGCTGCGGCGCCGATAACCGCCAGACAACTGGTGGCGACCGGCAGCGGCGAGGTCATTCTTGTCGATGCGGTCGCTGGCAACAGGATCGGTAGCGTCGCCGCGAACCTGAGCAGCGGTAGTGTCGGTGACTTTGCGCTCATCAACGACAGCAGCACGGGGATTACCGTTGGCTCGGTCGATGGTGTCAACGGCATCACCGCCGTCAACATCCTCCTGTACACCGGCGGCAACATGACGCTCAACGCGCCGATCGTCGCTGTCGACAGGGGTTACGGATTTGGCCTCGGCCCCGTCTATACCGTGGACCCACTGTGCACCGGCACCTGCGTGCAGCCGCATATCGATCTCCGCGCAGGTGGCAGCTTCACCAACAATGTCGGCGCCAGCGCTCTGACGCTCCCGGCCGGCAGCTTCTGGTCCCTGATCACCGACAAGCCGTCCACCACCTACCTGAACGGCCTGAGCGGGTATGTCGTGTCCTACGACGGCGCCAGCATTCACGGGGACATCCTGTTGTCGGCGAACCGGGTGTTCTACGTTTCTGGCGGCCCGTCCACGCCCCCCTCCACCACCGACGGGACGACGCTCAACCAAGTGAAGAGTGCCATCGTCACGGCCGATACCCGGGTCAGCGAGGAATCGTCCGCCAGCCGGCCCGCAGACTTGCTGATGTCGGCCGCCATCGCGCCCCCCGGAGGCCTGGGCAGCGGTGGCGCGGCGATGAGCAATTTCCCGAGCGGCAGCGCAACGAGCCAGGCCTCGCCGACAGGCACGCTGGCCAGCGCCACCACGAAAACGCCCCCCCCTCCACCGGAATTGATCGTCGACGCGAGCACGACCATGCCCCGGCTCGCCGGCGTGCTGAAGCTTGGCGACCTGCAGGCCATCAGCCGGCAGGTACACGCCGCGCGCAGCCAGCTCTTTGCCGACGCCCTGGCTGTGCTGGCGAAGAATCCCGGCGCCGCCGACATTCCGGACTGCATCGACGGTCGCAGCGACCTGTGCATCGCCACGCCGCTGCGAGCGGCGGACGACGGCTACCAACCGGCGGTCAGACGCAAGGTGGCTCTGCTGATCGGCAACAACGCCTACCGCTCGCCCATCCCCGAACTCGAGACCCCGATCAACGACGCCACCGCGATCGCCGCGCAACTGCGCGACCGACTGGGTTACGAGACCAGAGTGGTCGGCAATGCCGACCGCCAGGAGCTGGTCAAGGCCCTGAACGACCTGATCCGCAACACCGCGCGCAACGACAGCGTGCTGGTGATGTACGCGGGCCACGGTTATCTCGACGAAGCCACGCACACCGGTTACTGGCTGCCGACCGACGCTGACGTGCAGACACCGTACCAGTGGATCTCGAACCAGACGATTGCCCGCGCCCTGCGCAACATTCCGGCCAAACAGGTGATGCTGGTCTCCGACAGTTGCTACTCCGGTTCGCTGACCCGGGAAGGCAAGGTGACCGACAGCGTCCGCGTCAGCCGCGAGCAGACGCTGACGCGGCGCTCGGTGCTGGCGTTCTCCTCGGGCGGCGAGGAGCCCGTTTCCGACGAGGGCTACGACGAGCATTCGATCTTCGCCTGGAACCTGATCCGGTCGCTGGCGCAGATGCAGGAAGAGACCTCGGGCCAGCAACTGCACGCCGCGATCAAGGCCGCGGTGGCCAGCGAGTTTCCACAGGTGCCGCAGTACGGCATCGTCGTTTCCGCAGGCCACACGGAAGGCGGCGAGTATCTGCTGACGCCGGGGCGCGCGGGAGAGAAGCCATGACCAACACGGGAGCCTGGCCCCTGCGCCCGCCACACGATCCTGTTCTTCGGCAACGGCGCGCGGCGGCAACGCTGATCTGGGCGCCGCTACTGCTCTGTCTGGCGAGCGAAGCCTGGGCGGCGCCACCGCCTGACGCCGGTTCGCTGCTACGCGAGGAAATCCGCCGTGACCAGCCGCCCGCTGCGCCCTTCATGCCGCCCACACCCGATGCTGTCGACGGCGCCAAGAGCGCCGCCGACAGCGGCCCGAAGACCGAGGTCCGAGCCTTTCGCGTGACCGGCCTGAGTGCGGTAGCGGAGTCCGAGGCGCAGTCATTCCTCGCCGCCTTCGCCGGTCAGCCACTGAGCGTGGACGGCCTGCAGCGTGTCGCCGCGAAGTTCGAAGCGTGGTTGCGCAAGCGCGGCCTGTTTGCCGCCCGCGCCTACGTGCCGCCGCAGGAGATCAAGGATGGCGTCGTCGAACTGCGCGTCATTGAGGGCCGTGTCGAAGGCATCGACATCAAGCGCGCACCGGATACGCGCCTCTCCGACGACAGGCTGCGCGCCATGCTGGCCGGGGCGCTGCCGCCAGGAAGCGCACTCGAGGAAGAGCGCCTGGAGCGCGGCCTGCTGCTCATCAACGACCTGCCAGCAACCAGCGCCCGTGCGGTACTGACACCGGGCGAGGAACTCGGCGGTGCGCGTGTGCTGATCGAGGCCGGGCAGGGAGCGATCCTCGCCGGCACCATCGACATGGACAATGCCGGCAACCGCTACACCGGCAGGGCGGAACTGGGCGCCGGCATAGCGATCAACGACGCTTATGGACTCGGCGACCAGTGGAGCCTGCGCGGTCTGGTAAGCGAAGGCACTTCCTTCGTGCGCGGCAGCTACGCGCTGCCCCTCGGCAATGATGGCTGGAGAGCCGGCGTCGTCGCCATCGAATCGCGTTACCGGCTGTGCTGCGGGGATTCGACGATGTCGGCATTGCGCGCAAATGGCGAAGCCTCTTCGCTTGCCGGTTTTGTCAGCTATCCGCTGCTGCGCACCCGCCTGAACAACCTGTCGGTGTCGGCCAACTGGGCGAGCCAGAGCTTCGTCAACCGCGCCCTGGGGGTGACGACCAGCGACATCGAGAGCAAGACCCTGACGCTCGGGCTCAGCGGCGACCGCAGCAACCTGCTCGGCCTCACCGGCCTCGGCGCCTACACCAGCTATTCGGCGCAATGGGTGTCGGGACGGATCACGCTCGACGGCTGGGCGGCGAACAAGCGGCAGGACGCGGTGACCGCACAGGCACAGGGCGGTTTTGACAAGGGCAGCGCGCAGCTTGTCCATCTGCTGCGCCTGTCGAAAACCTCGGCGCTGTATGCAGCGCTGTCGGGGCAAGTGGCCAGCAAGAACCTCGACTCGTCGCAGAAGTTCGTCCTCGGCGGACCGCAGGGCGTGCGCGCCTACCCGACCGGCGAAGCCAGTGGAGACGAAGGCTGGCTCCTTAACCTCGAGTGGCGCCGCGAAATCGACCGCAACTGGCGTGTCGTGGCTTTCCTCGATCATGGCGAAATCCGCCTGCACCGCAACCCGTGGTCGACCTGGAACGTGCTGACGCCAAACCTGGACAACCAGTACGGGCTCTCCGGCTTCGGCGCCTCGGCGGTGTGGACGCCGACGACAAACAGCCAGATCTCGGCAACGCTGGCGCAGCGCCTCGGCAACAACCCGGCCAGCGACGTCAACGGCAACGACTCCGACGGCCGCTCACGCAGTCCGCAGCTCTGGGTCCAGGTCAACGCCGCCTTCTGAACGCAGCGCGGGCGGCGCGGCACCGTCAGCGCCGCAGCAGGCGGGCGGGCCGAGCCGCTACCGCCCGCCCGCCTGCTGCGCGAGGTTGCGCTGCATGAGCGCGAAGAAGCGGTCGTAGAAGGGTCCGGCGGGAATCGTTTCGCTCGCCACCTTGACCAGCGAATCGTCGGAAGCGGCGAGCGGGATCGACAACGAGCCGAGTGCGGCGACGCCGACGGTCGCCGAGTTCGGGCTCTTCTTGAGCGCGTAACGGTCCTGGATCGCGTTCACATAGGCTGTCGACACGTGCTCCTGCCCGCCCTCCGGCGCGCAGACGACATTGAAGACGATCTGCACATGCACCTCGCCCTCGGGCTGGAAGTTCTTGCTGGCGCTGATGAAATCGCGCTTCAGCGTGCTCAGCACGTAGCCCTGGCTGAGCAGAGCACGCCGCGCCGCCTCGCAGGTCGCGTCGACATCGGCGTCGAACAGCCGCGAAAAGGTTTCGTTGGCTTCGAAGCCTTCGTTCTGGTAGACGGCGACGCTGCTCCGCGTGCTGCCGCAACTGGTCAGCAGGCCAAGCAGCAGTATCGCGGCAAGCGCCCGGAAGGACGAGGGAAAGGACGGGGAGCGGAAGTTGAGCGGCACCGGGAGAGTATAGGTGGCCCTGTCAGGCAAGGTCAAACGCCGACCGCCTGCCGATCGGCGACGCCGGCGCCCCTGACGCGGAAGACTGCCGGCAGGTAAGGACGCTTGCCCGGCGCGTGCTTGTCGGCCAGCGCCGCTGCCGACCCAACGACCGCCCGCGCGACCGTGAGAAAATACCCGAAGCGGTGCAACATACCGATACACTGTCCTGTAGAGCTTGTGTCTCCCGCTCGAAAACACTCGAAAAGCCTTGGCAAGACCGCTTGCGCACGAGCCCGCTCGGGCTTGAAACGAACCCTCAATGGCCTCATCGATACGTTCCCGGCTTGGCGAACTGAAAAACCTGGCGACCCGGATTGCCCCGGGCCTTTCGTCCCGCTTCGCCGGCACGCTCGACTCGCTCCGCCACCCGACCCGGCGGGGGGTGATCCAGACACTGCTGGCGGTGCCTGCGCTGTTGCTGCTCTATGTGCTCATCCTCATCCCGTTCACGCCGAGTATCAGCAACATCCGCAAGGCGTCATCGGAGCACCCGGCGCAAATCCTCTCGGCAGATGGCAAGAGACTCACCGAGTTCAAGCAATCCAACCGGGAATGGGTCGCACTCTCCGAGATCTCGCCATATGTCATCAACGCCCTGATCGCCACGGAAGATCACCGCTTTTATGACCATTTCGGTCTCGACTGGCGACGCACCGCTGCCGCTGCGCTCAACAGCCTCAGGGGCGATCGCCAGGGGGGCTCGACGCTCACCCAGCAGCTCGCTCGCAACCTCTACCCGGAGGAGATCGGCCGGGCGCCGACGCTGACGCGCAAGATCAAGGAAGCCATCACGGCATTGAAGATCGAGGCCATCCACAGCAAGGACGAAATCCTCGAGACCTACCTCAACACCGTACCCTTCCTCTACAACGCCTACGGTATCGAGATGGCGGCGCGTACCTATTTCGATACCTCGGCCGACCGGCTCGATGTACTGCAGAGCGCGACGCTGGTCGGCATGCTCAAGGGCAACAGTTACTACAATCCGGTGCTCAATCCCGAGCGAGCCCTGCAGCGACGGAACACGGTGCTGAAGCAAATGGTCAGGCGCGAGAAATTGACCTCGAAACAATTCGACTCGCTCAGCAAGCGGCCCATGCGTATCGACTTCGAGCGCCAGACGGAACCGTCGGGACCGGCACCCCATTTCGCCAGGCAACTGCGCAAGTGGCTGATTGCCTGGGCCGACCGCAACGACTACAGCATCCATGGCGACGGGCTGGTGGTACGCACAACCATCGATTCCCGGCTTCAGGCAGCCGCCAACCACGCGGTGACGCGACAGGGCAACAGCTTGCAGAATATCGCCAACGCGGCATGGGGAAAGCGCTCGGCGTGGAGCACCGACTCCAGCCTGGTCCAGGCCTTCATCCGCGAATCGCCGGAGTACGCCACCGCAATCGCCAAAGGCCGGACGCCTGCACAGGCCATGCAGGAACTGCAGGCCGACAAAGACTTCATGCGGGCGCTGCAGCGGCAAAAGACGCAGATACAGATTGGTTTCCTTGCCATCGACCCGCGCAACGGCCACATCAAGGCCTGGGTCGGCAGCCGCAACTTCGAGCAGGAGGCCTTCGACCATGTGCAGCAGGCACGCCGCCAGCCAGGCTCGACCTTCAAGCCCTTTGTTTACGGCGAAGCCTACCGCCAGGGCGCCAGCCCGGACGACCGGTTGATCGACCAGGCGGTGGAAATCGACGTCGGCGGCAGAGAGGTCTGGCGGCCCACAGATGGCGCGCCGCCCAGCGGCGAGGCGATGAGCCTGAGCGACGGGCTCGCCTACTCGAAGAACACCATCACCGCGCAACTCATCCAGCAGGTCGGCCCCGCCAAGGTGGCCAGACTCGCCCGCCACATGGGCGTGCGCCAGAGCAAGCTCGAAGCCGTGCCATCGCTGGCCCTGGGCACCAGTCCCGTCACTCTCAAGGAAATGGTTGCCGCTTACGGGACGATCGCGAATGGCGGTGGCTACCTCGAGCCGCTGCTGGTCAGCCGCATCGAAGACCGCGACGGCCGGGTCATCGAGGAATTCAGCCCGCAAGAGCCCGACATTGCACTCGAACCCGACGTCGCCTACACCCTGCTCGACAACCTGCGCGGCGCAATCAACCACGGCACCGGCAGAGATATCCGCAGCCGCTATGGCATCCGCGCCGACGTGGCCGGCAAGACCGGCACGACGCAGGACAACGCGGACGGCTGGTTCATCCTGATGCACCGGCAGTTGGTCGCCGGGGCGTGGGTCGGTTTCAACGACAATCGCGTCACGCTGCGCAGCGACTATTGGGGTCAGGGGGCGCACAGCGCCGTGCCGGTGGTCGGCGACTTTTTCGGGAACGCCCTGCGCGCTCGCCTCATCGATCCACGTGCTCGTTTCGCGGCACCGGAAGACACCGGCCTCTGGGCACGCATCACGGGCTGGTTCCGGAGACTCCTGGCGCCGGAGCCCGTCGCCGAGCCCAGGCCGCAACGGATCCCAAAACCCGCCCGAAAACAGGAACCTCCCCAGGAACCGGCACCCCCTGTGCCGGTCGTATCGCCCCCTGAAGCTCAGAGCGATCCGCTGCAGGAGAAGATCGATCAGATCATGAAAGAGAGCGACGAAGGCGAGCGGTTGCCAACGGATCCCTCACCAGCGGCGAAGGCCGAGGACTCCCGGTGAAGCGGGGCGTGCGGCGCGTCTCCTTCCGTTGGAGCGGCGATCAGGCAAGCTGGCTGGCCCTTGTCTGCGTGGCGCAGGTGTCTCACCAGTCCCGACACCTTGCGGACATTACCCTCTTTGTTACATCCTTTCCCGTTACTTACCCCTTCTCTGCCAAAGCGCACCGGGGCCTCGGCCGATGTAGTCGACGGACTGTCCCTTCTGCGCATTCAGCACCCGCCGGATCATCTCCCGGCTCACCCACGGGCAGGCACGCTCCAGGTCGGCCAAACAGAACGTTTCCGGCATCTTGACGATAGCCTCCAGCGCCATCTGGGTTTTCGATCCCCGTGGCTCCGAGGTTTCCCCAACCCGTTCGACGAACTCACGATAAGCGCTCTTGAGGATGAACAACACGTAGTTGATGTAATGCCACGGATCGTGCTTGGCCTCGTGCCAGCGCTGCAAACTCAGTTCCAGTGTCTCGTAGTAACGGTCCTTGTTCTGCTCGACCAGACGTTCCAGGCTGATGTAGCGTCCGACCTCGAAACCCAGTTGGTAGCTCTGCAACAGCCAGATCAGCCGGGACACTCGGCCATTACCATCGCGGAACGGATGGATGCAAAGGAAATCGAGATTGAACGCGGCCAGCGCGATCAGCGGCGGAACCCAGCGCTCTTCGAGGCAGGCCCGCCAGTCGCCGACCAACCGGGCCATGGCTGCCGGCGTTTCCTTGGCAGGCACGGTGCGAAAGCGCACCCGCTCGCGCCCATCGGGATAGCGTTCGATGATGTCGCCATCGTTCTCCTTGTACAGACCGGCGTCCCAGATCTGTCCCCGCGTCATCGCGTGGAGACGCTGGATGGATTCGTTGACAATCGGGATGCGCTGGGCATCCTGGTGAATCCAGGTCAGGGCATCGCGGTAGCCACGCACTTCTTCCTCATCACGATCCCGAAACAACGGTCTGGGCGATACGACCACATCGCGGACCCGCGACGGCTCGACGGAAACACCCTCGATGCGGTTCGATGAGACAGTGCTTTCGATCAGCGCATGCTCGCGCAAGGCCTCGAGGCGCAGCGGTGACTGCCGGGTGTAAAGCTCCTGCTTACCGCGGAATTCGCCGAGGTCCGAGAGATACCAGGCAGTGGCGGGAGGAACAGCAAGATTGCTGCTGGCAAAAGATCGCCGAGTCGTTGTCTTCACCAGTCACGCCACCGATGCGAAAGGTTTGTTGTCCTGACTGGCACCAATCAAGATGATGTTATCGGCAGAATTCAGTCCAAGAGCCTGCCGATAACGAATGACCGTCTGAAGGCTTGAACGGCGGCAACGGAATGTCCAGCGGTACGAATTAAATATACTGTCGCCAGAGCTGCGTCCCCAGAACTGCAGACGGCCACCTAGGCCCGATGGCGCGAGTAGGCTTGGCCTGGGCCGGGCAATGCGTCATAATGGGGTGCCTAGCAATTGTTCGGCTTCGGCCGAATCGGGTTGCGGGTCGCAACCCGCCTTGCATTTTTGCCCATCTGGCGATGGAGTCCGCTTCGGATACCTGCCAGTCGGCAGGTATCCGAAGCGGACTCCATCGACGCTCAAGTAGGCATGCTGATACGCGCCATCAAGCACGAGAACAGCGCGATCGGCGCTCGGGTTAGAAAGTTCGGGCTGGCCATCGCGGCCAGCCCACCTCTTTTGGGCCGTTCGAATCAGCTCATGTTCTTGTGCGGCGCGAACAGAGCTGCTGGCGTGCCGTCGGCTCGACGGGAAGCGATCAAGCGATTTGTCGAGAAGCTGTCGCCCGACTATCGGGTGATCTACGCCGAAGGTGTGTTCAGTGAGCTGACAAAGATTGGTCACTCTAAGAACGTTTTGGACCTTGAGCATGAGATCTCTGACATCGCGGATAAGATTCTTATCGTCTTAGAAAGTCCAAGTGCATTCTGCGAGCTTGGTGCTTTTGCGCATCAGAGCTTTCGCAAGAAGCTCGTAATCGTAAACAACTCGGACTTTAGAAGTCAGAGCTCCTTCATAAACACCGGACCAATAGCGGCCGCAGAGGAGGCCAAAGCGCCAGTGCTCTGGTACCCGATGGCGCCGGACGGAGTTCACAGTGTCGATGGGATCGGGGCGACGTTTAACCAGTTGAAGGAGGCGATTGAGGTTAAGTCTTCGGGCCGAGGAATCCGGGTGTCAGGCGATATCTCTAGGTTGGAGGCAAATAAGGTCAGTCTTTACTTTGTTCACGATCTCGTTCTGTTCACGGGGCCTGTCAGCCATGAGGAACTAGTTGAGTTCCTAGTTGCCGCCTTCGGAAGGAAGAGTTACGACATACTGAAAAGACTGCTTGGAGTGTTACGTTCGGCCGAACTAGTTCGTAGTTTCGACGCCGATGGCACTTGGGTTTATGAGTCGACAGTCGGGGCACCTTTTCTTAGTTTTGGCTTTAGGGTCAGCGCGCTGATGGCTGCATTTCGAGGCTTTCATTTTCGCAGTCAGCCATCAAGATTTGCCCGATGATTGACTTTGCCAAGCTCGTCGGGGAGCAGATGAAGGTGCATGCGGACCTTGTCGAGGACGCGCTCGCCATTGCTCATGTCCGCTACAGGAAGATCCGCATTAAGAAGCGGTCAGGTGGCGAGCGAGTCTTGGTTCAACCCGCAGCAGAGTTGAAGATGGTGCTTGCGTGGCTTGATGCCGAGGTAATTTCAAGGCTCCCGATCAGTTCGGTTGCGACGGCATTTCGGCCTGGAGCGTCGATTGTTAAGAATGCGACCGAGCACCGGAATTCGCTTTACTCGGTAAGGGTCGACATCAAAGACTTCTTCCCTTCGGTTCGCACGAACGATCTGATGATTGTCGTGCGCAAGAACCTTCGCACGTTGCCATCGTTTGTTGGGGATTCCGGATTCGAGGAATTTGTTCGTAGAGGATGCTTTGATCGAGATGGAAGGCTGCCCATAGGCTATCCGACGTCTCCTGCGATTGCGAATGCTGTCATGTATGGTATCGACAGTGCGCTGTTGAAACTGATCGCAGGCGATCCCACCAAGTTTGGCCGGGCGCGTTTGACGAGATATGCAGACGACTTCGTGTTCTCAACAGACAAAGCTGGGGCCTGTAGTGCGTTCGTGCATGACTTTCAGCAGGTCTTGGCAAAGACCATAAGTCCGCGACTCAGAATGAACACGAGCAAGACGCGCTTTATGAGTCGAGCAGGCGGCTCAACTCTCATAACGGGGTTGCGCATCAATCAGAGCGGTTTGGTTCGAGTGCATCCGACTTATAGAGATCACGTGCGTTTGCTGATGAAACACCTTTCCGCGGGTACGCTGAACGGGGATGACGTTCCTCGACTGATAGGTCACCTTGCTTTCGTGGAGCACGCAGACCCTCGTCTTTTCACTCGGCTCTCTTTTCGCTACTTCGAAGAGATTGCGAAGCTGAGAGGTAAGTGAGGCGGCAGGAGTGAGTCGCAAGGCCCAACGAATAGCGTTTGTCTGCCGCGCCGAAAACGTCCGGTCCAACCGCTGGTGCATCCGCGGCAGATAAACCTTGTTGGACTGAAGCGGTGCTAGGGCGGCCCTATGGGGAATAGGCAGATTCCGGGGACAGCATACCAAATTGGGGTTTAGTCCGTTTCCTGTGGAACGGGCAAGAAGCAGGCGAAGGGAGGGGCGGGCAAATGGGTGAGTTTCCCGGCGATGAGGTAAGCCATGGCGATGAAGTTCTCGACGCGGCGATAGCCGCGGGCGCGAGCGCGTGCCTCCTGAAGGGCTCGATTCATCGCTTCGACACGGCCGTTGTGTTTACCGACCTGGAAGCCGTTGAGTACGCCAGGAAGGTGCTTGGTGATGGTCCGGCCGAGGCGCTTGAAGGTTCCATTC
>WBZM01003821.1_pt1 | contig 11460 bp, 8 predicted proteins | sample 5204271 | NCBI WGS metagenome assembly WBZM01 (sample SAMN12344346, study PRJNA552823) | activated sludge metagenome | biome: Activated sludge suspended growth; feature: Nitrification reactor; material: Wastewater; isolation source: activated sludge from nitrification reactor of wastewater treatment...
GCGCAGCGGCGGCGTTGCCGCAGGACATGCTGCCGGCGGTCTTCATCGGCGCCGCGCTTTCCGCCGCCTGCACCCTGCCACTCGCCCATCCGCTGCAGGCCACGCCGCATGATCTGGCGCTGCTGGCGCTGCTTGGCGTCGTCCAGCTGGCGATTCCCTGCCTGCTGGTGGTGCGCCTGTCGCGCGAACTGGCGGCACCCGAGATTGCCTTGCTCGGACTGCTCGAGGTCGTCTTCGGCGTCACCTGGGCCTGGCTCGGCGCCGGCGAGCAACCGGGCGGGAGTACGCTGACCGGTGGCGCACTGGTCCTCGCGGCGCTGGTCGGCAACGAGGTGCTGGCGTTGCGCAGCCCTGCCGGCAAGCTGCCGCCCGGCGACTCGCCAGCGACCCGGGGCGGCACGGCTGGAATTCGCTTCCCTGCTGCCGGCGATCGCCACCCGTAAAGTGGCCGGGCTCAGGCAGCCATGTATCGCCCCGGTCGATGGTTGATCGCCAGGGTCAGGTTCAGCGTCGCCGCACCAAGCAGCGAGACAAGGATTCGCTCGAACGGCAGCATGGCCAGTGAAGCACCGATGATCGCCAGATCGATCGCCAACTGGATGTAGCCCGCGCGCCAGCCGAAACGTTCCTGCAACCAGTGAACGACGATGTTGAGCCCACCGAGGCTGGCCTGATGACGGAAGAGGATGATCATCGCGATGCCGGCCAGCAGGCCGCCCATGACCGCAGCGTAGAGCGGATCGACGCCGGCGAGGCCGACGTAGCGCGGCAGCAGATCGGTGGCCACAGACAGCAGGGCGATCGCGCACAGGGTCTTGATGGCGAAGGCATGGCCGACACGGAACCAGGCGAGCGCCATGAACGGCACATTGATCGCCAGGAACAGGGTGCCCAGGTTGAGGCCGCTGGCGTAATGGGCAAGAAAGGCGAGTCCGACCGTGCCACCGGTGATCAGCCCGGCCTGCTTGAGCAGGCCGAGGCCAAGCGAACCGACGAGGGCTGCCGCCACCAGCGCCTGCACGTCTTCCAGCAGGCTGTGGCGAGGCGTCGAAGTCGTCGGCGGCGACTGCACCGTCGGCTGGCCTTTCACCGCACGCGTCGCCGTGACAGGTCGAGCCGCACGCCACCGGCCTCGCTCGCGGGATAGGTGGCGGCGTAGCGATAACGGCGCTGCAGCGCGGTCGACGACCACATCTCGTTGAACTCGCTGCGATAGTTGAAGTGTAGACGGACGTCGCCGCCGCCGTCACGCAACACGCGCGCAATCGCCTCGCCGTCGGGATGGCGGAACTGCTTGCCGTTGCTCGACACCAGCCAGTCGCGGCAGTGCAGGGCGCGCACCAGTTCGCTGCTGGTGTTGCCACGGCTGCCATGATGCGACAGCTTGCAGGCGTCGACGGCCAGGCGGCCACCGCCGTTGCCGGGCAGCCGCGCCAGCGAAGCGAGCAGCACTTCGGCGAAGGCATCGCCGGTGAGCAGCGCGCGGCGCCCGCCGTACTCCGCCAGCAGGGCGATGCTCGAACCGTTCGGGCGTGCGCGATCGGCCTTGTACGGCCGCGCCGCGAGTTGCTCCGGATCCGGGTCGCCGAGCAGATCGTCTTCCTCCGGCGCGGCATCATCCTCCTCGAGACGACTGGCGTCGTCGGCAGTGGCAACGCCGGGGACGATTCCCGCCTTGCGACACGCGGCCTCCCAGGCCGGCCGGAGCGCGTCGAGCTGCTCCTGGTACGGCGACAGCAGGGTCAGCCGCATGCCGCTCGGCAGGCTCAGCTGCGGCAGCGGTCCGGTTTTCGGCACCAGCAGCGCGCCGCCATGCACTGCCGCATTCCAGCGCTGGCGACCGTGGGCGACGATCAGGTCGCTCAACTCCTCGCCCTGCAGCGGCCCGAGTGTGTCGTCTGCGGCAGCCGGGACGACGCCGCCCGGGCTGAGGTGCATGTAGCCGTTGAACCATATCTCGCCGAAGCTGACACCGAGACTGGCACTGTCGCGCAGCAGCGCGAGCGCGCCACCGATGTGGTCGAGGTCGACGTGCGTCACCAGCAGCAGTTCGAAGTGACGCTGGCCCTCCGGCAACGCCAGGATGCGCTCGCGGATGCGCGGGTAGACGGCCGCCGTGCCACAGTCGATCAGCAGGCGACTGATCCGCCGCCCTTGCCCGTACTCGAGCCAGATGGCGTCGCCGTACTCGGCCGGCAACAGGTCGATGCGATACATGTCGTCACTCCTCGTCGGCGCTCGTGGCGCCGCTTCACAACCGCCAGCCGACGTCGCCGTAGGCGGTCAGGCTCAGGGCAAAGCCGTCACCAGCGGCGAGCAGGCGCCGCCGCGTGGCGAGAAAGACCTCGCCGAAACTCTCCTCGCCGCCGGCCGCCGCCTGCAGCGCCGCCAGCAGTTCGGCGACGAAGGCGACGGCGCGCCGGCCGCGGATCGTCGCCAGCGTGCCGATCACCAGCGCGGCGCGCTCGCGCTTGAACGCCTCGACGAAGTTGAGGAAAGGCACCTCGCTGAGTTGCGTGCTGCAGCCGAGCAGCAGCACCACCGGCGCCGCCGCGGCCGGCCCGGCAACGTACGAGCTCTCGAGTTCGGGACGGGTCAGCAGCACACCGCCGATCTCCAGCCCGCTGATCCCGGGATGCGCCGGATCCTCCTGCGAATGCGGCAACAGCAGGAGCAGCGACGGCGAATCCGCGGCCACCGCCTGCTCCCACTCGGCCCAGTCGCGCACCGTCCGCGCGCTCGTCGCGGCCTGGCGCACGGCGTCGAGGATGCCGCCGGGGTCGGCGAGATCCTGCGCCCGCACGCGCTTGCTGGCGCCGACGAGCACCGAGCGCAGGACATCGAGGCGATCGGCAGCGGGTTGCGGCAGGCTGATCGTGTAGTCCGCTCCGCTCGCCGCCGCCATTTCCGGCTGCCGCTCGATGACGCAGTTCAGCCCCCAGAAACGCAACGGACAGTGGACACTGCGATCGTCGCGGTGCACACACTGCTCATGGCTGCCCTCGCCGAGGAGCGCCGCGCGTGCGTTCGGGCAGAGGGTCGCGCCGGCCTGTGGCAGCGGTGCGGCGTAGAGAATCTCGACCGGCAGCCAGGCACCGGCACGCGCTTCGACGATCTGGATGCGCGCCCCCTCGGGCACCCGGCCCTGCAACGGCGCCGGCATCGCCTTGAGGAGCGAACGCCCGTAACGCGCGAGTGCATCGAAGAGCTGCAGCAACGCTGGATCGTCGAGCGAGCCGCGCGCGGCCGTGAAGCTCGCCTCGGCGGAAAGCAGCGCCTTGACCTCGTCGACCAGCCGATCGATGCCGAGCGGCTCGCGGAAGCTGACCTCGCTGCCGACGACGGTGGTGAAGCCCGCCTGGCCACTGGCAGCGTGATTGACGACGATGGCGGCATCGAATGGCGGCGCCGCCGGCGACGGGTCGAAGGACGCCGCCACCCGATTCTCCACCGTCAGCGCCAATCTTCCAGCGGCTCCGGCGAGCGGCGAGGAAAGGATCAGCGTCTGCAGAATCCGGGTCTCATGGACGATCAGGATGCGAGCCCGGTACTCGTCACGCACACCATGCGTGCGGAAGCTCAGGCGACAAGCCTGGCTATCGCCCTCCGCCGGCAGGAACAGGCGCCCTTGCTGCGGCGTGTGCAGGCGGCCGCCGGCGCCTCGTACCAGAGGCACGAAGAAGAGGTCGAGCCAGTGACCGGCGTCCGCTGGCGGCAGACGGCCACTCGGAAAGACTTCCGGGGCGCTGAACACCTGCGCCCGCGGCAGCCCGATGTCGAGATCGATGACGTAAGCCCGGTCAACCGCCAGACGTTCCTCGACGCGCAGCGGTCGGGTGGCGTCGCTGACGTCGATGACGCAGCCGTTGAGCCGCCGCTGCTCGCCGGCCCCGCTCCCGGCATCGCCGCCGCCGTCGCGGGCCGCCGTCGCCCGCCCCGCCAGTTGTCCGCCGCGCGATCCGCCGAGTCGACCCGCGAGCGCACTGCGCAGACGAGCCAGCTCGCTGGCCGCACCGGCATCGTCCGCCCACGAGCTGCGTGCCGTGCTGGCGGCAAGCGACCGTGCCAGCGCCGCCACCGCGTCGCCGAGCGGCTGGCCGCTGCGCTCCACCGACGACCGTGCGGTGGCCCCGCCGACCGACGACTGCCCTGCCGACAGCAGGCGATCGACCTGCCGCGCCAGCCGCTGCGCCACCGCCGACAGGCGAGCCTCGGTTGCCAGCCGGCGGGAGGCGATGAGCAGCGCCGGTTCGCCGCCGGCGTCATCCTGCACTGCCCGCAGCGCCCCCTGCAGCGCGACGTCGAATGGCAGGTCGCGGGCGAGGTGCGCCAGCAGCGATTCGACGTACTCGCCCTGCCGCTCGTGCTCGACCGCAGCAACGCCGGCACCACCCGCCGACACCTCGGCGCACAGGGCAGCGGCAAGCGGCAGGATGCGCTCGCCGTCGGTGCCGGCGCCACCAAGCACCAACACGCTGGCGGCGCGCAATCGTCGCGTCGACTGCAGCACCCGCGCCAGGCCGCGCCGCAGATCCTGCGGCAACAACAGCAACTGGCAATCCTCGCCGGCGGCGACGATGCGCAGCAACTCGGGCCAACGGCTGGCTGCCAGCCCGGCCGCCAGATCCGCGGCGCGCGTGTCGCCGACGATGGCGATGCGCAGCGGCCAGTCCCAGGAGATCGCTCGCGATGGCCCGGCGAAACGCAGGTAGGCCGAACTCGCGACATCGCCGCCATTGCCGAGGAGCAGTCCGAACAACCATGGCAACTCCGGCATCATCGATGAGCGGTCGGCGCCCGACTGCGGCTCGATCTCGAGCCGCAGCAGCGGGCGCCCGCCATTGCCTGCTGGCGGCCGGGACTCGCTGAAGCCCTGCCAGGCAGCGACGAACTCCTCTGCCGGCGGCAGGGCGACGCCACCGTTGGCGATCGCCGACAACACGTCAGCGAGGCGCTCGAGCCGCAGGACGGCGATTTCGCCAACGGCGGCGCCAAGGCTGCGCGCGGTGGCCAGCGGCGGCGCCTGGTCGCGCCCGACACCGAGCAGGGCAGCAGCGGCGACGGCGCGGGCGAACGACTCCTGCGGCAGAGCGGCACCCCAGGCCCCGAACAGCGATCGGCTCATCGTTCTCTCCCGGCCAGCCCTTCGTCATCGCCATGCGGCCGCCATGGCACCGGCAGCCGCGCACCCGCCTGCCGCCGGCACTGGACTGCGCTGACCCCCGGCGGCGGCACGCGGCAGGGCAGATTATGCTGCAAATCGAAGATCGTGCGCACCGGACAACGCCGCGGGCAGCCAGACGTGGCAACGCCGGAAACGAGAAATAGTCCCTGTCGGCGCGGACGCGCCCCTCTCTACTCGTCGCGCTACGCGAAGACCCGGCGCCGCACCGGCCGCAGCCGGGACGGGCCGCAGCGACGGCCAACGACCACGATCACCTTCCTTCATGACCACCAGGCAGACGATGCGCCAGACACACACCGCGGGGCGCCGATGAATCCAAGAGCCAGCGACGGCACGATGGATCTCGCCCATGCCGGCCCGCAGGCCGGCGCAGGAGCCAACTGGCTCGTGCTTGCCGCCTTGCTCGGCGCCGCCCTGGGCATCCGGCTGCTCTTCTACACGGGATTCTTCGGATCGGACGAGGTGACCTACGTCGCCAACGCCTACCGGCTCCTCGACGGCGACTGGCAGGTCTCGAGCTACGTCGGCAGCAACCGCTACGGCATGAACCTGCCGCTCGCCGCGCTGGCCTTCCTCTTCGGCCGCCATGAACTGGTCGCCAATGCCTATCCGCTGCTCTGCTCGCTGGGCGAGGTCGCGCTGGTCTTCCATTTCGGCCGCCAACTGCTCGGCCTGCGCGCCGCCGTCCTCGCCGCGCTGCTGCTCGCCCTGCTGCCGCTGCACGCACACTATGCCGGACGCCTGATGGCCGACGCGCCGCTGGCACTGATGATCACCGCCAGTTTCCTCTTCTTCTGGCACGGCGAGCGCACCCGTGACTGCCGGAGTTTCGTCATCGCCGGCGTGGCGGCGGGATGCAGTTTCTGGATCAAGCCACACGCCATCATCTACCTCGCGGTCTTTGCCGCCTACCCGCTGCTCGTCCGGCGCTGGGACCGGCGCTGGCTGGCGATGGCCGCCGCCTGCGGCCTGATCATCGTGGCCAACTGCCTTCTCTTCCGCTTCCTCAGCGGCGACTTCTTCTTCCTCGTCGAAGCGATGCGCGCCCGCCACACGAGCGTCGACCGGGCAGCGGCCGCCGCCGCCGATCCGTTCCATGTCTCCGCCGGCTACTACCTCGTCTATCTCCTCGGCCGCGTCTATCACACCTGGATCGTCTTCCACCTGGCTCTGGCGGCGATCGTGCTCTGGTGGTTGCGCCGCCGGCGGCAAGCGGGCGGCGACGACGACGCGATGCTTTTCCTCGTCTGGTGGGCAGCCGGGCTGCTGATCGTCTTTTCGCTCTTCGTCGCCTCGTGGCAACCGCTCGTCCTGATCCCGAAACAGACGAACTACATGCTGATGTTCGTCGCGCCGCTGGCGCTCCTCGCCGGCCACGCACTGGCCCGTGCCCGCGGTCGGGCGTTCATCGTCCTGCTGCTGCTCGTCGCCGCACCAGCGCTGTTGCTGACCGCAATGCAACAGAGTCTGATCCACGTCTTCACCGCGAACAGCAAGGCGGCCGTCGACTTCGCCCGGGCACACGCCGATGCCGAGGTCTACGGCAGCACCAATGCCGTTCGCGCGGCGCATTTCGCGCGCCTCGTACAGCCGCACGCGACGCTCGTCGAGATCCATCCGCTTGCCGATCTGCTCGCCGTCACCGGCGGCGACCGCGAGCAGGCCGCAACGAAGCCGGCCGCCGCCCGCTACGCGGTGATCGACACCGAGACGCTGAGCTGGGCCGTCGACGAGCCGCTGCGCGACATCAGCCAGGTCCCCGCATGCTGGACGCGCGAAGGCGTCCTGCAACCCTCGGCATACGGCTTCGGCGCCTGGCTCCTGCGGCAGTTCGCCGCCGGCGCGACGCTGCTGCCGGAGACGCTGGCGGGGCGTGCCGGACAGGCGCTGCGCCCGCTGGCACAGCCACGGCCGGCCTACGTCTACCGCATTCCGGAGCAGGGATGCGGCTGAGATGAGCACCACCGCAGCCGCCGAGACGAGCGGCCCAGCCATGCCTGACGCGTCACCACCTTCGGTCTCGGTCGTCGTTCCGGTCTTTGGCAGCGGGGCCAACCTGCGCGAACTCGTCAGCCGGGTACAGGCCGCCCTGTCGCCGCTGGTCTGCGACCTCGAGGTGCTCCTGGTCAACGACGGCAGCGGGCGCGGCAGCTGGCAACTCATCGAGGCGCTGGCGCGCTGCGAACCGCAGGTGCGTGGCCTCGACCTGATGCACAACTACGGGCAGCACAATGCGCTGCTGGCCGGCATCACGCGGGCAAGGAATTCGATCATCGTCACCATGGACGACGACCTGCAACACCCGCCCGAGGAACTGCCGAAACTGCTGGCGGCGATCGCTGCCGGCAACGATGTCGCTTACGGCAAGGCGCAGCGGCGTGAGCATTCGCCGTGGCGCAACCTCGCCTCGCGCCTCACCAAGCGCGCCATGCGGCTCGCGCTTGGTGCAGAGATGGCGGAACGGAGCAGCGCCTTCCGCATGTTCCGCGCCGAACTCAAGGAAGGATTCGCCGGCTTTCGCGATCCGCAGGTGTCGATCGACGTCCTCCTTTCCTGGAGCGCCGACCGGGTGGCCTGCGTCGCCGTCGATCATCATCCGCGGCGGCAGGGGCGCTCGGGGTACGACCTGGGCAAGCTGCTGACGATCACCCTCGGCATGCTCACCGGCTATTCGGCGCTGCCGCTGCGCCTGGCCAGTGGCCTCGGGCTGCTGTCGGCCGCGCTGGGCATCGGGCTGCTCCTCTGGCTGCTACCCGGGATGCTGCTGGCGGACGGCCAGACGCCCGGCCTGGCGTTGCTCGCCGCGCTGATCACGCTCTTCGCCGGGCTGCAACTGCTGGCCATCGGCGTCGTTGGCGAGTACCTCGGCCGCATGCATTTCCGCACGCTGGGCAAACCGGCCTTCGTCATCCGCACGGACACGGGCAGCAGGCCACCACTGGAGAAGAAGCAACCATGAGGAAAGCCCTCATCCTCGGCACCGGCGCCGCGCAGGTCGATGCCATCCGCCATCTCAGGGACTCCGGCTGGTGGGTGGTCGCCTGCAGCTACCTGTGCGAGGGCCCGGGGCTGGGGCTCGCGCACGAGTTCCGGCAGATCAACATCACCGACGTCGTGGGGCTCGAGGATCTGGCGCGCAGTGAAGGCGTCGAAATCGTCTATTCGGTGGGCTCCGACCTCGCCATGCCGGCCGTCGCGCGGGTTGCCGGTGCCCTCGGACTGCGGTGCTTCGTCTCGCCCGAGCTTGCCGACCTGACACAGAACAAGGTCAGCCTGCGCGACTACCTGCGCTGCCGCAACATCAGCCCGGTCAACTACCGGCAGCTGCGACGGCCCGCCGACACCGCTGCCTGGGACCACTTCCCGGCGATCGTCAAGCCAGCCGACAGCCAGGGGCAGCGCGGCGTCTGCCGGGCCGACTCGATGCCTGAACTCCTGGCGTGCCTGGAGCCGGCGCTGGCTGCATCGCGCAGCGCCACTGCCATCGTCGAGGAGCTTCTCGACGGCCCCGAGGTCTCGGCCAACGTCTTCGTCGTCGACGGCGGAATCGTCGTCAATGAGCTTTCGGACCGACTGGTGGTCGCCGACTTTCCCGGTGGCATCCCGCGCGGCCACGTGCTGCCGGCGCGGTGCGCCAGCGAGGCGGCACTGGCACAGGCCCGGGTACTCGCCGCAGAGTGCGTCCGCGCGCTGGGAATCGACAACGGCCCGGTCTACCTGCAGATGAAGATGACCCCCAACGGTCCGCGCGTGATCGAGATCACGCCGCGCCTCGACGGCTGCCACATCTGGCGCCTGATCCGCGAGGCGCGCGGCATCGACCTGCTGGCCGGCAGCTTCCAGTTGCTCGCGGGCGAACCATTGCAGGCCCTCGACGGACCACGGCGGACCGACCACGTCAGCCTGCACTTCTTCCAGCAGCCACCCGGCGGGCGCTTCGCGCGCGCCTCCCACCGCCCACCGGCGACGGCGCTCTACAGCGAGTTCTACCTGCAGGACGGCAACCCCGTTACGCCGATCAACGGCCACCTCGAAAAGGTCGGCTACTGCCTGCTGCGGGAACCGGCATGCGCATTGCCCTGACCGGCGCCAGCGGCATGCTCGGGGGGGCGTGTCTGCGCCACCTCGCTGCCCGCGGCGACCAGGTCGTCGCCCTGGGACGGGGCGACGGGGCAGCGCACGCGCCGATGCCGCCCGGCGTTGCCCGACGCACCACCGACTACAGCCTGGCCGATCTGCAGCCGCTCCTGCGCGACGTCGAAGCCGTGATCCACCTGGGCGCACTGCGCGCCAACGCCGAGGCGGATCGCAGCGGCTGCTGGCCCTACTTCGAGGCCAACGTCCGCAGCACGGAGAATCTGCTCATCGCGGCACGGGCAAACCGCGTCCGCAGCTTCTGCCTCGCCTCATCGATCGCCGTCTACGGGCGCGACCACCCCCGACCCTGGCGCGAAAGCGATGTGCCGGCGCCGCAGAGCCCCTACGGCATCAGCAAGCTGGCCTGCGAGCATCTGGTCGCGCTGCACGGCGAGCAGGCGGACATGCGGGTCGTTGCCCTGCGCATGGCACAGATCATCGGTGACGACCGGCGTCGACGACAGGGCATGTTGCTGCAGTTCATCGCCCGCGCCCACCACCAGCAAAGCCTGCCACTGTGGGGCAGCGGCGCCGCCGCACGCGATCTCGTCTACGTCGAGGATGTGGTCAGCGCCGTCGTGCTGGCGCTCGACGACGAGCGCGCCGGTGGCATCTACAACATCGGTGGCGAACGCGCTTTTTCCAACATCGAGGTGGCGCAGACGATCAACGAGGTCTTCGGCAATCCAGCCGGACTGGTGCTCGACGCGACGCGCGCGGACGAGGCAGGCAGCCAGTTCATGAACTGCGAGCGGGCACGACGACAGCTCGGCTGGGAGAGACAGTGGGACCTGCGGGCAGCGCTCGAGGACCTGCGGCGGCAAGGCGCCTGATGCCCGCAGCTGCTACCGCCGCCGGGCGGCGGGCCACTGCACGCGCGTGCCGCCGGACCGACCGGTGAGCAGCCGTCGCCGCCTGCTGCTCTGGCTGCAATTCGGCATTGCCGCCATCGCCCTGGCGGCGGTCGCGGCGCTGGTGGACTGGCCAGCAGCCGCCGGCGTCTGGGCAGCTGCCGACCTCGGCTGGCTGGCTGCAGCCGTTCTCCTGTCGCTCACCAGCTTCGTCCCGGCTGCGCTCCGCTGGAAGCGCCTGCTGGCGGCGGTGCACCTGCAGTACCCGCTCCTGGCCGCCTACCGAACCTACCTCGTCGGCGTCTTCTGCGGCCTGGCGATGCCGGGGGTCATCGCCGGCGACGCTGCTCGCATCCTTCTGTGCAGCCGAGAGACGCGCGCACCACTGGCGCTGGCAACCAGCACGGTGGTCGCCGAACGCGCCCTCGGCGTCGCTGCCCTGCTGTCGATCCTCGCTCTCGGCATCGCCACCGTCGGCGGCAGCACCGCCACCGGAATTCCCCGCTGGCTGCCCGCAGTGGGCGTATTGTTCCTCGCCGCGCTCCTCGCCCTGCCCCAATGCCTGCGCTGGATCGACCGCAGATGGACGGCGCCGACGGCGGCCGCTCGATCGCTGCCGGCCGCGCTCCTCGCCCGCCTGCGGGCCGTCATCGGCGCGCTGCGCGGCATCGGCGTGACCGACCTGCTGCTGGCGCTGCTCCTGTCGATCGCCTTCCAGCTGGTCGACATCGTCGTCGTCCACACCATCGGCCGCGCGCTCGCCATCGACCTCGGCCTGCCGACCCTGCTGGTGACGATGCCCCTGGTCTACCTGGCGACGGTGCTGCCCCTGTCACCGGGCGGCCTCGGTATACGCGAGGGAACGATGGCATTCGTCCTGGCACAGTCCGGAATCGATTCCTCGGCCGCCGCCCTGCTGGCACTGACCATCTTCCTCAACCGCGTCCTCGTCGGCGCCGCCGGCGGCCTCGCCTGGCTCGCCACCGGCGGCAGGCTGCCGTACAACGGTGGCGGGCCGTCCGGAGCCGACAGCGAAGCGGTGGTCGGCGCGCACAATCCACCCGGCGCGCGCGACGACCAGCCACTCGGTCGGCCTGCCGACTGATCCGACGGCGGTAGCGGCGGCGGTGGCGCTGGCGGTGGCGGCAGCGAGTCATGCCGGTGGCGCCGCGCCGTCGCTGGCCAGGACAGGCTCCATGCTCCCTCGCCCGCCGGCATCCCCCGCCGTCACACCAGAACCGCATCGCGCCTTGCCGGATATCGCCCGCAGTCGCGAGCGTCAGAAAA
>WBZM01003109.1_pt2 | contig 11459 bp, 6 predicted proteins | sample 5204271 | NCBI WGS metagenome assembly WBZM01 (sample SAMN12344346, study PRJNA552823) | activated sludge metagenome | biome: Activated sludge suspended growth; feature: Nitrification reactor; material: Wastewater; isolation source: activated sludge from nitrification reactor of wastewater treatment...
ATTGAGGGTAGCGCTCGAAAAATCGGTTCACGGCCCGGAACCGCTCCGCCAAGCCCTTGGTGTAGTCGATGCGGTCCACCCCGATCGCGATGCGCGCGTTCTCCAGATCGTAGCGCTCCCGGAGTTCGGCGATTTGCCGGAGCAGCGCGTCGCCGCTCAGGGCGCGGCGCTCGTCCCAGCTTTCGACGCTGATCGGGAACGGGCGCACTCGCGAGGCGTGGCCTTGCAGCTCCACCGCGAAATGGTCCCAGTCCAGCCGGGCCTCGATCATCCGGTCCACGGTGTCGAGAAAATTGTTGCAGTGCTGCTGGAGATGGAAGCCGATCAAGTCCGCGCCCAGTATCCCGCGCAGCAGATCGGGGCCCCAGGGGCAGATGCGAAAGGCTTCCGGGTTGGGCCAGGGGATGTGCCAGAAAATCCCGATCACCAGATCGGGGCGGGCCTCTTTCAGAAGGCGAGGCACCAGCGCCATCTGATAATCCTGCACCAGCACCACCGCCGGGCCGTCGCCGGCTTCATCCAGCGCCGCTTCGGCGAAGCGGCGGTTGGCGCGCACGTAGTGCTCCCAGTCGCTCGCCCGAAAGTTCGGTCGCTCGTGAGCCAGATGGCACAGCGGCCACAGGCCCTCGTTGGAAAAGCCGTAGTAGTAGCCTTGCTCCTCTTCACGGCTCAGCCACACGCGCCGCAAGGTGTAAGCGGGTTCGCCCGGCGGCACCGCCAGCCGGCTCTTGGCGTCCGCCATCTGCCGGTCGGCTTCGCCCGAACCGTGCGCGACCCAGACGCCGCCGCAGGCTTGCAGCACGGGGTCGAGCGCGGTGACCAGCCCGCCGGCGGGCACGATCAGGCGCGGCTTGCCGTCGCGCAGTTCGTGCATGTAGGGCTCGCGGTTGCTGACCACCAGCAGTTGACCGCCTCGCAGGCAGTCCACCACATGGGAGCGCAGCCGGTCGGGGGTCCAGGCGTTGGTGACGTGCATGACCGCGCGCGCTTGCGCCTGCTGGGCCAGGCGGGCGACGCGCAGCGAAGCGGCCAGCCGATCGCTTTCGTTGGCCAACCGCTCGATGGGAAGCCGGGTCGGCGGTGCCTCGACGTTATCGCCGGTACGCACCTGCCGCATCCATTCCGCCAACCGATTGAGCGAGCGGTCATAGAAAATCCAAGCCCCCGCCATGACCAGCACCAGCAGCAGCAGGACGATCAAACCGAGCCAAAAACCCATTTGATACAGGCGACTGGTGGCGCGCTCGTCCAGTTGGAACAAATCGTGGACCACCACGAGAACGCCTTCTAGCTGGCCCTGAGGTGTTCGCATCAGCGAGGCGAGGATATGGATATGCGCGTTGGCTACACGCCGCGTATCGACGAGATCCTTCGAGCTTTCGAGAGCACGGGCGACAATTTTTTGCAGCGCATCGGTGAAGTCGCCGACGCCCTTGCCGGCAGCAATGAGGCGCCCGTCGGGTCGGTAGAGAGCCAAACCGGCCAATCGCCGGTAGCCTTCTAAGGCGGAGCCGAGGACCACCGCCGCCTCTTTGTCGGGCAACTGGAGCGCCGTGCGAACCGGGTACGCCATCTGATGGGCGATAACGTAGGCCCGCCGATCCATCTCTTCCAGGTCGTCTCGACGTTCTCGCTCGATCTGGATCCAGGCCTGAAAGCCCACCAGAATTCCGCCCACTACCGCGATCAGCAGTCCCATCCACAGCGAGTGGGGCAGGCGAAACGAAAGTCTTGTCGGCATGATTTTGTCTCCTGCGCCGGGTGTTCCTGGCCGATGGGGCGGCATGCGCGATGCCGCAAATCACCACCTTTGCCCGGCGATGCGGCTTGGCTTGGCGACTCGATCGCTTCCGATCTGCGGTCGAATCTCGGCTTCCGGTGTTCCTGGAGCTACAGGTCTCGCCTCCTTAGATATCAGGATTCCGCAGATATCAGGATTCCATCAGCGATTTCAATCGCGCCAGCTCGGCCAGCGCCTGTTCCGGCGCGAGATTGTCGAGTTCGAGTTTCGCCAAGGCCGCGACGACCGGATGCGGCATCGCAGCGAACAGCGATAATTGATGGGTATTATCCGTTCTGAATGTCCCTTCTTTGCGCAACATCTGCCGTTCCAGCAGGTGCAGCCGCTGGCGGGCCTGCCGGATCACCGCCGGCGGCACGCCCGCCAAGGCCGCCACTTGCAGGCCGTAGCTGCGACTGGCCGGCCCGTCCTGGACGCGATGCCTGAAGACGATGGCGTCGCCGTGTTCCACCGCGTCGAGATGGACGTTGGCGATGCCGGACTGTTCATCCGGCAGGCGGGTCAACTCGAAATAGTGGGTGGCGAACAGGGTGAAGGCGCGGGCTTTGTCGGCAAGATGCACCGCGCAGGCCCAGGCCAGCGCCAGGCCGTCGAAGGTGCTGGTGCCGCGCCCGATCTCGTCGATCAGCACCAGGCTGTGCGGCGTCGCGTTGTGCAGGATGTTGGCGGCCTCGCTCATTTCCACCATGAACGTCGAGCGGCCGGACGCCAGATCGTCGGACGCGCCGATGCGGGTGAAAATCCGGTCGATGGGACCGATCGCCGCCCGCTCGGCCGGAACGAAGCTGCCGAGATGCGCCAGCAGCACGATCAGCGCGGTCTGGCGCATGAACGTGGATTTGCCGCCGAGGTTCGGGCCGGTGACGATCAGCATCCGCCGCCGTTCGGGTTCGAGCTTCAGATCGTTGGGCACGAACGGCTCGTCCAGCACCTGCTCGACCACCGGATGGCGGCCCGCCGCGATCTCGATCCCCGGTTCGGCGACCAGTTCCGGCGGGTTCCAGCCCAGCGCGGCGGCGCGCTCGGACAGATCGGCCAGCACGTCCAGTTCGGCCAGCGCGGCGGCGGTGGCCTGCAAGCCGGACAAGCGGGTTATCAATTGGTCCAGTAACATATCGTACAAGACTTTTTCCCGCGCCAACGCCTGTTCCTGGGCGCGCAGCGCCTTATGCTCGAATTCCTGCAATTCCGGGATGATGTAGCGTTCCGCGCCCTTGAGGGTCTGGCGGCGGAGATAGTCGGCCGGCACCGCTTGCGACTGGGCGCGGGTCACTTCGATGTAATAGCCGTGGACCCGGTTGAACCCGACCTTGAGATTGGCGATGCCGGTGCGCCGGCGCTCCCGCGCTTCCAGCTCCACCAGATAGTGATCGGCGTGCTCGCTCAGGTCGCGCAGCTCGTCGAGCTGGGCGTCGTAGCCGGGGGCGATCACCCCGCCATCGCGCAAGGTCTGCGGCGGATTGGCGATGAGCGCCCGATTCAACAGCTCGCAGACGGCGGGGTGCGTGGCGGCGCGGCGGGCCAGATCCTGGAGCAAGGCCGCATCCGAGAGCCCGAGAAACTGTTGCACGCCCGGCAGCCGGGCGAGCGCGTCGGCCAGGGCGATCAGGTCGCGGGGCCGGGCCGATTTCAGGGCGACTCGCGCCAGGACCCGTTCCACGTCGCCGGTGCCGCGCAGCAAGCCGCGCAGATACTCGTGACCGCCGTTGTCCAGCAATTGCCGCAAACTGTCTTGCCGCTGGCCGAGCGCGGCTCGATCCCGCAACGGCCGGTGCAGCCAGCGGCGCAGCAAGCGGCCGCCCATCGGCGTCACGCAGCGGTCGAGAATCCCGATCAAAGTGTGTTCGTGGCGGCCGCTCAGGCTCTGTTCCAACTCCAGGTTGCGGCGGCTGGCGGCGTCCAGAATCACGCTGTCTTCGTGCCGCTCGACGCGCAGCCCGGCCAGATGCGGCAGGGCGCTGCGCTGGGTATTCTTGACGTATTGCAGCAAACAGCCGGCGGCGGCCACCGCGACGGGCTGGTCGGCGCAGCCAAAGCCGTCCAGATCGCGCACGCCGAACTGGGCGCACAGCGCGCGGACGGCGCTTTCCAGGTCGAAATGCCAGGGCGCTTGCCGGCGCAGACCGGGATGCTCCCGCCAGGAATCGGGCGGGCCGAAATCCTCGCCGATCAGCAGTTCCGCCGGTTTCAGTCGCTCCAACTCGTTGAGCAGCGCCGTTTCGCCGCGAACCTGCACGACCGTGAACCGGCCGCCGCTCAGGTCCAGATAGGCCAACCCGTAGACGTTCTTGACCCGATACAGAGCGGCCAGCAGATTGTCGCGGCGCTCGTCCAGCAAGGCTTCATCGGTCAGGGTGCCCGGCGTCACGATGCGGACCACCTGTCGCTCCACCGGGCCCTTGCTGGCGGCAGGATCGCCCAGTTGCTCGCAGATCGCCACCGATAGGCCGAGCTTCACCAGTTTGGCGAGATAGGTTTCGACGGCGTGAAACGGGACGCCGGCCATCGGAATGGGTATTCCGGCCGATTGACCGCGCGAGGTAAGCGTGATATTTAGTAACTCCGCTGCTTTACGTGCATCATCATGGAACAGTTCGTAAAAATCGCCCATGCGATAGAACAGCAGGACATCGGGATGCTCGGCCTTGATGCGCAAATATTGCTGCATCATCGGAGTATGGGCTGAAAATTCGTCCGGATTCATCATTGTCATCACAGGATCGATTGTCGCGAGCGGCGTCTTTGATCACGAATATTTTTGCCGGGAATTACAACGCTCAAAAAGCTAAAAATTTGATTAAAATCTGATAATTATTGGAGATCGACACCGATAGGCTCTATCGAAAGTCACCAAAAAAATGATTGCCAACTATTTTTTGCCTAATATAAAACGATCAAATCCTTTAACTTGAGGAAATTGCTATGCTCAAGAGAATGACTGCCACAGCTATTTCGATAATAGCGCTTTCTGCAGCCACCATCGCCGATGCTCAAACTGCACGGGATTACATTACTGTTGTCGGCGCCTACACGGGCGTTCCGCTGGCGACCGCAGTCGCCGAACGCTTTATCAAAACCGCCGGATTCAAACTTCCTCGGATTGAAGCCAATACCACGGGCGGTGGCCTGAAATCGTTTTGCGCCGGTATCGGCATCGAAACTCCCGACGCCACCACCGCCACCCGGCGTATCCGGCCCTCCGAAGTGGAATTGTGCGAAAAAAATGGCGTCAAGGACATTATCGAGGTCAAATTTGGCTACGACGCGCTGGTTCCCGCGCACTCGGCCGGCGGAAAAATTACCGCTTTAAATCGCAAGGAGCTTTTTCTGGCCCTGGCCAAGGACGTGCCCGATCCCAAAAACGGATCAAAATTGATTCCGAATCCCTACAAGACCTGGAAGGAAATCAATCCCGCCCTGCCCGACACCAAAATTCAAATCACCGGACCGGGTCCAACCATTGGCAGCTACGATGCGCTTATCAACTACATCATGCTGGCCGGCTGCAAGCAATTCGAACCAATCAAAGCCTTGGAATCGGCCGATCCCAAGGCTTTCGAAGCGGCCTGTAAAACCTTTCGCAAGGATGGAGCTTATAATGAATTTGTCAATTACGATACCGTTGTTCAAGAGCTGAAAAACAACCCGGAACTGCTCGGTATCATCGGGTTCTCGATATCGAGAGCCGCCGAACTCAAAAACCCTTCTCTGGATGGCATCGAACCCACGCTATTGAGCGTTTCGCGACAGGAATACGCCCTGACGTTCCCTCTCTACGTGTACGTGAAAAAAGCGCACGTCGGGACGATTCCCGGTATCAAGGAATATCTGGCGGAATTCACATCCGAGAATGCCCTGAGCGTGACAGGTTATCTTTTCGACAAAGGGGTGGTTCCGATGTCGTTTATCGAGCGTCAGCAGGTAAGAACCAGCACGGCGGCCCTCGATTCTCTGTCGCTGGAATCGAAAACCCGATAACCCGCCAGGAGCAAGCGATTAACTCGTAAGCGAAAATTGACTAAATCCCGGTGGAAGCCGCTCGCGAGTTCCACCGAACTTGGCGCTCTATCGCAAATAAACCCCACCCGCGCCGATCTTGCCCGGCCCGTCGAGCACGTAAATCCCGGCCGAGTTGCCGCGCACCTGGAAGGAGATGCTGCCGTGATGCACGGCGATTTCGTTGCCGGTCACCGCATCGCGATAGTGGCCGTTGCGGATGTTGCCGACGGTGATGCTCTGATCGCCGCCGATGGCGAGTCCCACCACGGCGTAGCTTTCGCCGTCGTTGAAATCGCGCACGAAGCTGATGCCGCTGCCCCAGTCGTTGACGCGGCTCATCGGCGCTTTTTGTAACGCCGGAATCTGGCGGCGAATCTGGTTCAGCCGCTTGATGTGCTGGTAGAGCGGGTTGCTCTGGGTCTGGCCGATCCGCTCGTCGGTCAGATGGTCGCCGAAATAGGCGCGTCCGGTCTGGTCGAGGGTGTCGTCGTTGCCGATCACGTCCTGCGGGGCGCCTTTCATGAACTCGATTTCCTCGCCATAGTACAGGCAGGGAATGCCGCGCACCGTCCACAACAAGTTGTAGGCCGCCGCCGCCATCCACTGCTCGCCCTTGAAGCGGAAGCGGAAATCGTTGTCGGGGCCGACGTCGTGATTTTGCAGGAACGTCACCAGCTCGGTCGCGTTGCCGTAAATCCAGTCCATCTCCAGCACTCGGCCCACCCCGTCGAAGCTGCCCCGGCTCAGGTTGTCGCGGAAGGTGGAGAACAAGCCGAAATCGAGTTGCGGGAAGCCGGAATCGCCACCGGAATTGGGGTCGCGCGGGTCGTGGCCCAGCCGGGTGTACCACCAAGGCCGGATGAACGACGGGCCGTTGTCGCCGCCGCCCAGATCGCCCCAGCCGTAGCCCTTGACCAAATTTTCGCCGAACACGAATAGCCCCGGTTTGTGCGCCTTCCAAGCGTTGACGTACTCCAGCAGGTTGTCGCGGGGAACGTGCTTCACCGTGTCGATGCGCAGCGCGTCCACGCCCATGTCGAGATAGCGGTTGATGGAGCCGATCAGATAGTCCTTGACGTTCTGCCGGTCGGTGGCAAGGTTGATGCAATCGCCGGCGATATGCTTCAACTGGACGGCGGCGCTCTCCCAGTCGCCGCCACAGATAAAGCCGTGCTGCATGTACCATTCCGGGTCGAGGTGGTTGGCGTCGATGCCGAAGAACCGGCCGGGATTGTAGCCAGGCTTGGGCACGGTCTCGCCGGTCTTGGGATCGACCAGCGGAACCTTGCCTTCCGGGTCCATGGCGTGCCGCTCCCGATACCACTCCGGCGCGACCGGATTGTCGATGTCGTCGCGGTTCGGCCAGGCGTAGTTGCCGAGATTGCCCTGATACGGCCCGTGGTTGACCCGGCCCTGCTCGGAGCCTTGCGGGACGTAGTATTTGATCGGCAGATGATCGATGTGAACCTTGCCGCGAATGCCATACTGACAGGAATGGTTGACCACCACGTCCTGAATGATCTTGATACCGCGCTTGTGCGCCTCGTCGATCAGATCCTGATAGGTCGCGTCCGGCGATTCCAGCCGGGGATCGATCCGAGTCCAGTCGTAGGCGTGGTAGCCGTGATAATCGAGGCCGCTGCGATTCTCGACCGGTGGCGTGATCCAGATCGCGGTGAAACCCAGATCACGGATGTAGTCCAGCCGCTGGATCAGTCCCTTGAAATCACCGCGCCAGTGTGGATCTTCAGGCTGGCCGGTCGTGCGATTAAACTTGATGCGGTCGCGGCAGAAAAAACTGTTACTGGGGTCGCCCTCGTAAAAGCGGGCAGTCAGCAAAAAATAGATGGTTTCCTCGCGGAAATCGCCCAATCCGTCGCCGCGTTCCCGGCGAGTAGGCGCGGGCGCGGGCGTGATGGTTGTCGAGGGGGCTGGTTTGGACGCGGCGACCGGCGCTCCGTCGGCAACCGCCGGCGCCAACGGCGCCGGTTTTTCCTCGAACCATTGTTCGTCCCGGTAGTAGCCGCTGCCCTCCCGCGAAAGATTGCTGGTTTGCCGGCCCTGATTGTCGTTGAAAACCAGCTTGATCGTGGTTACGCCTTCGAACCGGTACGCGAACCAGTCATCCCCCTGCGCCGTCATCGGCGTGCCTGGCCAATTCGTGGCCCGACCGCCCGGTTGGGCGTCCCAATAGTGGATGCGAACGGTATCGGCCCAATCGGCGGGCTTGTGGAAATAGACGATGAGATCGGTCATAACAACGGTTCCGGTAAACGAGCGGTTTCGGTACGAAAGGTCCTCGTCCATGATAGACCGGGTTAATGGCTTGTCGAGGTCTGGCATGGAATAAGCCACCGAGATCGGCTGGCCTTCACGACGCGGGTAGGGCAATTTCCCATGCACATCGAATCACGCGACCAATCGTTCAGTTCCTGGCGAAGCAAACTTCATGAAATCATCTTCGAGGCGAATACGCCAGCCGGAAAATATTTCGATATCGTGCTGATCGTCTTTATCGTGCTGAGCGTATTCTGCGTCATGCTCGACAGCGTGAGCGAGTTCCGGGCGGCTTACAGCACGCCCTTGCACATACTGGAGTGGTTTTTCACCCTGGTATTCACCGTCGAGTACGGATTGCGGCTGATATGCGTGCAACGCCCCTGGCACTATGCGATCAGTTTCTACGGCATCGTCGATCTTCTTAGCATTCTGCCTGCTTACCTGAGCCTGCTGATCGCTGGAACCCATTATCTGCTGGTGATCCGTATTCTGCGCATCCTGCGCATTTTCCGTATCCTCAAGCTGGTTACCTATCTGGGGGAAGCCCGGCAACTGACGCGGGCGCTGGTGGCGAGCCGGCGCAAGATCGGTGTGTTTCTCTTTACCGTCGTGACGCTGGTGGTGATCATGGGCTCGCTGATGTACGTGATCGAGGGCGAGGAAAACGGCTTCACCAGCATTCCCCGCAGTATCTACTGGGCCATCGTCACCCTGACCACGGTGGGGTACGGCGACATCGCTCCGCGTACCGATCTGGGTCAACTTCTGGCCGCCTTCATCATGATTCTGGGCTATGCGATCATCGCGGTGCCCACCGGCATCGTTACGGTCGAGATGTCCAACGCGTTCCGCCAGCCAGTCGACAATCGTGCCTGCCCGGTTTGCGCCGCCGAAGGACACGATCACAACGCTGTTTTCTGCAAGTTCTGTGGCGGCAAGCTGTGAGTGCCGTCGCTCGCCCCACGCGCCACCGATTTGCCGCGCGGCAAATCGCCGGGCTTTCGACACGCGAAGGCAAACTTCTTCCTCTACACTATCGTTACAGCTATACAATCCAGAATCGACGCTTTGCCTGATATTCATATCCAACATGATCGATCATCTCGACCGAATCTGCGATGCCGCCGCCGGTCGCGGCGAGCAAATCCAGCGCAAGATCCTGGAGCATCTGGGTCACGGCCACCAGCAGAAAACCCTGCCCGATTTCACCATCCAGCGGGCCGCCGAACTACTGGGCGTCAGCATCTCCCGAATTCGGGCGCTGGAGGGTTCGGAACGTTTTCCGCCACCCCGCGCGCGACAGGCGGGTGCCATCCAGCAGCGCATTTACAACTACAACGAGGTTAACCGGCTGCGCGAACTGCTGGGCGAGCGTCCGACCCGGCCGAAGACGGCGCCACCCCTCAACATTACCTTCAGCAACCTGAAGGGTGGCGTCGCCAAGACCACCCACGCCATCCATTGCGCCCAGTATCTGGCGGTGCGAGGTCACCGAGTGCTACTGGTCGACGCCGATCCACAGGCCACCGCCACCGGCGCCTTCGGCATCCTGCCGGACATCGATTTGGGCGAAGACGACGACTTGAGCGGGGTAATCCTGGGCACGCCCGAGGCCATCGATGGCATCGTTCGGAAAACCTGCTGGGACAATCTGGACCTGATTCCCGCCTCGCTTTCCCTGCAACGGGTCGATCTGCTGATCGCCCGCGAGCCGGCCGCAACCACCCAACAACTGGGCTCGCCCCTGCTGCGGCTGCGCCGGGGCCTGGGTCGGCTGGTCGACCGCTACGACGTCATCGTGGTGGATACGCCGCCGGCACTGGGGATGCTGAGCCTGAACGCCATCGCCGCCGCCAATCTGCTGATCATCCCGATCGAACCCCACATGTACAGTCTGGGTTCGTCCGTGCAATATTTTCGCATCCTGCGGGACGTCATCCGCCGGCACCGGGACAGCATCGGCGTGCAGCGCATCAACATGCTGCTGACCCGGGTCGACGAACAGTCGCCGGAAACCCAGGGCGTGATCAAGCTGCTGGCCAGCGCCTACGGGGGAATGTGCCTGACCAATCACATGCCGCTCAGTCGGGAGTTGCAGCGGGTGGCCACCGATCATCTCGGTCTCTACGAAATCGAGCAACCGCGCGGCGCGCGCGAAACCTTCACCCGAGCGGTGCAGGCCATGGATCGGGTCAACGCCGACATCTTCAGCCAGATTCGCTCGTTGTGGGACCTTCATCCAGATGCACCCGCCGTCACCGACCGGCCGTCGATGCTCGACGATATGCTGTGAGTTGCCGCCATGGCCAAACGCCCTCGCGATACCCTGGATTATCTGGCGGTCCTGGCCGGTGAGACGGCGACGCCCCTGAGCCCACTCCCCGCCGGCTCCTTTCTCGACCTGCCGCTTACCGATATCCGCCCTAGCCCCTGGCAGGCTCGCAAGCATTTCGATCCCGGTCAGCTCGCCGAACTGGCCGATACCATCCGCGAGCACGGCGTGCTGCAACCGGTGCTGGTTCGGCCCAGCCCGGAAGGTTATGAGCTGATTGCTGGCGAGCGACGCTGGCGAGCGGCGCAACTAGCGGGCATCGAGACTATCCCGGCACTGGTCCGAGACGTCGGCGACGAACAGGCGGCCACTTTGGGTTTGGTCGAGAATCTACAACGCAGCGATCTGAACCCGATCGAAGAAGCGGAGGGTTATCGGACCCTGATCGATCGTGGGCTTTCCCAACAGACGATCGGTGTGGCGGTGGGCAAATCGGTTTCCACGGTCAGCCGTAGTCTGGGCATGCTGGATCTGGCCGATCCTGTCAAGGACGCGCTACGCGATGGCCAATTGAGCCATGCGCATGGCCGGGTGCTGCTTTCTCTGCCCAAAGCCGAACAGGCACGGCTCGCCCAACTGGCGATCCGGCGAGCCTGGAACAGCCGGCAGATCGAACAAGCCGCTCGCAAACTGAAACAACGCATCGACGACGACACCCGCCGCGGTCGGCGTGCGCGGCGGGAAGATCCTGACATCGCGGCCCTGAGCGAGCGGATTTCAGGCCATCTGGGCGCAAAAGTGGAGTTTCGCAATCACCCAACCGGCTCGGGGCAGTTCGTCATTCATTACGCCAGCGCCGACGAATGCAACGGCATTCTGATGAAACTGAATTTGCTTGATCTGGCAAGCGATTGACTTTCCGATTGAAAAAGCCGGTATTTGCCGCGCGGCAAATCGCCCTGGCCGATTACGACGCCCGAGGCGCCGCGCTGGCCGGTTCATGGGCGGGTCCGTGCCGGATGCGCGCGAAGTGGGAAACATGGGCTGGCGATTCCGGCGGCCAGCTCGCCAGAAACTCCCGCTCCCAGCGGTCGGCGTCGAAGGCCA
>WBZM01003822.1_pt1 | contig 11458 bp, 5 predicted proteins | sample 5204271 | NCBI WGS metagenome assembly WBZM01 (sample SAMN12344346, study PRJNA552823) | activated sludge metagenome | biome: Activated sludge suspended growth; feature: Nitrification reactor; material: Wastewater; isolation source: activated sludge from nitrification reactor of wastewater treatment...
CAAGGATCGTCTTCGACGCGGCCAACTTGAGGAAGCCCTCGGCGCATATGCGCTCAGTGGCATCCGAGGGAAGCTCGATGGACATGGTGGCCGATGCTCGATGGCGATAATTCCGAGTTATCGCTACATATCGCGGAGCGGATCCGCCTTGAGCAGGGCGCTCTTAAGACTTTCATCGACGACGCGCGTGTAGATCTCGGTTGTCGAAATGCTGGCGTGGCCCAGGAGGCGCTGTACGAAGCGGATGTCGACCCCGGCTTCCAACAGGAGTGTCGCTGCGGTGTGGCGTAAGCAATGCGGAGTGATCCGCGTCGCGAGACCGCTCGAAGCGCGGAGCCGGTGCAATCGTATTCGGAATGCCTGCGGTGAGAGTCGCACCTTCCGCCGGCTCAGGAAGAACGGCTCACTGGCAGCGGCCGAAGACTTGAGATCGCGAGCTGCTCTGAGGCGCTGCTGAAGATTCAGATTCGAGACGAAGACCATGCGCTCCCGACTTCCTTTGCCCTTGATGCGGATGGAGGCGCCGTCGGGGGCGATGTCGGCAATGTCGATCCCGCAAAGCTCACTGACGCGGACACCGGTGGTGATGAGGAGGCGGAGAGCGAGCTCGGTGTCGCGGTCGATCTGCTTGCTGCACGGTTCGCAACTCCGCAAGAGCCGGACCACATCGTGGCGCGGGATGGCGCGCGGCAATCGCTTTGGAAGTCGGATCTCCACACCGCTGTCATCGATCAGTGACGTCGCGAGCGCCCCGGTACGTACTCGCCAAGTGAAGTAAATGCTCAGCGCCGCGAGCTTGCGCTTGATCGTCGCTGGAGCGTTGTGCTCGTTGACGCGCAACCAGGCAACGAACGCCATTGCCAGATCAGTGGCAACTCCCGCGGCGGCGACGGCAGTTGGATGACGCAAGAATCGCGCGAGACAGCGAACATCAGAGACGTAAGCCTTGGCGGTCTGTGGAGATTTCCCCAAGGTTGACGTGACATGGGTCCAGAAGGCGGGCAACGAGGTGAGGACGGCTTCGGGCGACACGGAGACTGACCCTTTTGCAGCTTGAAAGGTATTCGTCCTGGTCGCAGGCGCCCCAACTTAAAAGTACTGATCAAAATCAACGTTACCGCGATCAGTGAGCGCCACCTCCTCTCACGTGTGATCCCATTAGCGGAAGTCGAGCGGCATGCGATCGGCGACGCCGTTGGCGCCGCCGACCACGTCCGGAAACGGAGGGACCGCGTCAACGGATCAGATGTCGATCTTCTCGGCGATCTCTATGGCGTCATCGACCTCGATGCCGAGATATCGAACGGTGGACTCCATCTTCGAATGTCCGAGTAAAAGTTGGACCGCACGAAGATTCCCTGTTCGGCGGTAGATCAGCACCGCCTTCGTCCGGCGTAGCGAATGCGTGCCGAACTTCGCAGGGTCGAGGCCGATGCTGGCCACCCATTCCTGCACGAGCCGTGCGTATTGCCGTGTGGTCAAACCGCCCCGATCGCCGCGACCGGCAAACAGGAACTGGCCAGCCTTCCTGCCGGTCAGCCGCAGGTACTCGTCGATCGCTTGGCGCGTCTGGTCAGTGAGCTCGAACCGAACGGGGCGACCAGTTTTCTTCTGCCGGATCGTCGCGCGGTCCATGGAGTAGCCGCTCGGCGCGACATCGTCGACACGCACGGCTACCACGTCGCAGCCGCGCAGCTTGCTGTCGATGGCTAGGTTGAAGAGGGCAAGGTCTCTCTTCTTGCCCTCGATCTGCAACTTTGTCCGGATCGACCAGACGTGGCTGGGACGCAGCGGCGGCTTGGCCCCGACAAGCTTGCCCTTATTCCACGGCACTCGGGGAGTCTTCGCTGGAGTCTCAGCAGCGACTGCTGCGGGAGTATCGTCTTCCATGGTCTGTCTCCTTGGTTGAGAGACGAACCAGCATGCGCTCGGCGGCACCTAACCGATTGACTTCATGACCGCTTCTTGATCACATCTTCCGTCGGATGGTTACTGTGCGACGCGCCTGACCCAATTCGGAACTTGTGAGGCAGCGCAACACCTATGAGGCAAGTTGAACGCGGATCTCGCGACGGAGGGTTGCTTCGCCCATGCTTCGACCTGCGGCCGTGGCAGGGCATCTGGACCACTGCACCTCGGTTCCGGCATTACTCGCGGAAGGCACGCCGCATCTGGTCGGTGAAGGGCTTGGCGAGATACGACAGCGCGGTGCGATCGCCCGTTGAGATGAAGACCTCGACCGGCATGCCGGGCACGAGCTTGACCTCTTTCGGGAGCGCGGCCGCCGGGTCGGCGATCTCCAGCCGGGCGACATAGAAGCTCTGCCCGCTCTTGTTGTCGGACGAGGTATCGGCGGAGATGCCGATGACGCGCCCCTTCAGCTCGGGCGTCTCCTGCTGGTGGAATGCGCTGAGGCGCAGCCGTGCCTCCCGTCCGGTCATAACCTGGTCGACGTCCGTCGGCTGGATACGCGCCTGCACAACGAGCGTTTCACCTTCCGGCACAATCAGCATGAGCTGCTCGGCGCTGGTCACCACGCCTCCCACAGTGTGAACAGCGAGTTCGTGGACGGTACCCTTCTGGGGCGCGCGGATCTCGATGCGCTGGAGCTTGTCGCGTGCCACGATGGCCCGCTCGGAAACCTCGGCGAGCCGCGCTTCCACATCCCGCAGCTCCCTCTGCGCCTGGGCGCGCGCCGTCTCGTCGACGGCGATGATCTGGACATTGATCTCGCTGATCTGGCCATGCGCCCGCGCGATCTGGGCGATGAGGCCGCCGTGCTCGCCGGAGATGCGCTTCATCTCGCGCTCCATGGCGTAGACGCGCGTCGCCGGCGTGAGCGCCTTCTTGAACAGGTGCGAGACCTGCTCCAGCTCGCGCGCGATGATCACCAGCTCCCCCGCCTTGGCGTCGCGTTGCGCGGAAAGGCCGGTGATCTCCTCCTCGATCTGGCCGATGCGCAGGCGCAGCTGCTCCTTCTGTGTGTCGCGAGTCCGTGCGTTCTCGCGGAACAGGCGCAGCTCGCCCTCGGCGGCGGTACGCGCCTCCGGGCTCCGGGACAGCAGCGCCTGCGGCATATCCAGCGTCTTTGCGTTGTCCCGCTCGGCCGCGAGGCGGACACCGCGCGCCGTCAACTCGGCTTGCTGTGTCTCGACGATACCGAGCTCGGCGCGGATCTGTGTCGCATCCAGGCGGACCAGCACCGCGCCGGCCTCCACGAGATCGCCGTTGCGCACGTTGATCTCGGCGACGATGCCGCCGTAGCTGTGCTGCACCTTCTTGACGTTGCGCTCGACGACGATCGACCCGCCCGCGATCACCGCGCCTGACAGGGTGGCGCGTGCCGCCCAGCCGCCGATGCCGACGCCCAGGAGACACATGGCCATCGTTGCGAAGACGATCGGCCCCCGAGTGGAAATCACTTTCCGCTCGCGCCGGCGGTTGCGCGGCTCGCTCGCGCCGTCGCTGGCGTGCTTTCCGTCGGGGCTCGGCATGCGCGTCCTCGCTTGTCAGTCGTGCCTATAGAAATCATGGTCGGAGAACCGGTAGTGCCCGACGATCTCCAACTCGAACTCGGCATCGCCATCGTGGTCGATGCTCCCCTGGATGATGGTGACATCGTCGTCGCCGGACTTGGCGAACAGGATCTTGAGCTGGCCCGGCCGGTCGAACGCGCTCTGGTCATCGATGAGCACGAAGCGCCGGATATCCTCCAGCTGGAAGACGTCGCTGATCACGTCAGCGAACTCTTCCGAGATCTTCTCGAGGTCGATCCTGTCACCGACGTCGAAATCGAGGATCCTGTCACGCGAGCCGTGTCCGAGACCGATCGCCGACGTCGAGTGGAAGACGAACACGTCGGCGCCAGCGCCGCCCGCAAGCACGTTCGGCTGATCATCGACAATAATGGTGTCGTCGCCGGATCCCCCGATCACGACCTCGATGGATGCAATCACGTCGCATCCGATATCGCTGCTCTGCGCCGTGCCGGCGGCGAGATCGATGACGGCGTCGGCCGTGGTGGCCGAAAGGTCGAAAGTGTCCCGGCCGCCGCCGCCGTCGATGACATCGTCTCCATCTCCGGCGGTCGCAACGATGACGTCGTCGCCGGCGCCTCCAGAGATCGTGTCGCAGCCCGCTTGGCCCGCGATCGTGTCGTCGCCGCTGCCGCCGGAGAGATCATCGGCCGACGACCCGCCTGTGAGCGTGTCGTTGCCACCTCCCGCGATCACGACCTCGATGGATGTGATCGCGTCGGCTCCGATGTCGCTGCTCTGCGCGGTGCCGGCGGCCAGATCTATAACGGCGCCGGCCGTGGTGGCCGACAGATCAAGGGCGTCCTGCCCGCCGCCGCCGTCGATCACATCGTCGCCGTCTCCGGCGGTGGCCATGATGATATCGTCGCCGCCGCCGGCATCGATCACGTCGGCGCCCGCGGCGCCGTCCAAAGCATCGCCGCCGGACCCGCCGGCGATCACGTCGTCACCCCGGCCACCCGAAATCGTGTCGTTTCCGTCCTCGCCGTGCAGCGTGTCGTTGCCGGCCTCGCCGAGGATCACATCGTCTCCCGAACCGCCGAAGACCACGTCGTTGCCCGAGCCCGACAGCACCACGTCGTTACCCGATCCCGCATGAACGACATCCCGGCCGTCGCCCGCGACGATGCGGTCGTTGCCGTCGCCGCCATGGATCTGGTCGTCGCCGTCGAGCGCCGCAACCGTGTCGTCGCCTCCCAGGCTGACGATCACATCGGAGCCGTCGGTGCCGATCAGACGATCGTCGCCCCCGGTTCCTTCGATGATCCATGGCGGACGGGCGAGAAGGTCGAGCATGGCCTCCGCGGCGACCATGTGGGAGCCGTCGCTGACCATGTAGGTGAAGGTGACGTCTCCGGTGTCGTTGTGGCCGGGCGTGAAGTGCCAGCCGTCGGCGGTCCGTTCGAGCCGGCCGGACGACGCCTCGAGAGCGACGACGGCAAGCTCATCGCCGTCGGGATCGGACGCGGTGCGCAACAGGTCTGCGAGACCGATCGCGAGCACCTGGTTCATCATGAGGCCACCGAGCGCGACATTCCCGGTCAGTACGGGCGCGCGGTTACCCCCGCCGGCGGTGGGATCGCCGTCGTCATCGTCCTCTCCCTCGTCGCCATCCGCTCCCCCTTCGTTACCAGGATCGGCGTCGCCGCCGGCCGCCGGCCCGCTGCCGCCACCGCCTGAGGCACTCCCGCCGCCCCCCGAGGCACCGCTCATCGGGACTGCCAGTCTCACCGGGGGCTCGGGCAGCGCCTCGTAGAGTCGCTCGTTATCGTTTCCGACATTTGGCAGCTCCAGGATCGGGACGGCGCCAGCATCCGTGAATTTGATGCGCGCTCCAGCGATTGATAGCGGGCGCAGGTGGGGCGCATCGCCCTCCTGTACGGGCTCGATCCCTTCTTGGGGCAGCTCGGGAAAAGCGATGTCGACCGGTTGAAGGTCGACGGCTGGCTCGCTGCGCGCATTCGTCATGTCGCCGGCATCGGACTGCGGCTGCGCCGGATCGGCCTTGCCGAAAAGCGCGTCTTTCATGACGGCGAAGGCGCCTCCCAGCACGAGAGCGATGGCGGCAAGCATCGGTGACCTTGCCGCCGGCTCCTGCGGGATCTCGTACTTGCGGCGCGGGCTGCCGTCGTCATTGAGCTCGAGCCGGTTCTTGCCCTCGTGCATGTGTTCCTCCGCCGTCACGCTGCGGATGTCACGCTGGGCTTCGCCGGCATGAGGCTCGGCTTGGCCGGACGTGCCAAGATCTCGTCCTTTGGCCCATGAGCGGCGAGCTTCCCGCTCTGGATCACGCCGACCACGTCGACCGCGGCGAGCGCGCTCGGCCGGTGCGCGACGACAATGGCGATGCCACCCCGCGCGCGCACGCCGAGGATGGCTTGTGTCAGAGCCGCCTCGCCATCGGCGTCGAGGTTGGAGTTGGGCTCGTCGAGCACCACCAGGAAGGGATCGCCGTAGAGCGCCCGCGCCAGTCCGATCCTCTGCCGCTGGCCCGCCGAAAGGGCCATCCCGTTCGGCCCGAGGGGCGTCTCGTAGCCTTGAGGCAGTCGCACGATGAGCTCGTGCACGCCGGCTGCCCTGGCCGCGGCAAGGATGGCCTCGCCGTCGGCGGCGGGATCGAGCCGGCCGATGTTCTCAGCCACCGTTCCGTCGAGCAGCGAGACGTCCTGCGGCAGATATCCCATGAAGCTGCCCAGCACATCCGCCGGCCATTGCTCGATGTCGGCCCCGTCGAGGCGGATGGCGCCGCGCAGCAGCGGCCAAACACCAGTCACGCCACGGGCCAGCGAGGTTTTGCCGCCACCGCTCGGACCGATGATGCCGAGCGCCTGGCCCGAGGCAAGCTCGAGGCTGACGTCGCTCAGAACCACGGTTCCCGTCGCCGGCGCGGCAATGGTCACCTTCTCGAGCGACAGGCTGCGCCGGGGCGGAGGCAGCTTCACCTTGGGTTGAGCATCGTCGAGGGCGGTGAGAGTCTCGGTCAGTCTGGCGTAGCTGCGGCGCGCTGCGACGACGCTCTTCCATTGCCCGATCGCCAAGTCAACTGGCGCCAGTGCGCGCGCGGCAGCGACCGACGCGGCGATGATCGCACCTGCGGTCAGCTCGCCCTGAATGGTCAGATATGCGCCGAGGCCGAGCACCGCCGACTGCAGGATCATCCGCAGCACCTTGGCTATGCCGCCAAAGGTGCCTGTGACACCGCTGGTGCGGGCGTGCAGCGCGAGATGCTGCCAGTTGAGCTTCTCGAAGCGCTCCACCGCGTGCCGCCCGAAACCCATGGCGCGGATCACGTCGGCATTGCGCGCGTTGGAGTCAGCTGCACCGGCGCGGGCGACGGCGGCCTGCTGCGTTGCCGCGACCCGGCTCTGCGTCAGCAGCTCCGTCATGACCGTGAGTGCGGCGAGGATGACGGCGCCGGCGAAGGTCATCAGGCCGAGCCAAGGGTGAAGATAATAGACGAAGCCCAGATAGAGCGGCAGCCAGGGAAAGTCGAAGAATGCGACCGGTCCCTGGCTGCTCATGAACTGGCGCAGCGTATCCACGTCGCGCCCACGCTCCGACGCTTCCGCCGTCGAGAACCCGTAGCGCGGCATATCTATGACGACCTTGTGCGCCAGTGGTGCCAGCTCCGCGTCGAGGCGGGCACCGATCCGGGTGAGGATCTGGGAGCGGCTGATGTCGAGGATGCCCTGGAAGATGTAGAGGCCGACGGCCAGCACGGACAAAGCCAGCAGGGTCGGCAGGCTCTGGCTCGTGAGTGCCCGGTCGTAGATCTGGAGCATGTAGAACGAGCCTGTCAGCGCCAGCACGCTGACGACCCCCGACAGCACGAAGACGAAGACCAATATGCCGCGCACATTGCCGATCTCGCCGAGCGGTGTGCGCCTCGCAGCCGAGGCCCTCTTCAAGGATTTCTTGCGCATCGTCACCAACCCTCAGCTCATTGCCGCCGCGTGAGACGGTCGAGCCACGAGCGTGGCCCGGCCGCCGGTCCAGCTTCACGAGAAGTCGTTCTGGGTTAGATTCGTGCGTCCCTGCACCTTGATGCTGAACTCGATCTCCTGGTCGTTGTCGGTGTTGCCCTGGATGATCGTGTCGCCATTGTCCACGTGCAGCCTGATCTGGCCCGTGGCGGTGAAGGCCGCGTCTGGGACCAGCGCGAAGCCGTCGCCGGTGGGCAGGTTCAGGCTTTCGTACAGCGGACGCAGGTCGATCTTGTCCCCGGCTTCGAAGTCCGCGATCGCATCGCCGTTGGCGGCCTGCACCGTCGGGAACACGAAGGTGTCGGCGCCGCCTCCGCCTTCGACGACATTGACGGCAGCGGACATCACGATGGTGTCGCTGCCGCTGCCTCCCTTGACGTTCTCGATGCCGCTCAGCGTGTCGTGGCCGGTCGCGGTGCTGTCGGCGAAGCCCACTCCCGAGGCGCCGAGATCGAGCTTCATGTCCGCCGAAATGGAGCGGAGGTCGAGCGTGTCGATACCGTCACCGCCATCGATTGCGTCGTCGCCGTCGCCGGTCGAAGCGCGGATCGTGTCATTGCCGCCGTTTCCATCGATCACGTCGCGGCCGGCGCCGCCGAAGAGAACGTCGTCGCCGCCATCACCGGAGATGACGTCGTCGCCGGCATCGCCGAACGCGGTATCGTCGCCTTCGCCGCCAAGGATCGTGTCGTCGCCGGCGCCGCCGACCGCGATGTCGTCGCCCGAGTCGCCGAGCAGCTTGTCGTCTCCGGCGCCTCCTACGAGGTTGTCGTTGCCGGCCAGGCCGAGCAGCGTGTCGTCTCCGTCCTCGCCGCTGAGCGTGTCGCCGGTGGCCCGACCGATGCCGGTGTCGTTGGCGGCGGTCCCGAGATAGATGACGAACGGGAGTCCACCGCTGCCAGGCGGTGGCGTCACGGCGGCGTCATCCCCATCCGGGTCGCTGTCGTCGTCCTGCTCATCGTCGGCGTTATCGTCGCCCGATCCATCCGAAGCGTCGGTACCGGAGTCGTCACCTTGGTCGTCGTCCTCGCCACCACCGGCCGGCTCCCCGCCTCCATTGTCTTCGCCGCCGCTCTCCTGCTCGTCCTCGTCTTCGGCCTCTCCACCGCCGGGATCGATACCGCCGGTCTGCTCGCCCTCGGAGTCGCCGTCGTCCTGCGGCTCGCCGCCGCTCGGCTCCCCTGCGCCGGGGCCCGCATCCGCGTCGCCAACCTCGAAGATCCTCTCCGGCAGGCCGGTGAGACCGGTGGTGCGAGCGACGATATCGGCGAAGCTCTGGCCGTCGATGAAGGTCTCGTAGAAGTCAAAGTTGTCGAAGCGGTCGGTGTAATAGAAGCGGTCGGCCTCCTGCAGCCTGTCGAATTGCTCGTGCAGCACCACCCAGAACGTCTGCCCGACGACGCCGCCGTTGATGTGCTTCTCGGCGAGGCCGCCCACCCAGAGATCTACGCGATCGATGCCCTTGACGACGCCCGTGCCGTCGGAGCGCATCGCGACGGCGATGTCCGGATTTATCTCGCGGAAGCGGGCGATGTCGCCGGCCGCGAGCACAAGATCGGGATAGGCCTGCTTGAACTGCGCGATGACGCCGTCGCTGAGCCCGTTGCGCGACTGGAAGTCCTCCCAGGACGTATAGGGAGTGAGCTCGCCCGCGAACCCGGCGGCCTCCGACACGTAGGGATCCTCCGACCGAGCCAGGTCCATCCGTACCTGGTTGAGCGTACCGAGGCCGACGTCCCATTGACGCGCCACATTGAACGCGAAGAGATCCGCGTTGATGCGCACGAGATCGTTTCGCACGGCGTCGACGATGTTGAAGTCCACCTCCTCGGCCGGCTGCTGGACGATACCGCCGAGGATCGCCGAGACGCCCATCTGCTCATAGCCGGGTTGCGGAACGTAGCCCGGAGGCAGCGGGCCCTTGATGGCTGCGGAATCGTTGGTGGGGTTGAGGAACACGTCGTAGAGCGGCACCTGCCTCGGCGTGCCGTCCGGCGCGAGCACCGTCATGGTCTGGCCGATGAGCGAGTGGCCGACGCGATAGACCGCTGCCGCGAACTCGTGCGAGATGCCGGCCGATGCGTCGGGGTTGTACTCCGAGTGCCCGTGGCTGCCACTGCCCTTCATGCCGCCGAGCAGCGCGTCCGCGAACTCGTCGAAGACGACGCGCTGGTACTCCGCCTCGTTGAGCATCTTGGCGGCCTCGAAGACCTCTTCCGGCGTGCCCTCGAAGCCGGACGCGAGCAGGTTATCGACATGGAAGTTGTGGTTTCGCGCCCACACGGTGTGCATGGACGTGAGGGCCACGTTCTCGTTGCCGCGGCCGTCGCCGACGACATAGTGGTCGAGCAGGTTGATAAAGGGGTTGGTGTCGAGGAGCAGCGCGTGGGTGCTGCCCATGAAGCTCGATACCATGCCCGGCAGCTGCGCCACGTCGATGACGCCGCCGGAAACAAGCCCAGGATAGTAGTCGCGGAACGTTATCTGCCCGCCGGGCAAGCTCGAAGAATGGAAGACCGTATTGTTCTGCCAATGGTGCTCGATGAGCTCGCGAAGCGTCGGTAGCAACTTGAAGGCCGGATTCGAAGGATCCGCCCCACCGGCGAGTAGGTGGGCACCAAGGCCGCCCTGCCCGTCGCCCTCGCGAAGGAACTGTCCCACGAGATCATTCGATCCGTAGGCCTGGTTCTGGTCGACGTAGGCCGATGTCTTGTTGATATGCTGCGGGACCCCGTCCTCGTAGTAGGCGATGGTGGCGCGGGTTAGGTCCGCCGGATTTCCGGAGCCCGGAGCACCGTTGCCGGCAGCGCCGATCTGGATCGTGCCGTTGCCTCCCTTGCCGATGAAGTCGAGGCCGTGGTCGAAGTACTGGCCGAAAGCCATGAAGAAGATGTTCGCCGTATCGGCCTTCGGCAGGTCGGCCTCTTGCGCGCCGAGGATGTTGGAGATCGTGCGCGGATCGAGCCCGGAGAACAGCGGATTGATCGATAGATTTCCGAACGCGTCCGGCGCCCCGTAGTGGGCCTCGGTGAGGCGGATGAAGGGCGTGTCGGCCGCTCCGGCGCCCGGGTCCGCGATGTTGTTGCCGGATCCCGAGAGGGTGCGGACGCCGGTCGGCACCTCATCGTCGTCCCCGCTGGCCAATGGCGCACCGGCGACGAGCGCCTCGAGACCGGCGATGTCGGCGGCCGTCAGAGTAAAGGCCCCGGCGCTGGTGCCGTTGCCGCCAGCGGCACCACCGATGCCCGTCAGGCTCGATGTCGCGAGCGTTATCGTGTGGGAGCCGCTGGTCAGGGTCGTGGTGCCGTTGGCGTTGTCCGTCCGCGCCATGCCCGACATCGACAGGCCGTCCGGCAACTCGATCACGTCCTGCGGCCTGAGCGTGCCAATGATGGTGTCGTGGCCGCCGTTCGAGCGGAACACGATGCGATGTGCTGAGGCGAGGGCCGAGATATCGACCGTGTCGTCGCCGGTGCTGCCGTTGATGGTAATGGTGTTGAAGTTGAGGCTGGTCGGGAGGAAATTGCCCACCGTTGCCACCGTGTCGTTTCCGGGGCCGGTGTTGATCGTGATCTCCTCGATGTTGTCGAGCTCGGCTATGACGGCGCCGTTGCGGGTGATGACGATCTCGGTGCCTGGCCTCAGGCCCGTGATGCCGGCCGCGGCGGCGTCGGCGGCCGCATATACGACAAACGCCTCGTTGGAGGGGCCGCCGTTGACCACCATCCGGTCGAGCGTGCCTGCTCCGCCGTCGACGAAGTCGCGCCCGTCATTGGCAATTTCGGCACCCAGAATGGAAGTCACGTTCCAATTGATGGTGTCGTCTCCGGCGCCGGCGAAGATGATGTCGTTGCCGAGCCCGCCCTCGAGAGTGGTCGCGGCGCCATTTCCGACGACGATATCGTTGCCGGTGTTGGCCAAGCCGCCGCCTAAGATTCC
>WBZM01003823.1_pt1 | contig 11457 bp, 6 predicted proteins | sample 5204271 | NCBI WGS metagenome assembly WBZM01 (sample SAMN12344346, study PRJNA552823) | activated sludge metagenome | biome: Activated sludge suspended growth; feature: Nitrification reactor; material: Wastewater; isolation source: activated sludge from nitrification reactor of wastewater treatment...
CGACGATGCCCGGGTTCACCACCGTGCCGACGTCGGCCGCGCAGACCACGCGCCGCACCGCCGGCTTGCCGTCGGCCAGCGCCACCTCCACCACCTGCGCGACGATGCTGCCGAAGCTCTCGTGCAGCGCCACGCCGCGCGCCGTGCCCGGCGGCAGCGGCGTGCTCCAGCCGGCGCGCTCGGCGGCCAGCCGCAGCACCGCTGCGTGACGCGGCAGGCCGTCGAGCATCGCCAGGCGGAACGCCACCGGGTCGCGGCCGGCGGCCAGCGCGAGTTCGTCGACGAAGCACTCGCCGAAGAAGGCGTTGTGCGAATGGCCCACCGAGCGCCAGTTGCCGATCGGCACGCCGCTGCGCGTGGCGACGTGGGCGATGCGCCGGTTCACCACCGCATAGGGCAGGTCGAACAGGCCCTCGCTGGCGGTCTTGTCGGGCAAGTCCGCCGGCCCGGCCAGCGCCGGGGCGTTGCGCTCGAGGAAGCGCGGCGTGATCGCGTCACCGGCGCTCGTGACCGTCAGCGCGACGACGCGGCCCTCGGCATCGAGCCCGGCCTGCAGCCAGGCGGCACCGGCGGGTCGGTAGAAGTCGTGCGTCAGGTCTTCCTCGCGCGGCCACACCAGCTGCACGGGGCGGCCGCCGGTCTCGAGCGCGACGCGCACCGCCTGGCCGATCGTGTCGGTCTCGAGGCGCCGGCCGAAGCCGCCGCCGAGGTAGGTCACGTGCAGATCGACGTTCCCCTCGGGCACGCCGGCCACGTGCGCGGCCATCGCACGCGCGAAGCTCGGCACCTGCGTGCCCACCCACAGCGTGACGCGCCCATCGGCCACGCGCGCGGTGCAGTTGAGCGGCTCCATCGCCGCATGCGCGAGGTAGGGCGCGCGGTAGAGCGCCTCGACGCGCCGTGCCGCGCCGGCCAGTGCGGCCCCGGGCTCGCCCGCCTCTTGGAAGACGAAGCCCTCGCCACTGGCGCTCGCCTCGCGCGCACGGTCAGCGAGATCGTCGAGGATGCGCGCGCTGTCGAGCGTGCCGGCCGGCGGCGGCTGCCAGTCGACCGCGAGCGCGGCCGCACCGCGCCGCGCATGCCAGGTGCTGCGGCCGACCACCGCGAGCGCCGGCGTCGAGCCGCCGTAGGGCCCGAGATGCACGACGCGCTCCACGCCGGGCAGCCGCCGCGCCGCGCTGTCGTCCACCGCGCCTGGGCTGCCGCCCAGCGCCGGCGCGTGCAGCACCACCGCGAAGACCATGCCGGGCTCGCGCACGTCGAGGCCGAAGCGCGCGCTGCCGTCAACCTTGGCGGGCACGTCGAGGCGCGGCGCGGCGCGGCCGATCAGACGCCACTGCTCGCGCGGCCTGGGCGTCACCGTGCCGGGCGGCGTGGCGGCCGCGTGCGCGGCCAGTTGGCCGTAGTGCGCACGCTGACCGCCATCGGCGTGCGACACCACGCCGTCGGCCACGGTGAGCTCGTCGACCGGCTGCTTCCAGGCCAGCGACGCGGCGCCGAGCAGCTGCGCACGCGCGGTGGCCGCGGCCAGGCGCAGGGGTTCCCATGCATCGGCCACGCTCGAGGAGCCGCCAGTGATCGAAAGCCCCAGCTCGCGGCCGAGCTTGGCGACGAACCAGCGGCCGAGGCGCACGCTGCGCGTCTCGGCGCCGGGCTCGGCATCGCGCGGCTGCGAAGGCAGGCTGCCGACCAGCGCCGCGACGTTGCCGTAGATCGCGTCGCTGCCGGCGTCGACGAGGCCCACGCGCGCCAGCGGCACGTCGAGCTCCTCGGCCACCAGCATCGCCAGCGCAGTGTGCACGCCCTGCCCCATCTCGCTGCGGTTCATCGCCAGCACCACCTGGCCGTCGGGCGCGATGCGGATCCAGCCGTTCAGCGCGATGCGGCCGTCGGCGTCGGCCTGCGCCAGCGCGCGGCCGAGGCGGCTGCGCGGCGGCAGCACCGACCACCCGACCAGCAGCGCGCCGCCGACACCGGCCCCGGCGAGGAGCAGGCTGCGGCGCCTCATGTGGCGCTGCGCAGCTGGGCCGCGGCCATGTGGATGGCGGCACGGATGCGCGGGTAGGTGCCGCAACGGCACAGGTTGGTGATGGCCGCGTCGATGTCGGCGTCGCTCGGCGAGCGGTTGCGCGCCAGCAGCGCAGCAGCCGCCATCAGCATGCCGCTCTGGCAGTAGCCGCACTGCGGCACCTGCTGCGCGATCCAGGCGCGCTGCAGCGCGTGCGGCCGGCCACCCTCGGCCAGGCCCTCGATGGTGCGGATCGACTTGCCCGCCACGGCGGCCAGCGGCGTCACGCAGGCGCGCTGCGCCTGGCCGTCGACGTGCACGGTGCAGGCGCCGCAGGCCGCGACGCCGCAGCCGAACTTGGTGCCGGTCAGGCCCAGCACGTCGCGCAGCGCCCACAGCAGCGGCATGTCGGGATCGACGGCGTCGTCGGGAATGTCGCGCGGCGCGCCGTTGATCGAGAGCTTCATCGCTGCAGGGCCGGGGGCGGAGGTCCGGCGCATTGTGGGGCAGCCGGCCCGCCACCGCCTGTCAGAACATGCGTCCGACGTTCAGCAGCGTCAGCACGCCCAGCACCGCGAAGATCGCCGCCGCGATGCCGTGCACGAGGCGCATCGGCACCTTCTTGGCCACCACGTCGCCGAGCAGCACGGCCGGGACGTTGGCGATCATCATGCCCAGCGTCGTACCGGCCACCACCGCCACCAGGTCGGTGTAGCGCGCGGCCAGCGCCACGGTGGCGATCTGCGTCTTGTCGCCCATCTCGGCGAGGAAGAAGGCCAGCACGGTGGTGCCGAACACGCCGAAGCGCTGGGTGCTGCCCTCGGCCTCGTCGTCGATGCTGTCGGGCACCAGCATCCAGGCGGCCATCGCGAGGAAGGAGCCGCCGATCACCCAGCGCAGGACGTCGGGCCCGAGCGCGCGGGCGACCCCCTCGCCCACCGCGCCGGCCAGCGCGTGGTTGACGAGCGTGGCCACGAGGATGCCGAGGATGATGGGTACGGGGCGACGGAACTTGGCGGCCAGCAGCAGCGCCAGAAGTTGCGTCTTGTCGCCCATTTCACCGAGGGCGACGATGCCGGTGGAGACGAGGAAGGCTTCCAAAGAGGTTCTCCGGGCCGGGAGGCGAGACGGATGACCGCACGGCCGTCCCCGGCCGCGGACGGAGGCGTGTGGTCAAAGGTCTTGCCAAGCCGGAGGGCTGCTGCCGCCATGGCCTGCGGGCCAAGTGTGTTGACGTCAGCCTTCGCACGCGGGGTGCGAAGCGGCTACTCCCCAATGACGGATCGATAGCGCATGGCCATTGTACCGGCGTCGGCATTCGCCTCCGGCGACGACAGCGTTCAGCGCCGCTGTGCGTGGGGCGCGCCGGTCAGGGGCACACTTCGCCCATGACGACGAACGTGCTGGCCCGCCTGCCCGAACAGGGCGAACCCGATCTGCTGTTCCTGCTCTTCCACGGTGTGGGGGCGAACGCCGAGCATCTGGCCGTGCTAGCGACGCGACTCGCTCAGGAGTATCCGCAGGCGGCGGTGCTGTGCATCGACGCGCCCGACGAGTTCGACGCCGCGCCCGGCCGTGGCGGCCGGCAGTGGTTCTCGATCCGCGGTGTGACCGACGAGAACCGCCCGGCACGCGTGGCGGCCGCGCTGCCGCGCTTCATCGCCACCGTGCGCGCGCTGCAGCTGCGCTTCGCGATCGAGTGGCCGCGCACCGCGCTGTTCGGCTTCTCGCAAGGCGCCATCATGGCGCTCGAGGCGGCTCAGGCCGAGCCCGAGCTCGCCGGCCGCGTGATCGCGTTCTCGGGCCGCTACGCCACGCTGCCCGCGCATGCGCCGCGCGACACCTGCGTGCACCTGCTGCACGGCCTGGACGACACGGTGATGCCGCACGGCCCGGTGGTGGCCGCGGCGCGCCAGCTGGTGGCGCTCGGCGCCGACGTCACCGCCGACGTGCTGCCGCAGGTCGGCCACGAGCTCGACCCGCGCCTGATCGAGCGCGCGATCGACCAGCTGCGCAGCTTCCTGCCGCGCCGACTGTGGAAGGCCGCGTTCGAGGAAGCGCCCGTGCAGACCACGGCAGCGTCGAGCAAGGAACTTCGAGGCTGAACCGTCCGGTTCAGTGATGCAGCATGGGGCGGCTGATCTGCCCCATCCGGCCGCTCCAGCGCTCGCCCTCGAGCCGGTCGAGCAGCAGCTCGACGTTCTCGGCCACCAGCGGGCGCGACAGGTGGAAGCCTTGCCCCGATTCGCAGCCCATCAGGCGCAGCTGGTCGAACTGCGATTCGGTCTCGATGCCCTCGGCGATCACCGACTTGCCGAGCGAGGCGCCGAGCGTGACGATCGCGCGCACGACCTCGGCCTCCTTCGAGCCGCTGCGCATGCCGCGCACGAACGAGGCGTCGATCTTCAGGCTGTCGATGGGCAGCGACGACAGGTAGCTCAGCGACGAGTAGCCGGTGCCGAAGTCGTCGATCGACAGGCCGACACCGAGCTCGCGCAGGCGCGCCAGCGTCGCGACGGCACCGTCGACGCGGTCCATCAGCACGTTCTCGGTGAGCTCCAGCGTCAGCTGGCTCGGGTGCAGGCGCGCCGCCACGATGGCACGCGTCACGCGCTGCGCGAAGCCGTGGTGCGCGATGTCGTTGCCCGACACGTTGACCTGCATGGTCAGGTCGGAGAAGGCCTCGCTGCGGGCCTGCCACAGCTTCAGCTGGCGGCAGGCGGAGTCGAGCACGAAATCGGTCAGCGGCCCGATCAGCGCCGATTCCTCGGCGATCGGGATGAAGGTGGCGGGGCTGATCAGGCCCTGCGTCGGGTGCTGCCAGCGCGCCAGCGCCTCGAAGCCGGTCAGCCGGCCGCTGGCGAGGTTGAACAGGGGCTGATAGGCCACGGTGAGCTGGCCGTGCTCGATGGCGCGGCGCAGGTCGCCTTCGAGCCGCACGCGGTCGCTGACCTGCTGGTGCAGCCCGGCATCGAACAGCGCGTGGCGCGCCTTGCCGCCCGCCTTGGCGCGGTACATCGCGATGTCGGCATCGCGCAGCACTTCCTCCGGCAGCTTGTAGCCGATGGTGCTGAATGTGATGCCGATGCTCGCGCTGGTGGCGATCTCGGTGCCTCCGATCTGCAGCGGCTCGGCCAGCACGAGCTGCAGCCGCTCGGCCAGCGTCACGGCGTGCGACTCGCGCTCGAGGTTCTCGCACAGCACGGCGAACTCGTCGCCGCCCAGGCGCGCCACCACGTCGCCGGGGCGCACGTGCTCGCGGATGCGGCGCGCCACCTGCACGAGGAAGGCGTCGCCGGCGCTGTGGCCCATGCTGTCGTTGATCAGCTTGAAGCGATCGAAGTCGAGGAACATCACCGCGAAGCGCCGCTCGGGTTCGCGCTGCGTCGTTTCGATCGCGCGCGCCAGGTGCTCGTGGAAGCGCGCACGGTTCGGCAGGCCCGTCAGGCTGTCGTGGAAGGCGATGTGCTGCAGGCGCGCCTCGGCGCTGCGGCGCGCCGTGATGTCCTGCATCTGCACGATCAGGTTCGACGCCTCAGCTCCCGGGTCGTCGAAATAGCTCGCGTCCAGCGCCACCCAGACGTCGCTGCCGTCGTGGTGGCGGCAGCGCAGCTCGTTGGCGAAGGCGTCGATCTCGCGGCGGTGCACGCAGGCGAGCTGCGCGGCCAGCGTGGCGGCGTCGTCGGCATGCACCAGTGCATCGAGGCGGCGGCCGATCAGCGACTCCTCGTCCTCTCCGAGCAGCGCGCCGAGCGCACGGTTGACCTGGCGCACCTCGCCATCGGCCGACACCAGCGCCATGCCGATGGCGGCGTGCGTGAAGGCGCTGTGGAAGCGCTGCTCGCTCACGGCCAGCGCCTGCACGTGCAGCGCAGCCTGCGCGGCCTCGCGCTCGGCGGCCTCGACGCGGCTGCGGCGCATCGCCTCGTCGGCCTCCTGCTGGCGGAAGAAGAAGTGCAGCGTCGCCAGCAGCAGGCCCACCACCGGCACCACCGCCATCAGCACTCCCGGGCCGGACTGTCCGACCGTGAGGAACAGCAGCGCCGCCACGGTGGCGCTGCCGGCATAGGCCAGCGCGACCCAGCCGAAGTTGGCCAGCACCTCGCGCAGCACCATCGGCTGGTTGCGCTTGAGGTGGATCACCATCGTGGCCAGCACGGTGTTGAGCACGAAGTACACCAGCGCGAAGGCCATCGCGGCCACCATCAGCAGGCCGTCGTTGCCGAAGCCGCGCGAGCGCAGGCCGTCGAGCAGCAGCTCGAGCAGCGAGCCGGCCACGTACATCGAGATGATCGCCATCGCCGGGCTGGCGATGCGGCTGGTCCAGCGCTTGGAGGTGCGCCACGAACCCACCAGCGCCTCGCCGGCCGAGGCGAGCGCAGCGGCGTGCGCGCCGTGCAGCAGCAGCACGAGGAAGATGAAGATCTCGCCGGCCGCGAACGAGTTGGTCGAGCGCGGGATGCGCACCGGGAAGAAGCCGGCGAGCGTCGCGATCGCTGCGCCGGCCACGATCTGCAGCAGTGCGGCGCGCGGCAGCCCCGCCACCTCGCCGACGCAGTGCACCAGCACCAGCAGGCCGATGGACACCATGGTCCACCAGTAGGCCGTCGCCTTGCGGTTGTAGTCCGGCATCAGCGCGCCGTGCAGGCGCTGCCAGGGCGAGCGGGGGGCGGCCAGCGTGCTCATCGTGCGGTCACTCGCCGCTGGTGGCCGAGCGCGTGTCGAAGTTGATCACCGGCACGCCGCTCTCGCTGATCACGATGCCCTCGCTGATCACCAGGCCCTCGCTGATGACGAGGCCTTCGCTGATGACGAGGCCCTCGCTGATCACCAGGCCCTCGCTGATCACGATGCCCTCGCTGATCACGATGCCTTCGCTGATCACGATGCCCGAGCCGAGCACGGTGCCGCTGCCGCTGGCGAGCCAGCCGGCCATCGTCGGCGTCGGGATGAACAGACCTGTCTTGCCGGTCAGCGAGGTGGTGCCGGCCAGCGCGGTGGCGTTGACCACGCCCGCAGTGACCAGCGACTGGTTCGGCGCCGCCACGTCGGTGAACGAGCGGACGAAGGTGTTGCCCGGGGTCAGCAGCGTGGCGCCCCAGTAGGCCGGCTGACGCACGCGCACACGGCCGCTGGCCCAGGTGAGGCGCGGATCCCAGATCGGCTGGTACTTCGTGAACAGCGCGTCGCCACTGAGCACCCGGTTGCCGCCGGCGAACACGATGCGCGACCAGTTGAAGGTCTGGCCGTTGACGGTCGAACTGCGCGCCGGCAGCACCTGGCCGCTGGCGAGCAGGTTGCCGCCCGGCAGCAGCGTGCCGTTGGCAACGGCGGTGGCGACGTCGGGGCGGATCGCCCGCGCCAGCGCCAGCGCGCCGTCGATGTTGAGCAGGCCCGCGCCCTGGTGCGCGAGGCTCGCGCCGGCCAGCGGCTGCGCGCTGTACTGAAGGATCGCCTTGACCAGCGGCGGCGTGAGGCCGGGGTTGGCCTGCAGCAGCAGCGCGGCGGCGCCGGCGACGGCCGGTGCGGCGATCGACGTGCCGCTCATCACCATCACGGTCTCGTTGTAGTACTGCGCCGAGTTGGACGGCACGACGAGATCGTTGTAGTTGTTGTTGGCGAGGTAGTTCCAGTAGCCCGTCGACGTGGTCGAGGCCGCGGCGATCACGCGGTTGCCCGGCGCCACCAGGTCCGGCTTGATGAGGTTGTCGACACGGCGCACGCCCGAAGCGTCGACATAGCTGCCGCGGGTGGGCCCGCGCGAGCTGAAGCTCGTCACCACGTCGTCGCTGCGTGCGTTGGTGCCCTTGAAGTTGGCCGCGCCGACGGTGATCACCGAGGGGTCGTTGCCGGGCGCGCTGACGGCGCCGAACACTTCCTGGCCGGCAGTCGACTTGCCGAAATTGCCGGCCGCCACCACCACCGTGATGCCGGCGGCCGTCGCGCTGCGGGCCGCGATGCACAGCGGATCGTTGATCCAGCTCTGCGTCGACTGCGCCGCCAGGCTCAGGTTCATCACGCGGATGTTGTATTCCTTCGCGTGGAAGATCACCCAGTTGATGCCTTCGATGGCGTCGCTCAGCGTGCCGAGGCCGACGTCGTTGAGCACCTTCACGTCGTAGATGTCGGCGCCGGGCGCGACGCCCGTGTGGTCGGGCGCGGCGTAGAAGCCGTATCCGCGGCCGGCCGCGACCGAGGCGACGTGCGTGCCGTGGCCGAAGCCGTCGAGCGTGGCCGCGTAGTCGTTGGCGACCGCGTTCTCGTAGTTGGTCAGCGAGAGCGAGCCGGGCTGCAGCGAGGTGCTGGCGTCGACGCCGGTGCTCCAGTTCGCCAGCGTGGTGTTGAGCATGCTGACGTTGCGCTTGACGCGCACGCCGAGCGGGCCGGCGAAGTCGCGGTGCGACTTCATGACGCCGGAGTCGAGCACCGCGATGCCGACGCCGCTGCCGTCCGCGCCGCTGTACCAGGTGGGCGTCGTGTAGGTGCGGCCGCGCGCGGTCAGCATGCCCGAGACGTACTCGAGCGTGCTCAGCGTGCGCTGAACGCTGCGGTTCGGCGTGATGCTGGCGACGTCGTCGCGCTGTGCCAGTGCGGCGATCTTCTGGGCCGGCACCTGCACGGTCAGAGCGTTCATCGAGCGATGGAACGCGTGCACCGAGCCGCCCAGGCGCAGCACCGCGGCGCGCAGGTCCTTCAGCTCGGGGTCGGCACCGGCTTCGGCCACCACGATGGCCTGCACGTGGCGTTCGCCGCGCACGTCGCGCGCCCAGCGCTGGCGCGGCGCGCGGTCGGTGCGCATCTCGTCGTCCATGTCGCGCGCCACCTTCGTGCGCACCCGCTCGGCCCACGGTGCGCCGGCATGGGCCGGTGCGGCCAGCATCGCGGCGAACAGCGCGAGGCCCAGCAAGGCCAGCCCGACGCGCGCGCGGCGCAGGCTGCGCTCGATGATCACGATGAACGGCATCAGCAGACCCATCTTCGGCTCCCGCAGGCGACATGGGCCTGCCCTCGTTGACGTCCTCAGCGGATACGGTGCGTATCCATCTGTTTCTTGGACGTCATCCTAGGGAGCAGGATGTGATGCGTGTCGGAACAAATTCGCAGCCGACGAGGGGGCCCTCCCGGTCATCCGGGAGTTTTGCCCATTGATTGGTCAGTCAAGACTGACTTCGGTGCGCACGGTCCCTGCCCGATCGGCCCGCGCGACCAGCGCGAGGCGCGTGCCCTGCGGCGCGCGCACCACCCACTCCGCCACCGCACGGTCGGCGGTGACTTCACGGCTGGGCAGGAAGGCGATCTGCGACTGCTTGGGCGCGTGGCCCTCGAGCTGCGGGCCCTCCATGCGCGGCTTGCCCGACACCAGCGAGACGGCCGGGTCGCCCTCGGGCAACGTGATCTCGAACATCACGCCGCGCACCACCTTGCGCTGCAGCGCGCGTTGGCTGATGTAGGCCGGCAGCCAGCCGCTGTTGGCCACCGCCATGCGCACGCGCCAGGTGTCGGGGCCGAGCGCGCGCACCTCGGTGCGCAGCAGCTCCAGCTTCGGCAGGCTGAGCGCGAGCTGCGTCATCCAGGCCGGGAAACGCGCGGCCTCGCGCTCGCGCAGGTGCGGCGGCGGGTTGCGCCAGAAGTTCATCTTGTCCCAGCCGCCGATCTCCACGGCGCCGAGCTGCGGGTGCATGAAGGGCGTCCAGTCGACGTGCGCCTGCCCGCCGCACTGCTCGTCGCTCCACTTCAGCAGCTTGAGCTCGTCTTCCACCGGGTGCTCGCGGAACCAGTCGATCCACTTGTAGCCGGCGATGTCGGCGGCCTGGTTGGGCGACCAGATCTCCACCACCCAGAACAGCGCACCGAGGTGCTCGTAGAGCCAGTCCTGCGTGCCGCCGATCACTTCCTTCGGGTGGTACTTGAACTCGTGCCAGATGCTCACCGCCGGGTAGCCGGTGAGCTCGGTGCCGAGCTTGCTGAAGCGCTGGTAGGCCCAGAGGTCCTCCGGGATCATGTCGTCGTCGCTGCAGGTGCCCATGGGCCGCAGGATCACGCCGCTGTGCGTGTGATAGCTGATGCCTGCGCCGATGTTCGGGTGCCGCGTCACGAAGTCGACCATCGCGCGCACCTCGGGCTCGCTGGTCGGGTAGGGGCCGGCGCCGAGCTGCTCGAACTCCTGGCGCCAGAAGGCCGGGAAGTTGCGGTTCAGGTCCAGTCCCTCGCGGTCGCGGTTGACCTTGACCGTCAGCCCGTCCCAGTTCGTCAGCGTGCCCTCGGGCATCAGGCGGTAGTACTCGCCGCCGAACTCGCCAGGCTCGCGCGGCACCATCAGGCGCGAATCCTTCTCGCACTTCTTGTACGTGCCGTGCGGGTCGGGAATGCGCATCGTCAGGATGCGGCCGTCGCCGTCGACGTCTTCCATCGTCAGGCCGTCGACCGGCGGCTCGTCGAAGGGATAGGGCCGCGTCGACGAACGGATGTGGCGCGGCCGGTCGGCCAGCGCGAGCTCGGCCCCGTCGGGGTTCAGGCGAGGGCAGAGGTACAGCGCGCGCGTGTCGAGCAGCTGCGTGACCTTCGGATCGCGGCCGTAGGCGGTGACGAGCTGGTGCAGGTAGTACAGCACCGCGGTGCTGGCCGTCAGTTCGGCGGCGTGGATGTTGCCGTCGCACCAGAAGGCCGGCTTGTCGGCGGCCGCACCGGTGGCGGTGTTCGTGAGCGTGGCCACCCAGATGTCGCGCCCCTCGTGGCTCTTGCCGATCGACTCGACACTCACCAGGCTGGGGTGCGCGTCGGCGTAGTCGAACAGCAGCCGGGTCAGCGCGTCGTACTTGTAGAAGGTGTCGAACTGCGGGGTGGGCGTGGCGGGCAGGGTCATGCGGCGGGTTCGTCGGCGAAGGAATCAGTGGATGCGTGCGCCGTCGCGGAACACCGCGAGCTCGCCGGCGGCGAGCGCGTTCCAGCGCTCGTCGGCGGTGAGCGGCTCGGTGACGATCACGGCGACGCGGTCGGCGGGCGTGGTGACGGAGGCGAAGTCGACGCTCAGGTCCTCGTCGGACAGGCGCGCGCGGCGGAACGGGTGCTCGCGCACCAGCCAGTGCAGCTTCGTGGAGCAGTGCGCCCACAGCGCCTCGCCGTTGCTGAGCATGAAGTTGAAGGTGCCGTGCGCGGCGGCCAGCGGCACGAGCTCGCGCAGCGTGGCGCTCAGCTCGGCCACGCTGGGCACGCTGGCGTGGGCCTTGGCCAGCTCCTGCATCAGCCAGCAGAAGGCGCGCTCGCTGTCGGTGTCGCCCACCGGGCGGAAGCCGGCGTGCAGGCGCGGCGCGTAGCCCTTCAGGTCGCCGTTGTGCGCGAACACCCAGGTGCGGCCCCACAGCTCGCGCTGGAACGGGTGCGTGTTCTCGAGCGCCACGCTTCCCTGCGTGGCCTTGCGGATGTGGGCAATGACGTTGCGGCTCTTGATC
>WBZM01003825.1_pt1 | contig 11446 bp, 11 predicted proteins | sample 5204271 | NCBI WGS metagenome assembly WBZM01 (sample SAMN12344346, study PRJNA552823) | activated sludge metagenome | biome: Activated sludge suspended growth; feature: Nitrification reactor; material: Wastewater; isolation source: activated sludge from nitrification reactor of wastewater...
GACGGTCGCGGAGGTGTTCGACTTCGCGACCAACCCCGACCGCAAGCAGCCGTTCGACATGCGCTCGGTCATGCGCTCGGTGTCCGACACCGACTGCCAGCCACTCGAACGGTGGATGCATTGGCAGGACGGCGAGAACTCCATCGTCTGGGACGTGACGGTGGGCGGCATACCGGTGTGCATGCTCGGCTTGTCGTCGCGGTCGCTCCCCCGCAAGGGGTTCGTGCCTGCCGACGGGCCGCCCGCATGGACCTCTGGCACCCTCTTCCCGCAGGCCTCCCGCAAGACGGCGCGGGCGATCAACGCCACGAGCGGCAACCGTCCGCTCGTTGTCATGGCCAACCTGTCGGGCTTCGACGGCTCGCCGGAGTCGATGCGCAAGTGGCAGCTGGAATACGGCGCCGAAATCGGCCGGGCCATCACCAACTTCAAGGGCCCGATCGTCTTCATCGTCGTGTCCCGCTATCACGGTGGTGCGTTCGTCGTCTTCTCCAAGGCACTCACCGAAAACATGGAGATCGCGGCGATCGAGGGCTCGTACGCCTCGGTCATCGGTGGTGCTCCGGCCGCGGCCACGGTCTTCGCGCGCGACGTGAAGATCCGCACCGACAAGGACCCGCGGGTCCTCGAGGCCCAGGCTGCCGCGGCCGCCGCGAAGGGTCCCGAGGCCGGACGGCTGCGGGCCAAGGCCGCTGCCGTCGCCGCCGCCGTGCGCTCGGAGAAACTCGGTGAGGTGGCCGACGAGTTCGACTCGATCCACACCATCGAGCGGGCCCTGCGGATGGGGTCGGTCGACCGGATCATCAAGGCCGAGGAGCTGCGGCCCTACGTCATCGACGCCCTCGAGCGCGGAATGGCGAAGTTCGCGGCCACGCCCTAGTTCCGGGCGGGGGGTGGTTCGCCACCCCCGGTGAGCTCAGTCGGCGAGGGGCCGGTCCAGCCACGAGTGGACCGGCTCCCCCGCCGCGAGATCGTCGCCGCCCGCGAGCAGCGTCGGCGGCTCGGTGAGCTCGCGGCTGGCCAGGGTGAGTAGGAAGACGCCGTCACGGCGCCACCAGCCCGGGAAGCGGTCACCCGTGCGCGCGTGCACGACGAGTGGCGACCACCCGTCGGGCCGCACGTAGTCCCCCAGGGTCACCTCCACCGACCGGGTGTCGGCCCGCAGGCCGACGCGCAGCACCTTGAGCGCGGACTCCTTCGCCGACCACAAGAGGTTGGCGGCCACGTCCCAGCCCTCGCTGCCCGGGTCGCCCTGCCCCGCCACATAGGCCTGCTCGTATGCCGTGAGATAGTCCGCGACGAACCCTCGGCTGCGGGGTTCCACGGCTTCCAGATCGACCCCGAGGGTGCCCCCGGACAGCTCCCCCTCGGGTCCGACGAGGCAGACGGCCCACCCGGCCCGGTCGGTGAGCGAGACGTCCAGCTCTGCGGCATCGCCGTCGACGACGACGTAGGGCGCTCCCCCGCGCCGGTTGAGCACCTCGATCCCGGCCAGGCTCCCCGGGTTGACCGGACGCCCGAGCACCGCGGCCACCGCACGCTTGCCGGCCAACCGGCGCAAACGGTATTCCGTGCGCCGCTTGGTGAACCGCATCGTCGCCGCCCGGGCGGCCTCCTGGTCGGACAGCCAGCCGTCGCCTTCGGGGATCGCGGCCTCACCGACCGCCAGCCATCGCATAGCGGGATCATGCCGCACGGGCGAGCGGACGGCATACCTTCGGCCGTGACCCCGCCGCGTCGGCCCCCGGAGCGAGCGTGGCACCGGCCTCGCAAGGCCGATCCCACGGTTGCTCCCCCACTTGGACTCGAACCAAGAACCTGCCGGTTAACAGCCGGCTGCTCTGCCAATTGAGCTATGGAGGAATGGTGCCCGGTTAGGGTAGCAAACCGGCGCGCCCCTGGCTAAACGGCATCCCGTATGCCGCCCCCACCTCCCGGGCCCCGCCCAAGCCCCCGCCCCGGCCGCAGGAGGCGGGGTGTCGGGCTGTCCGGCATACGGGCGACCATTGCTGGCTGTGCGGGGGGGTCTCCGCGGCCAACCGAGGCAGCAACGGTCGTCCGAATGCCGGAACGCGGCGAGCCCGGGCCTATCGCGCACCCGCGGCCCGCGCCGAACCGCTCCCCGCCGCGGTTCCGGGGCGGTTCCCGGGGCGGCCGCCTCAGCGAGGCGGTATGCCGGTCTCCTCACGCAGCGTCGCGAAGGCCACCTCGGCGGCAGCCGAGATCGCATCGGAGGGGCGGGTGCCTCGACCGAGGACGAGCTGTTCCAACAGGTCCCCGGTCGCCAAGTCCTGCCGGATGACCGCCTTGGCCTTGCGCGGACCCTCCAAAGGCAACTCCAGAGCCATCACGACACTGGCCTGCACTCGCTCGCGCAGGGCCTGCAGGAAGGTGCGCTCGTTAGCCATCGGGAGCATGACCGGCCGCCCGCCGTCCACGAACGTCACCGTCAACGTCGAGGATTGCCGCCCCCAGGACGCGGCGTCCACGTCATGCCAAGGCCGCAGCCAGCACACCGTGCCATCGGGCTCGATGGCACCGAACCTATGCACGGTGGCCAACAGCCAGGTGTCTCCGGACTGCGCGGCGGCAAGGAGCCGGTCCCGGGCCTGCGGCCCCCTCGTCCCGGGCGTGGGGTAGGCCCCCAGCACGGCGAGGACGGCCGGGGGCGGGGTGTGTTCGGTGTCGCGGCGGCCGAGCGTGGGCCAGCGTGGTGTCACGAGGGGTCAGCCTTCCTCTCGCTCGCGCAGGGCCGACCGCTGCCGCTGCAGGTCCTGCAACCGGACGGACAAGGCTCGTTTCTGGTCAGGGTCGATAGCAGCGTCGGGGCCGGCGGCGTCAAGACGGCGCAGCTGCCCGAGAGCGTCGGCGATCTGCCGCGACAGGGCGACCTCCCGCACGCGAGTGACCAGCGAATCGACATAGCGGCTGGCTGGCCGGCCGGTCATCGGGTCCAGCAACACCGGCAGCGGGGCCACGGCGATCTCGGCGAGCATGGGATGGATGGCCAACGGCGCTGCCTCGGCAAGAGCGCCATGCCATGCGGGTGCTGAGACCGTCGGTGCCGGCAGACCGACCCCCGCGACCGCGGCGAACACCGCCTGGTGTGCCGGCGCCGTGAAGTCCGCCACCTCCAACAGCGGCAGGTCCAACGGGTCGACGGTATCCGGGAACTGCAGCAGGCACTGGAGCAGCTGTCGCTCCGCCTGAACGACCGGGTCACGCAGATTGGGCGCCGGGAAGGCAGCGGCCAACTCGGCGTCGGTGGGTTCCAGCGACTCCTCACCAGGCTCGTGGTAACGGTCCGGTTCGTGGTGGCGCTCGGGCCCGCTCCCCGCGCCCCGCTCCGCACCGGAGGCCAGCGGAGGTGGGCGGCGGCCGGCCTCCTTGAGGTAGGGGTCGAGTTCCTCGGGTGCGAACCCGATCAACCCTGCGGCCTTGCCCTTGTATTGCATGCGCAACTTGGCGTCCCGGATCCCGAGCAGGATCGGCGCGATCGCCGTCGCCGCCTGCACCCGGCCCTCGGCCGTGTCCAGGTCGAACCGCCCCACCGTCGTCCGCGCGGCGAACTCGAACATCGGCACCGCGTCCTCCACCAGCGCCCGGACCGCCGCGTCGCCGTCGGACTGGCGCAGCTCGCAAGGGTCCTTACCCCCCGGCGCGACCGCCACGAACGACTGCGACATCCAGCGCTGGTCCTCCTTGAACGCCTTCATCGCAGCGGCCTGCCCCGCCTGGTCACCGTCGAACGTGAAGATCACCCGGGCCGGCTCGAGGTCGGCCTCGTCGCGCATGATTCGCCGCAGCACCTTGATGTGGTCGATCCCGAAGGCCGTCCCACACGACGCCACCGCTGTCTCGACGCCGGCCAGATGGCAGGCCATGACGTCGGTGTAGCCCTCGACGACGACCGCGACCCGCTGCGAGGAGATCGCCTTCTTCGCCGCGTCGAGCCCATAGAGCACGGTCGACTTCTTGTCGCCGGTGATGTCCCGGATCGGCCACACCAGCCGCCCCCGGAACCGGTCGTAGAGCCCGCGCGTCCCCCGCCCGGCCAGCCCTCCGGTGACCAGCTCGTCGTCGCTGAACCCCTTGCCGCGCAAATGCCGCACGAGTTCCTCGCCCCCGCGCGGCGCGAACCCCACGCCGAACCGTTTCGCAACCGTCCCGTCGAACCCCCGCTCGCGCATGAAATCGCGCCCTGCGCGGGCCTCCCCCGCCGACAGCAGGTATGCCGCGTAGAACTCCTGCGCGACGCGGTGCGCCTCGATGAGCCGGGCGCGTCGACCGGCGCCCCCGGCCTCCTCGCGCCGCCCACCACCGTCCTCATATCGCAGCTCGACGCCGCACTTGGCGGCCAGCCGTTCCACCGCCTCGGTGAAGGTCAGGTGCTCGATCTCGGTGACGAACTTGATGACGTCGCCGCCTGCCCCGCACCCATAGCAGTGGTAGAAGCCGTTGTGCGGGTTGACGTTGAACGACCCGGTCTTCTCGTCGTGGAAGGGGCACAGCCCGACCAGCGCCGACCCGCGGCGGGTGAGGGTGACGTGCTCGCGGACGACCTCTTCGATCGAGGTCCGCTCCTTGACGGCAAGGATGTCCTCCGCCCGGATCTTCCCCGCCACCGCCACACCTCCTCGCTGCTGCCCGCGAGTGTATGCCGTGTGCTCACCTCCCCGCCGGGGCTATCCACCGGTCGCCGGAGCCGGTTCGTGGTGCGAGCCTCGGGCCGGTCAGTCAAATCCAACGTTTCGAGCAAGGTCGATCGCTCGCGTTAGGTGGGTCAGCCGCCCTGCGCGCGGGGGATGGCCGCACAGGCCTTGGTGCCTTCGGTACCGGGATAGCAGGGGCGGTCCCCGACAGGCACGGTCGGCAACGGAGTCGGGGTGGCCAAACGCAGGCCCGGGTCGTTGGCCAGGCGGCTGAGGTCCTCGCGGGTGAGCGTGATCCGCGACATGTCGAAAGGGGCCGTCGATGGTACGCCGAGATAACCCTCCGAGGCTGACACCATCAGCTGTCCCTCGACCACGACGTCGCTGGTCGAGGCATGGGGTGGCGTGAGGTAGAGGACGACGTCGAGCGAGTAGACCTCGGTCACACCGTCCGAGCGGGGGGCGACGAAGCACTGCGTTTGTGTCGCGCACGGAGGGTCGGCCCCGGTCACGCCGGGCTCGAGGATCGTCGCGACGAACTGAACGTAGCGACGCTTCGCGGTGCTGGTGAAGGTCGCTGACACCCCCGTGGCCTGGCCCCACGCAGCCTTCGGGAGCTCATTTCGGTAGGCCCAGCTGTAGACCGAGGACACTTCGACAGCATCGGGACCGATGGTCTGCGCTGCCAGCTCGCGCATCCGCGCAACGACCTGCTCGGCCGGGTGACCCGACGCGCTCGGAGCTCCCGGACACCCCGAGGGTCGGGGCAGCGAACGGCAGGCGAGATAGCTCGGGAGGGCAGGCATGGGGTCCGGGCGAGGCGGGACCAGCCGGGGGTCGGAGGCGAGCGCGAGTTGCTGCGTCGATGTCACCGGCCAGCCCGCTCGAGCGTCGGCCGCGTTGGAGTAGGTGTGCCGCTGCGTGACGGTGATGACAACGTCCGTGTCGACGACGACGAGAGTGCGCTCGGCGCTGACGTCGGTGATCAACGCCCCTTCGAGTCCAGCCCCGGGGGTGACCTCGGACTCCCGATAGGCCCGTCCGTCAGGGAGAACCCCGGCCTGGCAGATCTGGCCGGATCGCTGATTGCCGCAGGACAGCAGGTCGGGCGCTAGCGCGTCTGGAGGCATCAGCTGCGCGGTGATGTCGAGGCCGAAGGTGCCGGTCGGCTGTTTTCGCAGCAAGACGCCGTGCCACTCGGTCGCGCGGAGGACGTCGGCGCCTGATACGGGGGTCGCAGTTCCGGCGGCTGTCACGGTCCATGTGGCGGCATCCAGCCGGTCGACGGTCCCCTCTGGGTATGCCGCGAGACCCAGCTGCCGGATGGTCTCCAGCATCTGCGCGGTAGACGTAACGGCCGGAACCCGTTGCGCAGACGCAGATCTCGTCGCGACTGCCACGCCGGTGTCGTGGTCGGGCCGGTTGTCGACCAAGTGCACGGCCCCCCAGACTCCACCGACCAACAGCGCAGCAGAAACTGCGGCCGCCAGCGTAACCCGCCACGGCGAGCGAACACGGACATGCATGACCTGCTCGGGTCGCAAGCGCATGGGCGGCTCGTCGGCGGCATACTCCGCGAGCAACTCGCGCAGCCGGGCCTCGCTCATCGGTCACCTCCTGTCACCGGTTGGAGCACGTCGTGAAGCTCGGCCAGTGCACGATGGGTATAGGCCTTGACTGTCCCTTCGGCGATGCCGAGCAGGCTGGCGACCTCGGCCACCGGACGGTCGTCGAGATAGCGCAGCACGACCACGGCACGCATCTGACGCGACAACCCACCCAGCGCCCGCCCGAGGTCGACGCGAGCTTCGGTGTCCGGCAGAGGAATCGGCAGCTCGGGCAGCTCGGCGGCCAGATGCTCGGCGGCATACTTGCGTCCGTCGATGAACAGCCGCACCATGGTCTGGCGGGTGTAGGCGTGCGGGTTGCCGCGGCGGACCCGCTCCCAGTGCGGATAGACGCGCGCAAAGGCCGACTGTGTCAGGTCCTCGGCCCGGTCCCAGTCACCAACCAGCCCATATGCCGTGCGCCGCAGCGCCCGCGCATGGGCGCTGAAGAACGCGACGAACTCCTCGTCGCTTCCCCTGACGTCTCGCATACCCTCACCAACAGAGTTCAGACCGGAAAGGTTGCCCTCAACCGCACAGACTTCTCGCGAGTGTGACGGCCCGACCGTCGGTGAGCGCCGCAACCTGGTCGACGACGACCCGCAGCCGCTCGGCGTCGTCTACGGCCGTGGCGTGGTCGTCGGCCAAATCGGCGTCCAAGCGCTCCGGGTGCTCGAGGAAAGCGGCGACGAGGGTCCGGATCACCTCCTCCTGACGACCCATGACGGCTCGGCGTTCGTCGGTGAACATCACGTAGTGGGCCGCGACCGCCTTGAGCAGCGAGCACTCGGCGCGCACATCGTCCGGGATGATCAGATCGGCCGCGAACCGAGTGAGTGGCCCTACGCCGTGACGTTCGCGGGTCGCCAGCTCGACCGCGGAGAGTAGCCGGCCGATGAGCCGGCTGGTCATGTCCTTAAGGGCGGCCAGGTCGGCGCGGGTCCCACCGAAGGCCCGCGGCACCGTCCCGGTCGCGACGAGCCGCGCCGAGGCCTCCACAAACGCGTCCACGGGCAGATCCGGTGCGTATGCCGCCCGCGCCAGTTTCGCGACAACCGCCACCTCCGTGGGTGAGTGCAGCACCCGGGGATCGACCCGACCCGAGGCAATGGCGTCTTCGACATCGTGGACCGAATAGGCGACGTCGTCGGACCAGTCCATCACCTGAGCTTCGAGGCACCGCACGCCTGGAAACGCGCCGTCCCGGAACCATTGGAAGACAGCCAGATCCGCGGCATACACCCCGTATTTGCTTGTGGCATAGGGTGCTTGACCCGCTGCCCACGGATACTTCGCGACGGCATCGAGGCTGGCCCGGGTGAGGTTGAGCCCAGCGGGTCGTCCGTCGGGGTGGACCCGTTTAGCCTCCAGCCGAGTCAGCACCCGCAACGTCTGAGCGTTGCCCTCGAATCCGCCTGCCGGCCGGGCAAGTTCGTCGAGGACGGTTTCTCCGTGGTGCCCGAAGGGAGGATGTCCCAGGTCGTGGGCGAGGCACGCCGTGTCGACCACGTCGGCATCACAGCCGAGCGCCGCGCCGAACTCCCGCCCGATCTGGGCGACCTCGAGCGAGTGGGTCAGCCGGGTGCGGACGAAGTCGTCCGAGCCGGGCGCGACCACCTGGGTCTTGGCCGAGAGCCGCCGCAGCGCGGCCGAGTGGAGCACCCGAGCCCGGTCCCGGGCAAAGTCGTCCCGGTCGGATTGCTTGTGGGCAGGGTCTTCGGCGACCCACCGGTGGCGGTCGCGGGCGGCATACGTCATCGGCGACGCAACCCCACGAGATGGCCGACCACGCCTGGGACCCAACCCGATTCGCCGTTGAGGAGCCGTCCGCTCACCAGGTTCGTGGGGACGAGGGCGAAGTGGTCGCTCTCGGCGAACAGGCCGAGGTCGGTGCCGAAAGGATCCTCGACGGTCGCCCAGCGCAGGTCCGTGGCCCGGCTGAGGTGCTCGCCGATCGCGACCCCCCAGCGCTGAATGAACGGGTCCTGGTCGCCCGGCTTCGCGCGTTTCAACCCGCCTCGCGCCAGCCACGCTGCGCAGTCCGCGTCATAGCCAGCCCCGATGGAGCCGAGGTCGTCCAGATCGACCCCCGCCGCGGCGAGCTCACCTATACACCGATCACGCAGCGCGAGATGGTCTGCCCGCAAAGGAAGTTCGCGCGGTCCGAGGGGGCGGGACCAGTCATCGTCGGCCTCCGGTTCCAACAGGTCGCCAATTACCGGCACCTGCCGATCACCGTCGGCGTTCGGCGCCGCGTCGCGGCCCTTGCGCGAGAACAGTCCCATGCCGTCAGCCTAGGCGGGTGCGGGCGGAGGCGGGTCGCCCAGCTCGGCGCGCGCCTTGCGCATCCAGGCGGGCTCCTCGCCGTAACGCATGGCCGGGATCGGCAGGTATGCCGCGCAACTGTCGATGAGTTGGTCCATCCGGCGGTCGCGGGTCGGTTGCTGTTTGGCCGAGAGCACCCAGTGGATGGACTGCTTGCGGTAGGACGCTGTCGCCCGCGCCCAGAACGCATCGGCGGCTGGGACTGCGGCCAGGCGCGCGGCATACGCGGCCGGGAAGGACCCCGAATCGGCTTGCTCGTAGGCGTAGATCCCGGTGCGGTCGGCGCGCCCGCGTTCGTATGCCGCGCGCCCAGCGGGCTGCATCCGGCCGGCTGCCTCCAGCTGCTCGACCAGCGCGACGTTGACCTTGCTCCAGACCGAGCCGGGCCGTCGGGGAGTCCAGCGTTGGCGGACCGCGTCCGGCCCGAGGCTGTGGACCACCGAGTCGATCCACCCGTAGCACAACGCCTCGGGAACGGCGTCGGCCCAAGTGAGCCCGCGGGGGTGAGTGTGCTTCTTGCGCAGGCCCATCCATAGTTCGGAGGCGGTCTCGTGGTTGGCGGCGAGCCAAGCCCGGAACTCCTCCGGCGACTCGAAGAAGGTCACCTCGGTAGGTGCGGTCCGGGTGGCTGAGCGGGGCAAGTCCGACACGTCAGCCGCCCGACACGTCGAGCTCGGCGTGGGCGACGAGGGCCTGTTGGGCTGGCGACAGGTCGGGTGAGTCGAGCCAGCCGTCCGGCAGCGCGACCCGCTTGGGGGTGCCCGCCCTCCCCCGCTGACCCTCGGCGTCGGTTCCCGGCCAGGGCGCATCGGCATCGAGCTGCCCAAGCAGCCGGTCGAGCGCCGCGAGCGAGTCGACGTGGGCGAGTTGCTGTCGCATCGTCGGCCCGGCGGGGAAGCCCTTGAGATACCACGAGACGTGTTTGCGTATGTCGCGGCAGCCGCGGCTCTCGTCGCCATAGAACTCCACGAGGTATGCCGCGTGCCTACGCATCGTGTCGGCAACCTCCCCGAGCGTGGGAGTCATCCGATGCGCGGACCCCTCGAAGGCAGCAGCCAGGTCGGCGAACAGCCAGGGCCGACCGAGGCAGCCGCGCCCCACGACGACACCATCGGCGGCGGTCTCGGCGATCATCCGCAGGGCGTCGTCCGCCGACCAGATGTCGCCGTTGCCGAGCACGGGGATGGTGGTGACCGCTTGTTTGAGGGCGGCGATCGCGGGCCACACGGCATACCCGGAGTAGTGCTGGGCGGCGGTCCGCGCGTGGAGGGCGACGGCGGCGGCGCCTTCCTGCTCGGCGGCGACCCCGGCGTCGAGGAAGGTGAGGTGCTCGTCGTCGATGCCCATCCGCATCTTCACCGTGACCGGGATGTCCCGGCGGGCACCCTCGTCGACGACGGCCGCGACGATAGCGCGGAAGAGGTCGCGCTTCCAGGGCAGGGCCGAGCCGCCGCCCTTGCGGGTGACCTTGGGGACCGGGCAGCCGAAGTTGAGGTCGATGTGGTCGGCGCGGTCCTCGTCGACGAGGATCCGAGCGGCGGCGCGGGCGGTCACCGGGTCGACGCTGTAGAGCTGCACCGACCGGGGCGATTCGTCCCGGTCGTGCTCGATGAGGCGCATGGTCTCCGCATTGCGCTCCACGAGAGCCCGGGAGGTGATCATTTCCGAGACGTAGAGGGCGTGCGGTGCGTGTTCGCGGCAGAGCCGCCGGAAGGCTCGGTTGGTGATCCCGGCCATCGGCGCCAGGACGACCGGCGATCCGAGAGTATGCCGCCCGATCCGCAGGGCAGGGACGGCACTCTGCGGGGGCATAGGTCGCTCGTTCCGCGCGGCGAGGTCGAGGGTTTGGGTGGTCATGTTCCCGCCATTGTCGCAAGGAGACCGTTAGATCGACTCCACCCGAACACCGACGAGGTCATAGACGGCGCGGGCTCGCACGTCTCTGGTCAATAGAGTCAGGCCGTGGTGTTGGGCTGTCGCGCCCACCAGAGCGTCGTAGACAGCGCCGCCTCCGATGCCGTTCGCTGCCAAGGTCTGGACGAGCGAACGGTGCTCAGACCCGGGCAGACTGATCACGGACAACGGCATACCCAGGACGAGCCGGGACGCGTCGGAGGGGGACAGCCGGTGCGGCGAGGGAAGCCGGGTCAGGACGCTGAAGCACTCGATCAGCACATGGGCCCCCACGTCATGGGCGCGCTGCGCCGCAGCCCGACAGGGGGCATGCTGCTCGTGCCACGGGAGCAGGGCCGGCACCAGGACGCTGGTGTCGCAGGTGAACCTCACCGCCGAGTGGCCTCCACGGTGTCGCGCAGGGTTCGGTCATCCAGCGGAGGCAGGTCGGCCCGCTGCGGGGTGAACACGGGCCAGCCGTCCTCGACCGTGGCGGCGCCCTCGACCGGCGCTAGGTCGATCTCGATCCTTCCGTCGACGTAGGCGAGGTCGATCTCACGCCCGGCCGACAGACCCATAGCGGCCCGGATGCTCTTGGGCACGATGACCCGTCCGGCGGCGTCGATGGTAGTTCGCATGGTAGGAAAATACCACGTGTGTAGGCAGCGCCGCGGCGCGTGATCTCGCCTCGGCCTGTCGCTGGCGGGTCAGGCTGGCGAGTCTGGGCTCCAACGATTTTCGGCGCCGACGAGCCCCCGCGCGAAGCCTGCAATGATCGCGCAGGTCTGCCACGGCCGGGTGAGCGGGAGCAGATGGGAGGCACCGCGGACGGTGACGATGCGTCCGTGCGGTGCGGCGGCGGCATACTGGCGGGCGTTCAGTCCCAGCTGGTCGAACTGGCCGCGTACGACGAGCACCGGGCAGGTGACGGCCGCGAGCAGCTCCGGTCGCCCGCCGGCCATGACCGCC
>WBZM01003827.1_pt1 | contig 11443 bp, 5 predicted proteins | sample 5204271 | NCBI WGS metagenome assembly WBZM01 (sample SAMN12344346, study PRJNA552823) | activated sludge metagenome | biome: Activated sludge suspended growth; feature: Nitrification reactor; material: Wastewater; isolation source: activated sludge from nitrification reactor of wastewater treatment...
GCATCGTGCGCACGCTCGCCGACGACCGGTTCGAGGGCCGCGCCCCGGGCACGGCCGGCGAGACGCGCACGCTCGACTACCTGGTCGCCGCGTTCGACGAACTCGGGCTCGAACCCGCCGGCCCGGGCGGCTCGTACCTGCAGGTCGTGCCGCTGCTGCGCACGCAGGTGCCGACCGACGCGGCCGTCAGCGTGACGGTCGACGGCCGGCGCCGCGCGCTGGTGCAGCAGGTCGACCTGGCCGCGCTGGCGCTGCGCCCGGTCGATCGCGTGCTCATCGACCGGGCCCCGATGGTGTTCGTCGGCTACGGCGTCACGGCGCCGGAGCGCCAGTGGGACGACTACAAGGGAGCGGACCTGCGCGGCAAGGTCGCGGTGTTCCTGATCAACGACCCGGACTTCGAGGCGGTGCCGGGCGAGGACGCGCACGGCCGCTTCGGCGGACGGGCCGCGACCTACTACGCGCGCTGGACGTACAAGTACGAGGAAGCCGCAAGGCGCGGCGCGATCGCCGCGCTGATCGTGCACGAGACCGAGCCCGCCGCCTACGGCTGGAAGACCGCGGTCGCACCGAACGGCGAGGGCTACGACATCGTCCGCGAGGACCCGGCCCGGGACAAGCTGCTGCTGCAGTCCTGGCTGCACCGGGATGCCGCGGTGAAGCTGTTCGCGGACGCCGGCCTGGACTTCGAGGCGCTGAAGAAGCGCGCGCGCAGCGCCTCCTTCGCGCCGGTGACCCTGCCCGGCGCGCTGTTCTCGGCCGACTTCCCGCTGCAGCACACCCGCATCGAGAGCCACAACGTGCTCGGCAGGATCCGCGGGGCAGGCCACCCCGACGAGAGCATCATGATCGGCGCGCACTGGGACGCGTACGGCGAGGGCGCGCCCGACGCGAACGGGCGACGGTTCCGTGCCGGCGCGCTCGACGACGGCATCGGCGTCGCCGGCGTGATCGAGATCGCACGCGCGTTCAAGCGGGGCCCGCGCCCGGACCGCTCGCTGGTCTTCGCCCTTTGGACGGCGGAGGAGCGCGGGCTGCTCGGGTCCGAGTACTACGCGGCGCACCCGACAGTGCCGCTCGCGAAGACCGCGGCCAACCTGACCATGGACGTGCTGCAGCCGAACGGCCGCGCCCGCGACCTCGTGCTGGTCGGCGCCGGACAGAACGAGCTCGACGCCCTGCTCGCCCGGCACGCGGCGAGCCAGCAGCGCGTCGTGACCCCGGACGCGAAGCCGGAGCGCGGCCTCGCGTTCCGCGCCGACCACTTCCCCTTCGCGCGCCAGGGCGTGCCGACGCTGCTGTTCATGGGCATGGGCGGTGGCCACGACCTCGTGAAGGGCGGTCGCGAGGCCGGCGACCGCTGGGTACAGGAGTACACGGACCGGTGCTATCACCAGGCCTGCGACGCCTGGAGCGCCGACTGGGACCTGAGCGGCGCCGTCGAGGACATGACCCTGGTCTACGGGATCGCCCGCGAGCTCGCCGGCTCGCGGGCGTGGCCCAACTGGAATGCCGGCTCGGAGTTCCGGGCGACGCGCGACGCGAGCGCGGCGCAGCGGTCGCCCTGAGGCGGGCGACGCCGGCCGTACACAGGCCGGCGCCGCACCGCGTCCGGTTCAGGCGGCGTCGGCCTCCGCCGGCGCGGTCGAACGGTACCAGTCGACCTTGCGGGTCGCGACCATGACCGCGGCGAGGATCACGAACAGCAGCCCGGAGCCCAGCACCAGCGCGTTGTCCTCGCTGACCAGCAGCCCGTAGAGCGCGCCGTAGAGCGTCGCGAGCATGCCGGCGAACCCGGCCCCGCGCACCCAGCCGCCGAGCACGTGGCGCAGGTAGTAGCCGATCAGCCCGAGGCACGCCGCCGCGGCGACCAGGTACGCCTGCAGGAAGGCGATGCGCTCGGACAGCGCAAGCAGCAGCAGGAAGAAGATCGCGATCGCGAGCCCGACCAGCGCGTACTGGATCGGGTGGATGCGCCACTGCTTCAGGTGCTCGAACACGAAGAAGGCCACGAAGGTGAGCAGCACGAACAGCATGCCGTACTTGGTGGCGCGATCGACCTGCGAGTAGACGTTGACCGGATCGACGAGCGAGACACCGATGGCCTGCAGGGTCGCGGGCGTCTCGCCGCCCTGCAGCCACCCGCGCGCCTGCGCCTGGGCATTGCTCGCCAGCGAGGATATGTCCCACTGCGCGCGGAAGCCGGCCGCCGAGATCTCGCGCTGACGGGGCAGGAAGTCACCGTGGAACAGCGGGTGCGGCCAGGGCGAGGCGATGGCGATCCGGTTGCGGGCCGCGAGCGGGGCCACGGCGAGGTCTTCGGTGCCTTGCAGCACGGAACGGAACTGGACGTCGAACGCCATCGGCTCGTCGAGCTGCGGCGCCCGCAGGGTCGCGTGCACGCCCGCTGCATTGCCGCGCCCTGCGCCCTGCTGCAACGCGACCGGCCGGCCGGAGACGTGCAGGGCGGGCGCGCCGACGAAGCCACGGACGTCCGAGATCCCGATGCCGAGGACGGGCTCGCCGAGCACGCGGGTCGTGCCGGCATCCTTCGGTCGCGGCACCGTCAACCGGAACGACGCCGACAGCGTCGAGTCGAGCTCGAACACGCGCACCTCGTGCAGCCCCCGCATGCGCGGCAGCGAGCGCATCTCGCCCTTCAGCGCCAGGTCGTCGGCAAAAAAGACCAGCGTGCCGGACTGCTCGGCGACCTCGCGGCGCGGCTTGCCGTTCGCGTCCTTCAGCAGGAACACCGTGGTGTCGCGGTAGGGCACGAGCAGCACCGGGCCGGCCAGGGTCTGCGGCCCGGCGGTGCTGCGGGCGACCTCCTCCACCGCCTCCGTGCGGTAGCGTTGCCGGTCCTGCACGGTGCCGCGGATCATCGTGACCGGCACGAGCACGACGAGGCTCAGGCCGAGGATGGTAAGAATCTTGATCGCAAGTCGCATGGCGCCTCCGGGGTGGGAACGGCGCCAGTGTCGGGGTCGACTGCGTGGACAGGACGGGGGCTGTGTGAAGCGGGCGTGAACTCAGGCCGGCAGCTCGAGCGTGGCGATCGCCCCGCCGCCCTCGCGATTGGCCAGCGACGCGGCGCCGCCGTGCAGCGTGGCGACCTCGGCGACGAAGCAGAGCCCCAGCCCGCTGCTGCGGCTTGCGCCGCCCGGGCGAGGCAGCGAATAGAAGCGCTCGAAGGCCCGCGCCAGAGCGAACTCCGGCACGCCGGCCCCGCGGTCGGCGACCGTAACGCGGACGCGGTTGCCGACGCGCGCGACCGACACCTCGATCACGCCCCGGTCGGGGGAGAAGTCCGCCGCATTGTCGACCAGGTTCATCACGGCCTGGCGCAGCAGGAACGGGTCGCCGCGCACCGTCTGCGTTCCTCCCTGCACGCCCGCCACGAGACCGCGGCGCGCCAGCCTGGGCTCGAGGCGCTCGACGGCCTCGCGCGCGATGGCGACGAGGTCGACCTCCTGCGGCTGCTCGATGCTCCGCCGGTGCTCGACCGCCGCCAGGGCCAGCATTTTCTCGACCATCTCCGCCATGCGGTCGCCCTGCTCGCGGATGGTGGCGAGGAACCGTGCCCGGTCCGGCGCCGGCATGGCGTCCGCGCCGGTCTCGACCAGTTCGGCGCTGCCGCGGATGGCGGCGATCGGGCTCTTCAGCTCGTGAGCCAGTGCGTGCACGTACTGCTCGACGTACTGCTTGCCCTCGAGGCGCTCGCGCATCGTCTCGAGCGCGCGGCCCAGGTCGCCGAACTCGCCGGGCGCGTCCGGCGGTTCGGCACGCTCGCCGGCCGTCACCGCGTCGGCGTAGCGGCGCAGTTCGCCCAGCCGGCGCGACAGCCACCACGCGGCCAGCAGTCCGATGGCGAGCGCGCTGCCGAGCAGCACCATGCCCCAGCCGAGGATCGTGCGCTGGCTGCGCTCGATGAACGGGGCGATCGACTGGTTGGGCTTGGCCACCGTCAGCACGCCGACGATGCGCTGCGCGCCGTCGCGCCGATCGAGGACCGGCGCGGCCACGTACATCACCGACGACGTCTCGTCGCCGGGATCGGAGCGCGTCGAGCGTGCCCCGTAGCGGCCGCGCAGGGTGAGATGGACGTCGTTCCAGCGCGAGTAGTCCTTGCCGACGTCGGCGCCGGTCGAGTCGAACACGACGATTCCGCGCGCATCGGTCACGTAGATGCGCGTGCTCACGCGTCGCTTGGTGAAGCCCCAGATGCCGGCGCCGAGGTCGCGGTCGGTCAGCGACCGCACGCTCGCGGCGAAGCGGCCGTCGGCGATGCGGCCCGCGAGCAGGTCGTCCGCGGCCTGCGCCGCCAGCAGGTTCGCGGTGTCGACCAGCGTGTCCTCCATCGCCTGGCGCACGCCGGGCTTGACCTCCTGCACGAACACGCGCCCGAGCAGGATCGCCGCCAGGGCGACGATGAGGAAGTAGCCGAGCAGGATGCGCAGGCCGATCCGCATGCCGCGCCTCAGCCGTCGACCTCGAGCGAATAGCCGACGCCGCGGTGGGTGCGGATCGCCTCCTCGGCCCGCGCGCCGCCGGCCGCCCGCAACTTGGCCCGCAGGGTCTTCACGTGGGTATCGACCGTGCGGTCGCTGCTCTCGAGCGCGCCGGACCAGACGCGGTCCATCAACTGCGCCCGAGAGAGCACGGCGCCGGGCCGCTCCGACAGCGCCTCGAGCAGCCCGTACTCGTAGCGGGTGAGGTCGAGGCGCTGGCCGCCGTATCGCGCGCAGCGCCCCTCGCGGTCGATCTCGAGCGCGCCGACCGTCGCCCAGCGCGCGGGCCCCGGCGCCCGCCGGCGCAACCGGGCCCGGACGCGCGCGGACAACTCGCGCGGCGAGAACGGCTTGACCACGTAGTCGTCGGCGCCGAGCTCGAGGCCGAGCACGCGGTCGACCTCGCCCTCGCGGGCGGTGAGGAAGATCACAGGCACGTCGCTCACGGCGCGCAGTTCGCGGCACACGTCGAATCCGCTGCGGTCCGGCAGGCCGACGTCGAGGACCACGACGTCGATGCCGCCCGCCCGCACCCGCGGCACGACCGCCGCGCCGAGCAGCACGTGCTCCACCGCGCAGCCGTCGGCGAGCAGCGCGTACGCCACGGTGTCGGCGATGGCGGGCTCGTCCTCGGCGATCAGGATCGTCGGCAAGGCGGTTCCCTCGGGCCCGCTGCCGCGCTACGGCCGGTAGCCGGGCCCGCGCACCACGCGTCCGGGCGTGGCCCCCGTGTGCTCGCCGTCGCGGATCACCGGCACGCCGTTCACCAGTACGTGCGCCACGCCGACGGCGTACTGCGCGGGCCGGTCGTAGGTCGCGCGGTCCGCGACGGTCGCCGGATCGAACACGACCACGTCCGCATAGCACCGCGGCTCGAGGCAGCCGCGGTCCTCGAGCTTCCAGTTCGTCGCGGGCAGGCGCGTGAGCCGGCGCACGGCCTCCTCCAGCGACATCACCTTCTCCTCGCGCACGTACTTGCCGAGCAGGCGCGCCACGTTGCCGTAGGCACGCGGGTGCGTGCTGCTCTTGAGGAAGACACCCTCGGGCGCCAGCGCCGCCGCGTCGGAGCCGAGGCTCACCCAGGGCTGCGCGAGACCGAGCTTCACGTTTTCCTCGCTCATGAGAAAGTAGATCGACTGCACGCGCGAGTGGTCCTCGGCGACGAGGTCGACGATCGTTTCCTCCGCGGAGGTGCCCCGCAGGGCCATGACCTCGGCCAGGGTCTTGCCGGTGAGCGGCTTGAGCGCCGGGTTGCGGAAGCCGACGAACAGCACGCGATCGGGGCTGCCGGCCGTGCGGAACAGGTTCTCCTCGCCGGCGGGCGGATGGCGGATGTCCTCGATGACCCGCGCGCGCAGCGTCGGGTCCTTCAGCCGCGCCACCCACGCGTCGAGCCCGCCGGCCTGCACCCACAGCGGCATCGAGGCGTCGAGCCCGGTCGAACCCGCGGTGTAGGCGTACATGTTGGCGGCCACGTCGACGCCCTCGCGGCGCGCCGCCTCGATCTGCGCGATGGCCGTGGCCATTCGTCCCCAGTTGGCCTCGCCGGCCGCCTTCAGGTGATAGACCTCGCCGTGACCGCCCGCGGCTCTCGTGATCTCGATCAGCTCGGCGATGGCCTCGCCGAGGCCCTGGCTCTCGTTGCGCACGTGCGAGACGTGCCCGCCGCCCGACTCGGCCGCCGCCCGCACGAGTGCCACCAGTTCCGGCGTCTCGGCGAAGAACGCCGGCGCGTAGATGAGCGAACTGCCGACGCCGAGCGCGCCCTCGCGCATCGCCTGGCGCACCAGGTCCTGCATCTCGGCGAGCTGCGCGGGCGTCGGATCGACGTCGTCCTCGCCGAGCACGTACTCGCGCACCGTGGTCGCACCGACGAACGAGGCGACGTTCGGCGAGACGCCCCGGCGCACCAGGGCGTCGAGGTAGTCGCCGAAGCCCGTCCAGTCGATCGGGTAGCGGATGTCGGACTGCCGCGCGAGCAGGCGCTCCTTCATGGCGGCGTTCAGCGGGCCGCCCGAGTCGCCCTCGCCCATGATCTCGAGCGTCACGCCCTGCTTGAGATCGCTCATGCCGCGGCCGTCGGCGATGAGCGCGGTGCCGGCCCAGGAGAGCACGTTGATGAATCCGGGCGCCACCGCCTTGCCCGTCGCATCGATGTCGGTGGCGGCAACGGCGCGGGACAGGTCGCCCACCGCCGCGATGCGGTCGCCCCGGATGCCGACGTCGGCCCGGCGAGCCGGCTGTCCGGTGCCGTCGTACACGGTGCCGTGGCGAACGACGATGTCGTAGCGCTCGGGCGGCGGCTCGGGCGCCGTGGCCGTCCGCGCGACGGGCGTGCAACCCGCGACGGACGCGGCGAACACGGCGACGAACCAGCGGACGCGGCTGCGGACGGACATGGCGGGGCCCCCGGGGCAACGGAGCGGACATCGTACCTGAGTCGGCGTGTCAGCCAACGACGGCGACGCGCGTTCTTGCGGGGGACCTTCGGCGCAGGCCGGGGCCGTTCGATACACGCGTCACACGCCCGCGCGACCGCGGCGCAGCCGCCGCGGACCGTGGAACTTCCCGCTCGATGCGGGCATCGAACGCCCAGGCACTCCGTTCTGGAGGCCATTCCGGGCCCCCGGTGTCGGGGGCCGTCAACCAAGGAGCAATCATGCGCTTCAAGCTCTTCACTGCCCTGATCGCCACGGCCGCCCTCGCGCCTGCCTACGCGCACGCCGACGGCTTCAGCTATTCGTACGTCGAGGGCGGATACGTGAACACCGACATCGACGACTTCGACGAGGACGTCGACGGCTTTGCACTCGGGGGCTCGTTCGAACTCACCCCGCACCTGTTCGTGTTCGGCAACTACGCGAACCAGGGCACCTCGATCTTCGGCACCGACGTGAACCTCGAGCAGTTCCAGCTCGGCGCGGGCTATGCCTGGCCGCTCAGCGGCAATCTCGACCTGTACGGCAAGGTCGGCTACGCGCACGCCCAGTTCGAAGTGCCCGGGCCGAACTTCGACGACGACGGCTACCTGCTCGCGGCCGGAATGCGCGGGCGGCTGACGGACGCATTCGAGCTGGAGGGCTCGGTCAACTACACCGATCTCAACGACTCCGGCGACGACACGACGCTCGGCGTGGCGGCGCGCTATTTCTTCACGCCGCAGTTCGCGGTCGGCGTGGCCGGCGACTTCGGCGACGACGCCAACACCTACGGCGTGAACGTGCGCTGGAACTTCGGCCAGTAGTCCTGCGTGGACGATGGGGCCCGGGAGCGATCCCGGGCCCCCGCCCGCATCCGGTGCCCGCGACTCACGCCGCGCCCGCCGCCGCCTCGTAGCCGAGGATGGGCGCGAGCCAGCGCTCCGCCTCGGCCACCGTCACGCCCTTGCGTCGGGCGTAGTCCGCCACCTGTTCGGCGTCGATGCGACCGACCTGGAAGTAGGTCGCGCCGGGGTGCGAGAAGTACCAGCCGCTGACGGCGGCCGTGGGGTGCATCGCGAAGTTCTCGGTCAGCCGGATGCCGGTGTGGCGCTCGACGTCGAGCAGGCGCCAGAGCGTCGCCTTCTCCGTGTGGTCCGGGCACGCCGGGTACCCGGGCGCAGGGCGGATGCCGCGGTACGCTTCGCCGACGAGCTGCTCGCTCGCGAGCGCCTCGTCGGGTGCGTAAGCCCAGAACTCGCGACGCACGCGCTCGTGCATGCGCTCGGCCAGCGCCTCGGCGAGCCGGTCGGCGAGCGCCTTCAGCAGGATGGCGCCGTAGTCGTCGTGGCGCGCCTCGAACTCGCGGACTTTCTCGTCGAGACCGATGCCCGCGGTGACCGCGAAGGCACCGATCCAGTCGGGCACGCCCGACTCCGCCGGCGCCACGAAGTCCGAGAGCGCGTAGTGCGGCTGCCCGTCGGGCTTCGCCTTCTGCTGGCGCAGGTGATGCAGGCGGCACAGCGGCGCGGCCCGCGACTCGTCGGCATGGACCTCGATGTCGTCGCCGACGGCCGCGGCCGGGAACAGGCCCACGACCGCGCTCGCGCGCACCCAGCCTTCTTCGATCGCCTGGCGCAGCATGCGCCGGGCGTCGGCGTACAGGTTGCCCGCGGCCTCGCCCACGACCGGGTCGGTGAGGATCTCCGGGAACGTGCCGGCGAACTCCCACGCGTTGAAGAACGGCATCCAGTCGATGTAGGGCACGAGTTCGGCGAGCGGCACGTCGAAGCGCTGCACGCCGGTCGTCGCCGGGACCGGCGGCCGGTACTCCTGCCAGCCGCCCTGGAAGCGGTTCGCCCGGGCCTGCGCGAGGGTCAGGGCCGGCAGCTTGACCTTGCGGCCGCGGTGCTGCTCGCGACGCTGCGCGTGCTCGCCCTTCAGCCTTGCCGTGACCTCGGCGCGGCCCTGCGCCGACACCAGCGACTGGCAGACGCCGACCGCGCGCGACGCATCCTTCACGTAGACCACGGCCTGCTCGTACTCGGGATCGATCCGCACGGCGGTGTGCGCCGGCGAGGTCGTCGCACCGCCGATGAGCAGCGGGATCCGCAGGCCCTGCCGCTGCATCTCGCGCGCGACGTGCACCATCTCGTCGAGCGACGGCGTGATCAGGCCCGACAGCCCGATCATGTCGGCCCCTTCCCGGCGGGCCGTCTCGAGGATGCGCTCGGCCGGCACCATCACGCCGAGGTCGATGACCTCGAAGTTGTTGCACTGGAGCACGACGCCGACGATGTTCTTGCCGATGTCGTGCACGTCGCCCTTCACCGTGGCGAGCACCACCTTGCCGTTCGAGCGGCGCGTGCCGTCGCGCCCCTGCTCGAGGAAGGGAACGAGGTGGGCGACCGCCTTCTTCATCACGCGCGCCGACTTCACGACCTGCGGCAGGAACATCTTGCCCGCGCCGAACAGGTCTCCGACGACGTTCATGCCGTCCATCAGCGGCCCTTCGATGACCCCGAGCGGCCCGCCCAGCTCGATGCGCGCCGCCTCGGCGTCCTCGACGACGAACTCGTCGATGCCCTTCACCAGCGCGTGTTCGAGCCGCCGGGCCACGCCCAGCGATCGCCAGGCGCGGTCCTCGACGCGCTTCTGCCCCGCCTCGCCCCGGTAACGGGCGGCGATCTCGAGCAGGCGCTCCGTGGCGTCCGGACGGCGCGCGAGGATCACGTCCTCGACGCGCTCGCGCAGCGCCGGGTCGATCTGCTCGTAGATCGCGAGCTGCCCGGCGTTGACGATGCCCATCTTCATGCCGCTGCCGATCGCGTGGTAGAGGAACACCGAGTGCATGGCCTCGCGCACGACGTCGTTGCCGCGGAACGAGAACGACACGTTGCTCACGCCGCCGCTCACCAGCGCGCCCGGGCAGGCCTCGCGGATGCGGCGCGTGGCCTCGATGAAGTCGAGCGCGTAGCGGTCGTGCTGCTCGATGCCGGTGGCGACCGCGAAGATGTTCGGGTCGAAGATGAGGTCCTCGGGCAGGAAGCCGGCCTGCTCCGTCAGCAGCCGGTAGGAGCGCCGGCAGATCGCGACCTTGCGCTCCGTCGTGTCCGCCTGGCCCTGCTCGTCGAAGGCCATGACCACCACCGCCGCGCCGTAGGCCCGCACGCGGCGGGCCTGCTGCAGGAAGGCCGTCTCGCCCTCCTTGAGGCTGATCGAGTTGACGATGCCCTTGCCCTGCAGGCACTTGAGGCCCGCCTCGATGACCGACCACTTCGAGGAGTCGATCATCACGGGCACCCGCGCGATCTCGGGTTCGGCGGCGACGAGGTTCAGGAACCGCGTCATGGCCGCCTCGGAGTCGAGCATGCCCTCGTCCATGTTCACGTCGATCACCTGCGCGCCGCTCGCGACCTGCTGGCGCGCGATCTCGAGCGCGCCGGCGTAGTCGTCGGCCTCGATCAGGCGGCGGAACTTCGCCGACCCCGTGACGTTGGTCCGCTCGCCCACGTTCACGAACAGGCTGTCGGGGCCGATGTTGAGCGGCTCGAGGCCGCTCAGCCGGCAGCGCGGCTCGATGGCCGGCGGGCGGCGCGGAGGCAGCCCGGCCACGGCCTCGGCGATGTGGCGGATGTGCTCGGGCGTCGTACCGCAGCAGCCGCCGACGATGTTCACGAAGCCGCTGGCCGCGAACTCGCGCACCAGGCCGGCCGTCTCGCAGGCCAACTCGTCGTACTCGCCGAAGGCGTTCGGCAGGCCGGCGTTCGGGTAGGCGCAGACGTAGCAGTCGGCGATGCGGGACAGTTCCTCGACGTACGGCCGCAGCTGGCGCGCGCCGAGCGCGCAGTTCAGCCCGATGACCGTGGGCCGCGCGTGCCGCACGGAGTTCCAGAACGCCTCGGTGGTCTGGCCGGAAAGCGTGCGACCGGACGCATCGGTGATCGTCCCGGACACGACGATCGGCAGGTCGAGGCCGGCCGCGTCCAGCACCTGCCGCACGGCGAACAGCGCAGCCTTGGCATTCAGCGTGTCGAAGACCGTCTCGATCAGCAGCAGGTCGACCCCGCCCTCGACGAGGCCCCGCGCCGCCTCCTCGTAGGTGGCGACCAGCTGGTCGAACGTGACGTTGCGGAAGCCGGGGTCGTTGACCTGAGGCGACAGCGACGCCGTGCGGCCGGTCGGGCCGAGCGCGCCGGCGACGAAGCGGGGACGGCCGGTGCGCGCCGCCACGTCGTCGGCCGCCCGGCGCGCGATCTGCGCCGCCATGAGGTTCAGTTCGCGCACCAGCCCCTCGAGGCCGTAGTCGGCCTGGGAGAGCGCGTTGGAGTTGAAGGTGTTGGTCTCGACGATGTCGGCACCGGCCTCGAGATAGCGGACGTGGATCTCGCCGATCAGTTCCGGCCGCGTCAGCACCAGCAGGTCGTTGTTGCCCTTCAGATCGCGCGGCCAGTCGCGGAAGCGGTCTCCGCGGTAATCCGTCTCGCCCAGTCGTTGCGACTGGATGACCGTGCCCAT
>WBZM01003828.1_pt1:0-2500 | contig 11440 bp, 3 predicted proteins | sample 5204271 | NCBI WGS metagenome assembly WBZM01 (sample SAMN12344346, study PRJNA552823) | activated sludge metagenome | biome: Activated sludge suspended growth; feature: Nitrification reactor; material: Wastewater; isolation source: activated sludge from nitrification reactor of wastewater...
GAAGTTGAATCAATCGTTTTGCTTATTCGATTTCTTACATTCATCTATTTCGTTTTCTTTCCTTCATTTTCATATTATATATGAAGTTGAATCAATCGTTTTGCTTATTCGATTTCTTACATTCATCTATTTCGTTTTCTTTCCTTCATTTTCATATTATATATGAAGTTGAATCAATCGTTTTGCTTATTGATTTTTATTGAATTCATATATGTGGTTTCCTATGTGTTTCATCTTAGATATACGAATATGTATAAATATATATGTTTATATTCCAGTGTTTTATCAAGAAGTTTATTTTTGGGAAATATTTGTTGAAAAAATCTGAATGTTTGAATAGAATACATTATTAGTATTGTTGATTGTTGCTCAATATATATATATATATAGATTGTAAGTATTATAATAGTTTTTTTTTATATGTATATATATATATATATGATTATTAGTGAAACATAAATTTTTGATTCATTAGAATAGTAGATCTTTTTTTTTTATTCGATTTAATTCGTATATTTGAATTCATGTTTTAAATAGCTTAATTATTATCTATCGATTCATTTTATTTTTGTATATTTTTCATAGATGTGATTGAATTATGTTTTTAAAAATTCAGTTGAATTCTTTTCGTTTTGATACATATTGAAAAAAGATAGGCGAACGAAGATAAGACATTGTTATTGACGATTTATATAAGTTAATGTTTTGTTTTTCATTTTCATGTTTCAAATATATATATAAATATACAGTTTGATGATTGAAAATTTTTATTTGGTCTTGTTGAATGAACATAGTTTTGAATTTGTAATTTATTCTTCTTTTTTAATATTATTTTAATTCAAGAATGTATAAATAACAATGTTTTTTTCTTTAACGATTGTTATTCTATTTATATTTTATTTATAGTCCATTATATAGTTTTAAAATGAAGAATATATTTCAATTAATCTTGATATAATATTGTTAATTTGAACTCAATATGTCACTGTATTTTTATTTCGTTTCATATTCTTGGAATATAATGATTTGAAGTTTTTTGAATATACGAATAAATGATCACATTTGTTTTGGATTCATTGATATAATAAAAGAGTAAAATTGTTATTATTTGATATTGAATTAATTCTATATCATTGAATTGTTTCATTTGATTTGATATGATATGATTAGATAAATAAATAAATTTATTTATTTAATTCTATATTGATAATTATTGATTGTTTTAGTTTTTCTCATATATGTTTTATAAATCTATTTGTTTTGTTGATATTTTAGATATGATTTTATGACTGTTAAGACATTAATTTATTGTATTTCTTATATGATTGATTATTATAAATGATAATTAAGAAATTCTATATACGGTTGAAAATTGTATCAATAAAATGTTCCATAAATTACTATAAAACAAATTCACATGAAACAATTTCAAAAATTGAAGAACAAATATGATTTAATTTGATAAAAGAAAAATACTTACTATTGAAAGCAGTCTAATAAAAAATCTAAGTAATAAAATTGTAATTGAATAGTTAATATTGAATTTATCGTCTGATTCGAATGAAAAATTTGAAAAAACAAAAGCAAAAAAATCATCTAACCAATTGATATTTAACAATTTTCATGTTAGAAGAGAAGTCTCTTGTTAAAATAAATCTAAAGAATATGAAAAAAAAAACTAAACATTTTTATTTTGAAAAATTAATGCATATAATTCTATCTATAGTTATTGTTTAAATAAATGGATATAAAAAATACGAATATAATTTTATGTTATAAATCATGAATATAATAATGATGATTGTGAAATCTTTTATTTAAATAAATTAATCACAATAAAAGCAATAAATAAAAAAAACAAAAAATATTATTTTTGTGTTGTTATCATTGAATATTTTATATTGCATTTATTTCAATGATAAATTTAATATAAAAATAAATAAACGACGAAAAATAGAAAATTATTGAATGATATAAATTAATATAGCTATGATTTGATTTTCTATGCAATTCGATTTCAATAAAAAGAAATGAAAATTATTATTTTATATTGAAAATGTATGCTTATTATTAAATGTTTTATTTTATTAAAAAATTTCAAAATAAAATATTGAATTTAATTTTATCAAGTAATAGTTATAATAAAATCTGTCATTAAGATATTATAGATGTTTTGTATATTTTTATTGTTTATTTTAATAAAAGATGAGATAAATATAAATAAAAAGAATTTCTTTTTTATTTTTGTTATAAAATAAAGATAAATTAAATAATAAAACGAGATTCGTTTGTTATGTTTTTATTTTATTGAACATCAAATTTATTTTAGTTGTTCTTAATAACTAACAATATATGACAACATATTATAAATACAAAACAAGTATACGGACAAATTTTTTTAAAATATATATTTTCATTGATTATCTTCAATTTTAAATACAATCATATCATATCGACATGTTATTATCATTGTTAATCATATAAAAAACAAAACAAGACA
>WBZM01003828.1_pt1:7500-11440 | contig 11440 bp, 3 predicted proteins | sample 5204271 | NCBI WGS metagenome assembly WBZM01 (sample SAMN12344346, study PRJNA552823) | activated sludge metagenome | biome: Activated sludge suspended growth; feature: Nitrification reactor; material: Wastewater; isolation source: activated sludge from nitrification reactor of...
GATCCAGGTTCAGTTAATACTTTGAAAATGCATTCGACTCTAGGCAATAACATATCAATGGACTGTTGAAGTTCCAAATTAATATGGATTACCATCATATAGAGATCGAATTGAATTCAAAGTAATCTGATGAATGCGGCCATTCGTTTTCTTCTGTACGGTTTTACGTACTATTTAACTCTCTCTTCAGAGTGCTTTTCAACTTTCCCTCACGGTACTTGTTCGCTATCGGTCTCGTTATAATATTTAGCTTTGGAACAAGTTTACGTCCCACGTTGGCGTAGCAATCTCAAACTACGCTACTCGAAAGGTATACAATGTACAGCACAAAACTATTCGTGATTATAGGACTAGCACCTTCTATGGTTAAAGCCCTGATCAAAGGAACTCACACGAACAGGTACCATACAATAGCTACCCCAAATGCTACAATGCATGTCAAAAGTGAATTTGACAAGCTTCAGCAATGAGCTTTTGCCGGTTCATTCGCCATTACTAAGGCAATCTCAGTTGATTTCTTTTCCTTTGCTTATTAATATGCTTAAGTTCAGCAAGTATTCTAATTTGACTTCAGCTTGAAAAAATAAACAAGAAATAAATATTTCATTTATTATACACACACATATAATAAAAAATAAATTCTATTGTATTTTATTTATCAATAACACGGATATGATAAAGATTTCTCGTGTTATGACAGTTTACACAATAAAATTATTTTTGTGTATGTGTATAACTCCGTTTTATACGTATACAACATTATATATAAATATAATGAAGTATTTTCTATATGTATTGCAAGCTAGATAAATATAATATTTTTATCGAACTTGCCAGCAATTCATTTTTAAAATAAATGAATTTGATGTTATGTAAACAAGACTGAAGCAAATTTAGCCTCGACTAATGTCTTGGCTGCTAGATGCGTTCGAGTTATTCATGCTCAATGTGTCCTGCAATTCGCATTGCTTTCTCGCACTTTGCTGCGCTCTTCATCGAATAACGAGCCGAGTGATCCACCGTACAGAATTATATTTTTTCTGTATATATGTATATATTCGATTCATATTCAATGACAAACAACAATTATTTGTTGAATGGAAAGGTTTTAAACAAGACAATAACAATCAAAAATCAATATATAGAATTTTTGATGTTATGACTTGTTATTTACATAATGGTGCGACACAATTCTCACATACATACATACATATATTATGTATATATGATAAGATTGTGCGAAGTTAATATTTTGTTTATGATTGAATTGAATAAAATCAATCAAAAACGGTAATGATCCATACGCAGGTTCACCTACGAATACCTTGTTACGACTTTTACTTCCTCTAAATGATCCAGTTTGAGCATCTTTTCGATATAAACCGAACGACCCGAAAGCCGCTCGGAAAACCAAGCCGAAGATCTCACTAAAACATTCAATCGGTAGTAGCGACGGGCGGTGTGTACAAAGGACAGGGACATAATCAGCACATTCTGATGAAATAGTGCTTACTAGGAATTCCTCGTTGACGGAGAATAATTGCAAGCTCCGATCCCAGTCACGAAGAGAATTTCATGGTTACCCACTTCTGTCGAAGTAGGAAGAAACATTCTGAACTCTCCAGTGTAGCGCGCGTGCAGCCTCGGACATCTAAGGGCATCACAGACCTGTTATTGCTCCATTTCGTGTGGCTTAAAAAGTGCCACTTATCCTGCTAAGAAGTCTTGAAAAGTCCCTGCGAACTTTAGACTATTTAGTAAGCCGGAGTCTCGTTCGTTATCGAAATTAATCAGACAAATCGCTCCACGAACTACGAACGACCATGCACCACCACCCACCTAATCAAGAAAGAGCTCTCAATCTGTCAATCCTAAAAGTGTCCTGGCCGAGTAAGGTTTCCCGTGTTGAGTCAAATTAGGCCACAGGCTCCACTTCTTGTGTGTCCTTCCGTCAATTCTTTTAAGTTTCAGCTTTGCAACCATACTTCCCCCGGAACCTAAAAACTTAGATTTCTCGAGATCCGCCAGATGAGTCATATAAATAACCGCATCTAAAAGACAGTTGGCAACGTTTATGGTTTGAACTAGGACGGTATCTAATCGTCTTCGAACCTCAAACTTTCGTTCTTGATTAATGAAAACATTCTTGGCGAACGCCTTCGCTGCTGTTCGTCCTGTGGCGATCCAAGAATTTCACCTCTCACACCACAGTACGTACGCCCCCCTCTGATCCTATTAATCATTATCTCAATTTCTAAAACCAACGAAATAAAATCGAGATCTTATTTCATTATTCCATGCAATATATATAGGCGTGAGCCTGCTTTTAGCACTCTAATTTTCTCAAAGTAAACGTTCTGGCAACTGACGACAATCGATGAAGATCATCGCCAGCCGTCCAGCAAATGAGGATCTGTTAACCAACATGGACAGTTAGCCCAGCTAGCAACAAATACCCGAAATTCAACTACGAGCTTTTTAAACACAGCAACTTTAGTTTTCCTTATTGGAGCTGGAATTACCGCGGCTGCTGGCACCAGACTTGCCCTCCAATTGTTAATCGATAACCTGTTTACAGTGTTCCCATTCCGATTGTCAGCCTGTAAAAGACTAACATCGTTATTTCTCTTCACTACCTCCTCGTTTTGAGAGTGGGTAATTTGCGCGCCTGCTGCCTTCCTTGGAAGTGGTCGCCGTTTCTCAGGCGGCCTCTCCAGAACCAAACCCTGATTCTCTGTACTCGTTACAACCACGGTAGACATATAATGTACCGTCTAAAGTTGATAAGTCAGACACTTGAAAGATATGTCGTCGACACAAAGGTCATACGATCAACACAAAGTTATTTAGAGTCACCAACAAACAGTTCCCGTAAAAGAACTAGAAGGTTTTGATCTAATAAAAGCATTCCGATATTACTACCGGAATTGTCGCATGTATTAGCCCAGGCTTTTCCTCGGTTATTCCATTTAGAATTTATGATCAAAGAAAGTTATAGCTGATGTAATGAGCCGTACGCAGTTTCACCTTAAAACCAGTTCATACTTAGACATGCATGGCTTAATCTTCAAGATAAAGGAAAGCCACCGACAAGATCAATCGGAAAGCTTCGTTATATATATATACGCATATACATATATAGATATATATATGTATATGCTTTATTTTCACAACAAGTCAAATGAAATCACTTCATTATGACCAGTGTTTATTATATTTTATATACATAAATGTATATTAATTCGTTGTTTCATCGAGACGAAACAAAACCAACCCACATCATAGGAATAAATTCATTCCTGTTCTTAATACAACTCATTTACAAGCATTCAAGCCCAAACTATCAACATATGACCAATTATTGAAAATTGATCAACAAGATGTTAGTTTATATGTGTGTGCGTAAGTTGAAACATTTTCAACCGCATTCATTTCTTTGCCATTTGTGATGTCTTTTTATTTGCGATTCATTCGTTTTCATGTGATACATTTATATATGATAATATCAAACGTTGTCGAAGCAGCTTCGACAAACATTTTTTTTTTCATCATATACAATTCATATCACACTGCTAATCAACTGTGCAGACACAGTCATACTAGCCGAACAATCGCTTCATCACAACATCATCCTCGAGAAACTAGACCATTGTTGAGTCAACCGAATCTGTATAAAATTTCGTATATCGGAATACCATACGTTGAGTTTGTTTCATATATAGAAAGAAAAAGGTCAATCGTTTTGCTTATTCGATTTCTTACATTCATCTATTTCTTTTTCTTTCCTTCATTTTCATATTATATATGAAGTTGAGTCAATCGTTTTGCTTATTCGATTTCTTACATTCATCTATTTCGTTTTCTTTCCTTCATTTTCATATTATATATGAAGTTGAATCAATCGTTTTGCTTATTCGATTTCTTACATTCATCTATTTCG
>WBZM01003829.1_pt1 | contig 11439 bp, 9 predicted proteins | sample 5204271 | NCBI WGS metagenome assembly WBZM01 (sample SAMN12344346, study PRJNA552823) | activated sludge metagenome | biome: Activated sludge suspended growth; feature: Nitrification reactor; material: Wastewater; isolation source: activated sludge from nitrification reactor of wastewater treatment...
ACCGCCTCGTCAACGGCATCTTGAAGCGCGAGTAGGATCTCCCTCTCCCCATCGCCCCGCACTCGCGATGGGGAGACGGCGGGAGAGGGACAAATGCTTGCGCCATCGCGAGATGACGCAACGCGATGGAAGGTGAAGCCGTCCTGCCGCGGCTCCATGCCAATACGCGCAGAATCGACCTGCCTGACCCTGATCTGCCGTGAGCAGGTGCAGCATGGGGTGGACGTTCCAACGCGCGGGATCGAGCGCGGAAGCCGCCGACGCGGGTGACGCCGCCGATCCACTCGCCGGCATCCAGAGCCGTTTCGCCTCTGATCCACGCTGTTCCAACTTTCAGAGTTGGACAGCCAAGGTACCGACAGTGCGCGAAGGATGGCGCCACACACGAATGCCGCGGCAAGTAAAGATCCATCAACCCAGTTCGCTTATCATTCCCTGAGAGGCAGCATTCGGGAGAGTCGTTCCATGAGCACGCGGCTATTTGCTGGTGGAGTTATGATCATGGCGACCATCGGCGCAATCGGCGGCGGCTTCAATCTCGGTCAATTGACCCAAAAGTCGTTCGATTTCGCCTCTGCGACAGAGGAAAGCCGTCAAGCTTTTCTCAAAGGTGAAGCAGACACGATAGGCCGCTCTCTGCGGCGCAGCTTGATCAGCCCGTCTGGCGTTGGCCCCACGCTTCATCTGGACAATGTCGAGGTGGACGCCAGCGTGCCGGAAATTTTGTACGTCATCAATGTCGTTGGAGCCGCCAGAGTCAGCGATCAGTTTGATGCAATTGAACACCAGATGCTTTCGATGTCATGTCCAAAGTATCTCAATACCGCTCTTGGGAAGAATAGTGTCAGGATTGTACTTTCCTTCATGCAGAAATCCGGCGAATTGGAGCGTATCGTCATATCCGAAAAATCGTGCCGGAAGTTTGCCTGAGCATTAGACTTACAAGCGCGTTCCGGCAGAAAAAAATGCTGGGTTACGCGCGTTCACGTTTGGAGTAAGTCCGAGAACGGAGCCCGCGCTAACCCAACCGCCAGACTTCACGCTACGGGTTGCTCGTTTTGCCACACACCATCCGAAACGATGCGATAGGCCGTTTCTGGCCCATCGCGTCACCTGCGGCCTTTGCAGAGACGGGCGCCGCCCCCCCAAGGAAGGCTCCCCCCGCGCACCTGACAAAGCCGCCGGGCTGCCCCGTCCCGGCGTCATGGTTGCCGGAAAGTAAAGCCGGCCGACGCAATTCACCCCATTGGGTTGCCGCGAAAGCAAGACGGTTTCTGTACGCTGCTGATCGGTGCCGCTGGGCACGGATCGCAGCGATCCACGGCCGCATCGTGATGCTCGTGGCGGCGGCAGACTTGGGGGAGATTTCAATGTCCAATTTCATCAAGGGCGTTTTCACCGTCCTCGCGATACTGGGCTACTTCGTGTGGAAGTCGGCCGGACCGTCAGGCGGCTCCCTGCAGCAGAGCATGCGGGGCTGCGATTCCCGTGACGTCCAGACCCGGCTTTCGGGCTGCACTGACGTCCTCGCCACCGGCACGCTGTCGAATGAGAAGCGCTCCCTCGCCTACTTGAAGCGCTCGAACGCCTATTTCGCCCTCGACGACGTCGACCATGCCATCGCCGACCTCGAGGCGGCGATCGCTTTGACGCCCAACTCCTGGATGGTGCTGCACGAGCTGGCCATCGGCTATCGCGAGAAGGGCCAGACCGAGCACGCTCTGGAGACCATGGACCGCGTCATCGAGCTCAATCCGCGCTCGGCCGAGAGCTACTATCACCGCGCCGAGATGAAGCGCGCCCTCGGCCGCATCGACGAGGCCGTCAAGGACTTCGAGGAGGCGATCTCGCTCGCCCCGAACACCGGCGAGACCGCCTTCCTCGAGAACGGCAAGGTCCACATCGCCAGCCAGCACCGCCTCAAGGCCAACAGCTTCAAGGAGCTGGCGAAGACCTATGTCGCCACCGGCCGGGAAGCCGAGGCCGCCGAGACCTTCGACCGAGCGGTCGGCGCCTTCCCGGGCGTCGGCACCTTCTATGCGCTCCGCGCGAGCTACTACCAGAGTCGCGACGTGAGCCGCGCCAAGGCCGATCTCGAAAAGGCCCTGGCTCTCGATCCCGGCGAGGTCAGGGCGCTCAACCAGCGCGGACGCCTGGCCTTCGCCGCGGGCGACTATGCCGGCGCGGCCGGGGACTGGAGCAAGTCCTGGCAGGGCGACCGGGGCGATCTCGGCATGAACCCGGCCTATCTGCCGCTCTGGATCTACATGCTCGAATCGCGGACCGACACCGCCAAGGCGGCATCAGCCCTCGCCAGCCGCGCCAGGGAGATCAACCCCAAGGCCTGGCCCGCGCCCGTCGCCTCGTTCTATCTCGGCCGCATCTCGCTCGAGCAGTTGGAGGCCGCCGCCGCCAGCGACGACCAGAGGTGCGAGGCGGGCTTCTACGTCGCCGAGTGGCATCTGGCGAAGGGCGACGCCGCCGCCGCCCGCAAGCGCTTCGAGGAGGCGGTTGCGCGCTGCCCCGCGAGCTTCATCGAGCGCGCGATGGCCGAGACCGAGATCAAGCGGCTGAAGAGCTAGTCACAGAAAAAGCCGCCGGGCTCGGCGCGCCCGGCGGCTTCTCCAAGTCGGCAATCGGGATGTCGGCAATCGGGGCCGTTGCGCCCCCGCCTTACTTCTTGTCGGCCGGCTTCGGCGCCGAGGTCTTGGCGGCGACGGCCGCCTTGAGCTTCTCGTACTCGGCCTTGGCGCTCTCGGCGAGCTTCGCCGACTTCTCGGCGGTGATGGCCTTGGCCTGAGCCCACTTCTCCTTGGCCTTCAGCTTGGCCTCGGTCCACTTGGCCGAGCGCTTGGCCTTGGCCTCCGGCGTCTGCGCCGCGGCATACTCGGCCTTCGCCTTCTCGTAGGCGGCCTTTGCCGCATCGGCGGCCTGCTTGGACTTCTCGGCGATCACGGCCTTGGCCTTGGCCCACTTCTCCTTGGCCGTGAGCTTCATCTGCTCGGCCTTGCTCGGCGCGGCCGTGGTGGTGGACGCCTGGGCCGCGGCGACATCGACGGTGGCGACGTTCACCGCGAACGACAGGGCGACCGCGGCCACCAGGGAGGCAAGCAACTTCTTCATCTTGGATCTCTCTCTCAGCGAGGTTTCCGACACGGGCGCACTAAGAGCACGCCGGACGGCGTCGCGCCATGCCCCCAATGCCGCATGCTGACGCAGTTTTGCAAGGGCTTTTGTCCATCAGAGGGCCCTGAGCGCAACCCGGTGCGCGAGCGGCGATCCGGGATCGCTGTGATCGCAGCGTTCCGCGCGGTGTTCGCGCCGATTTCGCGCATGTTCGCCAAGGTGATCTTGATGTTTTCGCCGGGAAAGCTCCTACCTCGTGGGTTGCGCAGCCATCGCATCATTATCCATCGTCCCCAGCGGGCACCGGCAGGCCGATTGACCTCTGCCCGATTCGTGGGCAATGCTTTTCCTATCGGGGTGGAATTCGGGGAAAGCCTATGAAACGGTGGCCTATAGCGCTTTCGGCGCTGCTGCTGACGGCCTGCTCGAACGGTCCGAGCCCATTGCCGTCGCTGACCACGGGATCCCTGTTCGGGGGCTCGGAAGCCAAGCCGGCGGCCCCCGCGGCACCGGCCAACACCCCCGTCAACCGCGCCTTCCGCGTCGGCGCTGTCTCGGCCCGGGCCGTCAAATGCGGCTTCAACTTCGATCCGGCCAAGGTCAAGGCGAGCTGGCTGGCGAGCGAGTCCCAGTCCGGGACACCGGTGGACCAGATGGCCAGCGCCGAGAAGGCCTACTCGGTCGGCTACAACGGCATCATGAAGGCCATCGCCCAGAAGGAAGGCTACTGCGACGGCGACAAGAGCCGCGACATCAAGGCCGATCTGGCCATGCTGCTGGCCGGCGACTACACGCCCCAGCCCTTGAAGCCAAAGGCCGAGGAGGACGATGGCAGCCTCGTCAAGTTCGGCTCCGGCGTCCAGGTGAACAACCCCTTCGATTGATGCGCGGAGCCGGCGGCGCCGTTAACGATCCTCGTTCAGCCGGGGTAAACGCGTCCGTGGCATAACGCTTGCTCGTTCCGTGGCGACCAGTGCCGCTCCGGGGAGCCGTGTTGCATGACCGCATTCGCCATCGCCGACGCCATGCCGATCGAGACGTCCGCCGCCACGGCCGAGCGTTCGCCCGCCTCGACGGCCACCTTCGCCATCGTCGCCGATCGGGACGGTTTCGACGCCCTCGAGGCCGAGTGGGAAAGCCTGTTCGAGCGCGCCGGCACCTCGGCTCAGCTCTTCCAGACCCATGCCTGGCTCTGGCACTGGACGCGCCATTTCCTCAATCCCGCCCGCCACGAGCTGGCCATCGTCACGTCGCGGCGCGCCGGCCGGCTCGTCATGGTCTGGCCTGCCGTGCTGACCCGCGGCCCCATCCGCCGCCTCGACTGGATGGGCGAGCCCGTGAGCCAATACGGCGACGTCCTCGCCGAGCCGGGGCCGGACACGCCGAGGCTCCTGCGACAGGCCTGGGAGCTGCTCATCCGCAGCGCCAGGCCCGACGTCGTCAGCTTCCGCAAGACCCGCACCGATGCCGTGGTCGCTCCGCTGTTGGCCGGGATCGCCTCTGCCCCGGTCTGCCGCGATACGGCTCCCTTTGCCGATCTCTCCGGCGCGGAGAGCTTCGAGGCCTATGCCGAGCGGCGCTGGTCGTCCAAGGCGCGCAAGAACCGTCGCCGCCAGATGCGCAGGCTGGAGGAAATCGGCCCCGTGGCGCTCGAGCGGCACGCCTGTGGCGACGAGGCCTCCCGCCTCGCCCGACATGCCATTGCAGTCAAGCGCCAATGGCTCGCCGACCGCGGCCTCGTCTCCCCCGCCCTCGCCGATCCGGCCTATGAGGACTTCTTCGCCGCCGTGGCCTCGGGCCGCGAGCATGCCTCGGGCTGCCGCGTCTCGACGCTGAAGGTCAACGGCGAGCCGGCCGCGCTCGAGATCGCGCTCAGATGCCGCGAGCGCACGGCGCTGCACATCATCGCCTACGACGCCGCCTTCGAGAAGGGTGGCGCCGGCGCCGCGCTGATGGAGGCCGGCATCCGCGACGCCTTGGCCGAGGGCGTCACCTGCTTCGATCTGCTGGGACCCGGCGGCGGCTACAAGGACGAATGGACTGACGGCGCCATCGGCCTCGACGACTGGGTCGTCGCCACATCCGTGAAAGGCAGGATCTACGCCGACGCCTGGCTCGGGTTCCTGCGCCCGCGCCTCAAGACGGCGGCCAACACCATGCCGAGGACGCTGCGCAAGCTGCTCGCCGGAGGCTTCGGCGCCCTCTGCTGAAGGCCGCCGCGGCGCCTCACTTCACGCCGAGCTTCTTCTGCAGGCTCGACGACGACGTCGTGTACTGGAACAGCAGCTTCTTCTGCGGATAGATCATCCGGTGCGCGGCCTGCGCCATCAGCGCCGCCTCGTGGAAACCCGACAGGATGAGCTTCAGCTTGCCGGGATACCAGTTGATGTCGCCGATCGCGAAGATGCCCTTCTCGCTGGACTCGAACTTCTCGGTATCCACCGGGATCAGGTTCTCGTTGAGATTGAGGCCCCAGTCGGCGATCGGTCCGAGCTTCATGGTGAGCCCGAAGAACGGCAGCATCGTATTGATGTCGAGCTTCTGGTCGCCGGCCTTCGACTGCACGGTGACCGCGTCGAGCCAGCCGTCGGCGCCGTGCAGCGTCGTGACCTGGCCGATGATCAGGCGGACCTTCCCCTCGGCGACGAGCTGGCGCATCTTCTCGACCGAGTGCGGCGCGCCGCGGAAGTCGTCGCGCCGGTGCAGCAGCGTCACAGAATGGGCGACCGGCTGCAGGTTGAGCGTCCAGTCGAGCGCGCTGTCGCCACCGCCGACGATCAGCACGTCCTTGTCCATGAACTCGGCGATCTTGCGCACCGAGTAGAACACCGACCTGCCCTCGTAGGCCTCGATGCCGTCGAGAGGCGGCCGCTTCGGCGTGAACGAGCCGCCACCGGCCGCGACGACCACCACCTTGGTGATGAAAACCTTGCCCTGGTCGGTCTCCAGCCGGAACCGGCCGTCGTCGAGCTTCTTGAGCCCGTCGACCCGCTCGCCGAGGTGGAACGTCGGCCCGAACGGCTTGATCTGCTCCATCAGCCGGTCGGTCAGCTCCTGGCCGGTGACGATCGGCAGGCCGGGCACGTCGTAGATCGGCTTCTCGGGATAGAGCTCGGCGCACTGGCCGCCGACCTTGTCGAGGATGTCGACGAGGTGGCACTTGATGTCGACGAGGCCGAGCTCGAACACGGCGAAGAGACCGACCGGTCCCGCGCCGATGATGACGACATCGGTCTCGATCGGACCGCCGCTCCCGTTGCCGTCCATCGCGCCATCCTGCGCCATTGCCATCCCCCTCCGCGTTGCCAGGACCGGGGGAGCGCGCACGAGGCGGCGCCCGATCCCCTCGAGCCCGAGATCAGGTGTCCCCCGAGATCAGAACTGCTTGGCCGGCACGCGACAGACGAGACCGTCGATCTCGTCGGAGACCTTGATCTGGCACGCCAGCCGGCTCTCCTCGCGCACGTCGAACGCGAAGTCGAGCATGTCCTCCTCCATCTCGGAGGGCTTGCCGGTCTTCTCGCGCCAGCCCTCGTCGATGTAAACGTGGCAAGTCGCGCAGGCGCAGGCGCCGCCGCACTCGGCCTCGATGCCCGGCACGTTGTTGAGCTTGGCGGCCTCCATGACCGTGACGCCGGGCGCCGCCTCGACGACCTGGGTAGCGCCGTCGGGCTGGATGAAGGTGATCTTGGCCATGGCGGGATTGGGGCTCCTGAAGGGGGCTAAGCTCCGCGCGACCCTGATTGGGCGGCGGCCTGCAATGAGGCGCCGTCTTCACCATCGCGGGATCGCGGCCGCGGGCAGCCCCGCAGGCGCCGCACAATTAGTCCCCAAAGCAAGCGAATTCAAGCCGTACGCTCGCAGGCGCTCCCAGGCACCCGGCAACGCGCTTCGCGAGGCCCCGAACCTTTGATCAGGTCACGGCCGCCAGGTGCCGGACGTAGGCGGTCGCCTCGATGGCCGCCTGCTCGATCCGCTCGATGGCGTCCACGGCCGCGGAGCGGTCGCTGGCCCCGCCGACCCTCTCGGCGAGCTCGGCCTCGCGGGCGATGCGCCAGGCGCCGACAGCCCTGGCCGACCCTTTCAGCGTGTGCGCGGCGACGTGCCAGGCTCGGTCGTTCTCGGCTTCGCGCAACTCGGCGATCGTCTTCCAGGTCTGATTGGCGAACAGCTCCAGAACCTCGCGCTCGAGCTCGCGATCGCCCAGGGTGTAGCGGGCGAGATGGGCGCGGTCGACAGGCTGCGCCGCGGCTTCGACGGCGGGCTTGTGCCGGTCCTCGAGGACCATAGCGGTTTGCATGGAGCTTCTCTCCCCGACGCGCGAGCCCTTGGGTCTCGCCTAGCCTGCCAGAAGCCCGCGCCGTCGAGCCTCCTCGGACGCCACGGACCCTGCGTTTCAGTATGCCAACGATGCGATAAGGATCGGTAAAGGTTTTGGTCGGAAGTTGGTCCTCCTCCGTAAACGGCCGGATAACGCTCGTCCCCAGGAGCGACAGGACAAAACTTTGTTTCGCCCCAAATCCGGCCTAGCCCGATCATGGGGGCAGCCGAATCGCCGTTGGGGGCTATCGCAGGGACTCCGGCGCCGCTGGTCCGGTGCCGGTAAGCATGCCGCGGCGGCAGGCCAACTCGGTCGGGACTCTGAGGGCGATTGGCGCTATCAATGAATTTAGGGCGAGCGGCGGGGACGCGACCCCAGTGGGACGGGCGGACGGTGCAGGAGAAGAAGGTCAAGCGCGAAGGCAAGGGCCCGGGCGGTACAGCCACGGGTACCCCGGAGGAGCCGCAGGGTGCCGGTAGCCCGGCTGCCCCGTCGTCTTCCGGCTCGCCCGCGCTCGCCATGCTGCCGCCGCCGCTCCCCGGCGTCGCTTCGAAGGTGGATCAGACCGCCGATCCGAAGCCGGCGCAGAAGGCCGAGCTGAAATCCGATAGTGCCGCACCCCGTCAGCCGAAGCCCGCCGAGGCCAGCTCCACCGATACCAAGCCGACGCCGCTGAAGCCGGTGCCATCCGCCACCCTCCAGAGCAATCCCTCTTCGGCCGTCAAGACAGGCCCTGCGGCGCAGCCCGAGCCCGCGCCAGCCGCCGCTCCCGAGCCGCCGGCCGTTGAGGCGGAGGAAGCGGGCGATACGCCCCGGCGCCGCGTGGCCCGCCGCCGGCCGGCCGGCCCCGCCCGCAACCGCATCGCCGCCAACGACGACGCCCCTTCGATCGGCGGCCTCATCTACGCCCTCGACCAGAAGCCCTCCAACAAGCCGTTCAAGTTTGCCGCCGCCGCCAGCATCGCCTGGGCCCTCATCGGCGGCGCCTTCTCCTGGCTACTGGCCAGCACCGAGCTGTCGGCCGGCGTCACGGCCCTCCAGCTGCTCGCGCGCCCGACGACCTTCCTCGTCTTCGCCGCCATTGCCGTGCCGATCGCTCTCACGTGGCTCATGGCGCTGCTGGCCTGGCGCGCCGAGGAGTTGCGCCTGCGCTCCTCCACCATGACCGAGGTCGCTGTCCGCCTCGCCGAGCCCGACCGCATGGCCGAGCAGTCGATCGCCTCGCTGGGTCAGGCCGTCCGCCGCCAGGTGTCGTTCATGAACGACGCCGTCTCACGCGCCCTCGGCCGCGCCGGCGAGCTCGAGGCCCTGGTCCACAGCGAGGTGGCCGCCCTCGAGCGCTCCTACGAGGAGAACGAGCGCAAGATCCGCGGCCTCATCCAGGAGCTGACCGGCGAGCGCACGGCCCTCGTCGACACAAGCGACAAGGTCTCCGACACCCTGCGCTCGCTCGGCTCCGAGGTGCCGGCGCTGATCGAGAAGCTGTCCAGCCAGCAGATCAAGCTGGCGCAGATCATCCAGGGCGCCGGCGAGAACCTGACCAATCTGGAAGGCGCCATCGGCCAGGCCACGGGCCGGCTCGAGACGTCGCTCGGCACACGCACCGAGCACCTGCACTCGGTGCTGCACGACTACACGGCCGCCATCGGCGGCGCCCTCGAGGCGCGCACCGAGAACATGCAGCGCATGCTCGAGACCTATACCAACGCACTTGGCGTGGCCCTCGATTCTCGGACCGAGAACATGCAGACGGTCTTCGAGGAGTACACGCGCGCCCTCGACACGACCATTGCCAACCGCGCCGGCTCCCTCGACAGCGCCCTCATCGAGCGCACCAAGGCGATCGATAGCGCCTTCGCCGAGCGCCTGCGCCTCTTCGACGAGTCGATCCAGCACTCCACGGCGGCCATCGACATGTCGGTCAACGAGAAGGCTCTGGCGCTCACCGGAGCCCTCGACCGCCATGCCAAGGCCTTCGCCGAGACGGTGGACAAGCAGGCGAGCGACCTCGATGACGCGCTCATGCGTGGCATCAACTCGGTGCGGCGCTCGAGCGAGAACATCACCCGGCAGTCGATGAAGGCCATTGAGGGCCTTGCCAGCCAGTCGGATCTCCTCAAGAGCGTCTCCGAGAACCTGCTCGGCCAGATCCACAACGTCACCAGCCGCTTCGAGAAGCAGGGCCAGCAGATCCTTGGCGCCGCCAGCGCGCTGGAGACCGTCAACTACAAGATCGATTCCACGCTCCAGAACCGTCACGCGGACATGAGCCGCACTCTCGACCGCCTGAGCAACAAGGCCGACGAATTCGGACGCTTCATCGAAGGCTACTCGACCTCGATCGAGGGCTCGCTGACCGAGGCCGAGCTGCGCGCCCGCGCCGCCGCCGAGGAGCTGAAACGCGGCACCGAGACCCAGCAGCGCGCGGCGCTGGCCGACCTCGCCCGCATGAAGGCCGAGGCCGATGCCGAGAGCGAGCGCGCCCTCATGGAGCTGCGCAGCCGCTTCTCGACCGTCTCGACCGAAATGACGGAGCAGCTGGGCTCGCTCTCGAGCCGCTTCGACGCCACCTCGGAGGAGGTGCGCCGTCAGGCCGCCCGCACCGCCCAGGAGCTGGCCGACGAGCAGGCCCGCCTGCGCCGCGAGATGGAGCAGCTCCCCTCGGCCACCCGCGAAAGCGCCGACGCCGTCCGCCGGGCGCTGCAGGACCAGCTCAAGGCGCTCGACCAGCTGTCCTCGTTCACCTCGCGCACCGCTGCCGAGCGCGATGTCATGCCGCCGCTTCCGGGTTCCAAGCCCGCGGCCGACGCCGGCCGTGGTGTCCCTTCGCTGTCCTCGGCGCTGGCCCAGGAGATGAGCCAGCGCCAGCGTCCGGCCGGTGCACAGGAGCCCCCGCAGCACCGGCCCGCGAATCCGCCGCAGGTGCCGGCCGCCGCTGCCCCACCGGCCGATAGCCGGGCCGGATGGTCGCTGGGCGATCTTCTAGCCCGTGCGTCCCATGACGGCGAGGACGAGCCGGGCGCCCGCCCCGTCCAGCCGGCGCTCGCCGCGCCCTACACGCTCGACATCAACAGCGTGGCACGCGCCCTCGACGCCGCCGCTGCCAGCGCCATCTGGTCGCGCCTCCGCGCCGGCCAGCGCGGCATCATGGTCCGCAGCATCTACAGTCCCGACGGACGTCTGGCGTTCGACGAGATAGCCCGCCGCTACAAGACCGACGCCGACCTGCGCGCCACTATCGATCGCTATCTGGCCGACTTCGAGCGTCTGCTGCGCGACAGCGACGCCAAGGACCCGAGCGGCCGCCAGGCGCATGCCCAGGTCGTCTCCGACGGCGGCCGCGTCTATCTCTTCCTCGCTCATGCCGCCGGCCGCCTGAGCTGAAGGCCACCGGCTCGCGGCCAGCAAAGCACACATGCCCATCACCCTCGCCGACGTCCGCCACGAAAGCTGGCCCCTGGCCGAGGCGTTCGTCATCTCGCGCGGCGCCAAGACCGCTGCCGACGTGGTGGTGGCCACAATCACCGACGGCAAGCACTTCGGCCGCGGCGAGGCCGTGCCCTATGCCCGCTACGGCGAGACGATCGAAGGCGTGATCGCAGCCATACGCGCCGCCGAGCCCCACATCCGAACCTCGGCTGGGCTCATCGCGGCCTTGCCACCCGGCGCGGCGCGGAATGCACTCGACTGTGCCTTGACCGAATTGATGATCCTTCGCCGGGAGGGCTCGCTCGAGCCCGTCACAGACCCGGTCCTGACCTGCTATACGCTCAGCCTCGGCACGCCCGAGGCCATGGCCGCCAAGGCTGCCTCGGTGCCCGGACTGAAGCTGCTCAAGCTCAAGCTCGGCGGCGAGGGCGACGATATGCGCATGCGCGCCGTCCGCGCCGCGCGTCCCGATGCCCGCCTCCTCGCCGACGCCAACGAGGCCTGGACGGCGGACATGCTCGAGCCCCTTCTGGCGGTCGCCGCAGAATGCCGCTTCGAGCTGG